>ERZ1292632.3279-Hain-H43-01um-R2-3279-length-12529-cov-4_pt1 | contig 12529 bp, 16 predicted proteins | sample MGYA00564407_ERZ1292632 | MGnify/ENA primary metagenome ERZ1292632 (study PRJEB36523, sample SAMEA6512637) | groundwater metagenome | collected 2019-01-08 | study: AquaDiva: Metagenomics assemblies of 32 groundwater samples
CAATCCAATGCGACATTTTAAGCGCCAGTATGAAATAGAGAAAGAGCGCGTGATGGCAGCCGTTAAGACGTGCGAAGTGTGCGGCATAATGATAGATTATGGCCGATGGTGTGACGTTAGCTGTGCGAATGATGCTGAACTGGATTTATTGGAAAATGTAATTTCTAAAGGTAACTAAATACCATGACCATTTCAGACTTCACAACCTGCCTGTTTATAGCCATATTTGTACTAGTAAGTATAAATGCACTTGTGACTGTCGCCTATTGGCTACCATTGTCACTCATAGTCATGATACCGGCAGTTGTGGTGAGCTGGGCGATAATGAGATATTTATAAATTATTCTTTAACTTTAATGATATGCAGAAATTTCAAATTAAACATAGGATAACAAGTAAAATAATCATTGAAGGTGAGGCAGAAAATTTAAAGGATTTTCTTGGTAAGAATCAGAACGCAGACCTTCAGAACGCAGACCTTCAGAACGCAAACCTTCGGGGCGCAAACCTTCGGGGCGCAAACCTTCGGGGCGCAAACCTTCAGGACGCAAACCTTCGGGGCGCAAACCTTCGGGGCGCAGACCTTCGGGGCGCAAACCTTCAGGACGCAAACCTTCGGGGCGCAGACCTTCAGGACGCAAACCTTCGGGGCGCAAACCTTCGGGGCGCAAAAATTAAGATTATCCAGCAAGAAGATTTAATAAAATCTATGGGCATACAAATTATTCTTTAACTTTAAATGGCCGAACAGAAAAACGTTACAATCAGCCGTGGAGGCTGCGAACATTGCCAGCCAAAAGAATCCTCAAACTTCATGGATGTTCAATTCTCTAACTGCTGCAATGAGCCAGTCTTGAAAGATGGTAATTGCGTAAAGTGCGGGAAGGCTTCACGGCGTGGATTGATAAGGCGGCGGAAAAACTTACATTACTTTAGCTCATGCCAAACATCACACTGGAAGAAAAAAGACTGATTGAAGAAATGCTGTTTTATCTGGATTCAGTTAAGTCAGCGGAAGGACTTGTTGAAGATCAGCGGCAAAAACTTAATGCAGCATTACAACAATGGAAAGCCTTACGCAAACAATCCGATAACAAAAGCGAATGATGGAAAACAACATAATCAAAGACTGGGAAGAAGATTTTGATAATATGCTTATTACAATAACTCGAACCGACTATCCTACCGCAAGAGTCTTTGGGCTTGATGTAAAAAGTAATATTCCATTAAAGAACTTCATCGCCGACCTTCTCCGGCAGCAGGAGAAAGTAAGTGGAAAGCGGATAATTGATGAAAAAATAGATATGCTGCAATCTTTTCGTGGAGTAATGGGGAAATATAATTGTAGTAAAGACTGCAAAGTATCAAAAGCATTTTACAGATTGATTGAGGCGGAACTTCAAACTCTTAAAGCCAATAAGCCATGAAGGAAAAGAAGCCTGAAAAACGCAAATGCCATCTCGACAGTTGTCTTTGTCTGCCGCCCTGCAAACCACTCTTGAATAAGCCAGTTGACCCAAAGTTCAAAGCCCATATCCGCAAACTGGCTGAATATTTCAGGAAACAGTTTTACTGCGGGGAATATAGTTTAACTATCGAATATGCCATTGACGATAAAGGGAAAACCCCAGAAAGACGCACGGCGGCAGAAATGTTAATCAATCCCACTTATCTTGATTTTACCCTCACGATCTACCCTGTGCTCTACGAAAAATACCAGGAGAAAGACGCTTACGGCGTTGCCGAAGCGATCTGCCACGAAATAGCGCACCTGCTGACTGAGCCTCTATACCGGCTTGCCATGTGGGATGTGGCCTCCTCTCAAGTAGAGCATATTGAAGAGGTGAGGGAACGGCAGACGGAGCGGATTAAGAATACGGTGATGCTATTTGTGCCAAAGAAAGAATATGCTATAATAAAATAACTGGCTAGCGGCTTGTCACCGCGGCGAGGCTTAGCTTGTGGGAAGGCGACGCCATAAAAAGCACTGTCTTACAGATGTTTCCACCACCTGCGGGGAGACTGGAAGTGACGGGAAAACCGTTTTGACAACCTTCCTACGCAGCTAGCACAATCCCCGCAGGCGTTTAATTTTTACCTTACAGAATTTATGAGAAAGGAAGAAATGAAAAGGACTGATAAAAAATACACTAAAAAATGGCTACTAGAAGAATATGGTCACTACAAAATAACCTGCGAACTATGCGGAAAAGAAATATATCTTAGGGATTTAAACAATGACCATAGAATCAACCACAGAAAACAAAAACGCCAATTTTAGCGTACTTGGCTTTGATTTGGGCAAACATACTGGCTGGTGTTTTTTAGACCGTATAAACGAATCTAATGGCCTTATATTATTTGACAACTTCGCACAGTTCTATTCTAGTGCTATGGAATTGATTGATCTATGGAAACCGTCTGCAATAGTAATAGGCAAACCGAATTTGTTTGCTAAAAATTCTTACAATGTTTTTTCCTTCCACACAAAATTGCTTGGCATACTTTGTCTGATAGCTGAAAAGAAAGGGCTTGTACTTTTTGAGTTAAACGATAGTTCAAGTCGCAAAATCGTTTTTGGAAAAGGAATGAAAAAAAAAGAAGCCCACGCACTCATGCCGGACTTTACAGACCCTGACATTGCCGACGCAACTATCCTTGCGCGGGCACAGTATCAGCTTTTGCTGAACGCGTAACAACAAAGAAACCAGCAATCCGCTTTCATGTGGCCTTAGCTGTTCATTGAACAGTTTATCAGCCATTTTTCAATCAGCGCGATCACCAGTCTCTTGTTCGCCTGTAAACACCCTTATCCCCGCTATAAAAAGAATTTAATCTTTGTTGATTGATCAGGAAGAGTGAATCAGGTATTTATACTTTAGCCCAGAAATGTTTACCGAATTTTTCAGGCCATAATAATTGTAGCAAAGTCTTAACCAGACTGCGAAGCACCGCCATTGCCAAAGCCGCCAATATCGGCTTTGACCAGTCACCCTGTAGCAGTGCGGGCAATGCCGCGCCAGCCTCCACGCTAAAAATGGCAAGGAAAGTAATAAGGATGGATTTTAGCTCTTTGTATAGATTTACTTTCATAAATGTATAGATTTAATGAGATTTTTAGAGGATAATTTATCAATTATGGATTTTTGCCAGTCAGGGTTATCAATCAGATAATCAAGCATTATTTCCATTTCATCTCTTGTCAAAATAAAACTGTTTTTTACCACTAGAGGGTCAGCTTGATCTGTTCTGCGTAGTGTAATTTCTTCACCTACACCCGAGGCTGCGGGTCCTATTGCCAAAGCGAAAGTGTCGCGTAGATCATGGCTCATAAATGTTATTTACTAATAAAGTGTGCAGAACTTTAATTTCCTATTCCACCCCCCTATATGGGTTCCTCTTTTAATCTCATCTTGGATATTATCCTTTGCTGTTGCCCAAGCTAAATTATCAACAGCATTATTTTGCGGATTAGAGTCTTTATGGCGAACTACGGGAAGATTTTGTGGATTCTCCAAAAAAGCAGTCGCAACTAATCGCGCAACTCCAAGCCATTTAAAACGCTCACCTTTGTCGTTTTTCATATTAACACGGAAATAACCATCTTTATCAAACATTTGCTTTAACCTCCAAGGTTCACCTAAAGTAAGTGGTCTAACTTGATATTTCCAGCAAGTCCAAACGCCTCCCGCCTCATCAACCATATATCCTGGGAACCCTTTAATTGATACACGCCTCATATTTATTTTTTTAAAAAATGAGCGCTGCCTGATATGTTTTTATATGCTGTTGAGAGCCTTACAGTTCCCGTCCACGGGTCAGCAATCAAATATACTCCAAGTGGCAGCTTCCTTAAAGCTACCACCCAATGATACAATTCTACCTGCAATATAACGGCTTTTTTAGGGTCTTTAAGCGAAAGATCAATTTCAGCATCATCTCTTTTATAAAGCCGCTTTTCAAATTCCATACAAGGAATCTTGCTTGTTACACTCCCCCATAAAATCAATCCATCTTTAGTGAATTTTAAAATCTCACTGGCTAGTCTTTTAGGGTCAAGAAAACAGCCAAAATAATCAGACAACATACTAATACATGTCAACGTACAACCATAACGGCCTACAGTAATAGAACTGTAGCCTATTTTAGTGGAGGCCCAGCGAGAATCGCGTTGTGAGAGCTTTATCAAATTATCTGATAAAAATTACTCAACTTGGGACTGCGTAACAGTCGATAAGGATGTTTCTTTGAACTGCTATCTATTATCTCATATGCGTCAACTCCTGTCCACAATTTCATCTTGTCAACCACTGTCACCTCATGCGAGTCGTTTAGCGTAGCTATTATCGGTTTACCTTGCGCCAGAAGGCCGTCAATATCTTTAATAGCTACTTCTACCACTTTTTGCGGACGCCATCTATAATCGCCAATTTTAATGCCATAGCGCTTGAAAGCCGCGACCACTTCATGCGGCGAAAAGCTACGGTTACTTAAAAAAGGCCAGTTCTTATACCTGAATACCGTTAGGACGGCCCGCCACGGGTTGATTTTTTGCTCTTTGTTTTCTCTTGTTGAGAACTCTACCATGAGGGCATGAATGACGGCGAAAATAGAACAGAAGCGCGTTTTGCCTTGGTAGTGGGGAGTGATGCGGTAGAGCATAGGTTAAAGCTATTATCGCATGTTTTTGGAAGGAAGGCAAAAACTAAATTGTCTTTACTTTTATATTTTAACTCTTATAATAAAGATGTTATCCTTTAATTGCCTTATTATGAAAACAGCAGTAATTATGCAAAGACAAAATATGAATGGCTTATTAATAAGGCAAAATAGTAAAAATCAATTTTTCAACGCCACCGATTTAATAGAATCATATAATCTAAAAACGGGTGAGCTAAAACGTATCCAAAATTATTTAGACAATGAAGCAACTAAACGATTCATGGTTGCGCTTGCACAAGCTGAAAATCAAAATAGCTCCAAAGAGAGTGATTTAAATAATGGCTTAATTGAAACAAAAAGAGGCAAAAATGGCGGTACATGGATGCATCCTTATTTGTTTATTGACTTAGCTATGTGGCTTTCACCAGAATTTAAAATCACAGTCATTCGCTGGGTTTATGATAATCTTATAAAACTACGCAATGAGGCAGGCGATAGCTTCAAAGATGTAAACGAAGCATTATTTGATAAATACCCCTCTTTGCCACCATTCGGCTATGCCCATGAAGCGACAATGATAAATAAACTTGTTTTTGGTAATTCTGACACTGGACAGCGAAATTTGGCAAGCGAAAGCCAATTAGAGATGTTGAAAGCTTTACAAAAAGCTGACATAAAACTCATACAATCAGGGCTTGATTATTATGAAAGATACGAAAAGCTAAAAGAATTAAAGCAATTTGTTTGATAGACACGCACAAAAACTACTTGACTTTTTAGGGCCAAGTAGTTTAAGCTGTTAATAGTGTTTAATTATTAACTGTTCAAGTATGGCAGACGTTCCATATCAGCGCAAGGACATTAGGGGATTCCCAGAGTATCAGATAGACACTGAGGGGACGGTTTGGAGTACTGGAAAAAATAATATGACAGGGATAAAAAAATGGATGAAATGCCGTGACCATTATAGGGTTAAACTTTATAAAAAAGTTAATGATCTATGGCTCTATAAACGCCCTGCTGTTCATCGATTAGTGGCTGAAGCTTTTATTTCCAATCCTCAAAATAAACCTTTTGTTTGCCATAAAGACGATAATCCATTAAATAATAATGTTGATAATTTATACTGGGGTAATGCTAGTACGAATCTTAAAGACGCTATAAAAAATGGAGGTTTTAAAATTTTAAAAGGTGAAGAACTTAAACACGCAAAGTTAAAAAATACTGATATACCTTTAATTCGTGAGCTTCTAATTAATTCTTCAATGAGATATAAACGCATTGGAGAACTTTTTGGCGTATGCGCTCATACAATAGGCAAAATCGCAAGAAGAGAAACATGGAAGCATATTTAATATTAAAATTATTTTATGGATAACTTTACTTTAACAATACTTTTGGGGGTTTTATTTTTTATAGATATATATTTAGAAAAACGCTGTAATGAATTACAAAAACAACTTAATATTCTCAAATTGCAATTAAACGATCAAAATATTTCTATAAATTTTTAATATGCAACACATCCTTTGGCTAAAAAAAGAACTTATCAATAAGCATTTTGGGGTCTTTTTACTGTTATTTTTCGCTCTTTTTACCGCCATCATATATACTAGCTCACTTTGGCAACAGGGCTATATACAAATAACTGGAATATTCTTACTAACCATATTGATATGGCTATGGGACACATTTTGGCTTCCTATAGGTATAGTCGTGATTTTATATGGCCTAAAAGAATTTTTTAAAAATTAAATTCAATCAAAGCCAACATCTTCAAACTCAGATTCGGGGGACTGTTTACGCATAAAGCTTTCAAGCGAAGGTCTATTTACGGGGTTTTTAAAAAAACTCTCTAAAGGTAGCCTCTCTTGTAATGACTGCTTTGTATCTTGCGTTGATTGTTCTTTTGCAATCGCTTCTTTAAGTTTCATTTTAATTGGTGCAGAGGATAATATTTTTGCTGCATTCCTTAATGCCGTACCCGTTATTGTTTTACCTGCTGTGGTTCCAGCTATTTTTCTTAATAATGCACCAGCAAGAAATTTCTCAGCATAAGTAATTGGATTAGAAAAAGCATCATTCATACCCCCTGCTACAAATCCGCCCGCAAGCATATCATATAAAAGTCCCCTATTTGCACCCTTCCTTTCCAATCTTGATATAGCTTCTAATAAAGGTGCTAATTCTTTATTTACACCTTCTGCTTCAGGTACATACTTTTCTATTTCATTTTTTAATTTTCTTCTTAATTCCATTTCTGTAATTGGCTTCGCCCGCATTGTTGCGCCAATAGCTTTTTTATATTCCGCTTCAAGTCCTTGGCCTAATGCTACTTTTAATTCTTGTAAATCTTGAAGTTTTAATTTTTTGTATTTAAATAATTCACTATAGCCAGCAACGGTTTCATCAATTATTTCTTCCACTTTTGGAATATCAATAGGTGTAGCTTTTAATTTTGAACGCAAAGCTGGATTTTGTATAATTTCATTTTTTAATGAACTTGTAAATTCTTCTATGGTAAAAAATTTTTTATCTAGGGTTTTTTGTGCATTTTGAATTGCGGAATTTAGAGATTCAGTAAGTGGTTTTGTTGCTTTTTTTAATTTGCCTAATAATTGTTTACGCGTAAAAGATATTCCGGTCTTTGCCACTGATTCACTTATTCCTAATGCTTTTGATACATCTTTTGCTCCTTCCAGTGGGGTCGTAGGGATAGTTCTATAAAATGCAAAATCTCCAAGTTTTTTTAATACTTGTCCTGTTCCCATTGTGGCCAGATCAATGAGCGCACCAGTACCTATTTCTTTAGGCGTTGCTAGCCGTCCTTCTGTAGCTGCGGTTATAGCTTCAGTTTGTATTCCACCCTCTGCTAATAATCCAATAAGTTCTTTTCCCCACATTGGTATTTGTTTTATTTTTGAAATTGATTGTAACACACTTTTGCCTACCTTCGCGCCTAAAACCATTCCTGGAATTTCCGCTGTTAAAGTTCCTATTGCACCTCCAATGGTTTTTCCATATCCACTTGTTTTGCCTATTATTTCATCTGATGCACGTTCTACTTCTTTTGCATAGTCTTTCCCTAGTTTGCCCAATGTCATTATTTCTCCGCCTAATTGTTTTTCGACTCCTTTTCTAAGAAAGGTAGAAACGGGAGCCACCACATCTACCACTGTCTGCAATGTTTGTGCAACACCTTCAACGCCTTTTGCGGATGCCTGCATAGCCCCTGCCGCAAACTCTTTTAAGGCTGGCGCGGGTGCTTGACTTTCTTTTCTTTCTTCCTGCCTAATAGCTTCATCCAAAGAAGTACCTGTTTCCGCCATGTTTTTAAAATGCTGCTCAGTAAAACCATATTCATTTATTAATTTCTCTTTTTTAGCTGCAACATCAGATTTAATTGTTTGCACTCCTAATTTTGTACCACCTCTGACAATATCTAAGGCTGCACCCTGCAATCCACCTTTGCCGCTCATTTCACTTAAAAATGCTCTTATTTCAGGTATATCTATAGGCGATTTTGAACCCGTTGACTTACCCATAAAAGATGATAAAGGCGGACGCTCCTTTTTATTAGGCATAAAAGACGATAACGGTGGTCTAGTATCATTTTGCTGTATAACAGGTTGCTGCGTTTTATTTTGTATTACTTTTTGAGCGATACCCTTTACCTGTTGTATTTTTTTATCTACTCCGAACGCTTTGCCTGCTAGCCCCGCCAATGCTTGGAATGGATTATCTGCCATATTTTTTACTTTAATGAATTTAGAATTTCTTCATCACTATATCCTGCGTTTCTAGCTGCATTTATATCAATTAATCCTTGTTGTTGAGCGTATTCAAGTATTTGTACCGTACTATATCCAGCATTTATTGCTCCTTGAATATTTACCCCCCCTGTACCAAATTCTGATACCGATTCTTCTTCACCTAAAAGTCTAATAGTTTTCTTAACTATATCTTCACCGGAAGTTCCATAATTATCTACTCCAAGAAGATTAATTTGTGCTTCAAGTCCTTTTTTAAAAGTTTCATATTGACTTTTAAAACTTCCATATTTCTCATTCAATGTTTTTTGAAGCATTTTTACACTTTCCGTAGGTAATTCACCTGGATTAGTAAATATTTTTTGAGCATTTAATCCAAGGCTTTCAATATAACTTCTTGCATTGCTTCCAACGCTTGCATATTCACCTTCTCTTACTGCTGAATTAGGATCCATAACTTTAGCAAAAGTATAAATCAATGCCATTTTATCTGTTGCCGTTGCGGTATTTGGATTAACCTTATTAACATAGTCAAGCTGTGTACTGACCTCTGCAAAATTTCTAATTACTGGTTCTTTAATCCCAGTTTGTACAATATTATTCACCTCTTTTGCCATATCAAAAGGTAAAGTTTTTGTTCCCATAGTATCACCCAGCACACTACTCATGCCATATTTTTTTGCTTTTGCTATAAGTGCAGAAGTTTCTTTTATGTCCATTTTTGTTATGTCTACACCACTGCCTTTAACGGCTTCTAATATTTGCGCATCAGTCATCCCTGTTACAGTGGGCTTTTGCTCACCGCTTGTTAAATATATTGTCGGGTCAATCCACTTTTTACCATCCCAAATCCGATAATCAATATGCGCTCCTGTTGAATATCCTGTGCTGCCTTGTCCTCCAATGATTGTTCCTGCATCAATCTGTTGTCCAACCTTTAAATTAGCAAAGTTATTTAAGTGATTAAATTTATGCAAGTTCCCATTTTCATCTTTAATCACTATTTGATTACCCCAGCCTTTCTTTTGGCCCGGATATTTGTCGGAATTTATTTCTGTCACCGTACCTGAAACTGGCGTTGGTATTGATGCGCCAATGCCTCCTTCTAAAACAATATCTAAACCATCATGTTTTCCCTTTCTTTGACCAGGTATGTTGTAGCTGATAGAAGTTTCAAACTTTTGTGTTTGTCTACTCTTTAAAAGCGTATTTACCGCATCGTCATCAACAAAAGTAGGTGAGGTAGTCGAACTGGTAACATTTCCATTAAAATCTTTCGATTCCCATTCTCCGCTTTCACTGTTCCATTGTATAGCCTCGCCTGTTACCGGATTAAATTCCAGTTTTGGCGGCTCTTTACCCTTTAAAGCTGCCAAAGTCGTCTCCTTTTCAATATCCAAATCATTCTGTCTTTGCATCAATTCAAGTGTTTGATTCCATTTCTTTTCTTCCGCATTTAATTCCATCATTCTGTCCAGTTCTTGGTTATATTGTGCTGTAAAAGTTTTGTATCCCTCCAAAGCTGCGTTGTAGGTATCCACCATCCCCGTTGCCGTATCTGCTACTGTAGCTTTGAAACTATTATATCTATCGTTCATTTCGCGCCCCCGCATGTTCAAAGACTGTGCCAGCGTTTCATATCCTGAAAGACCAGCCTGCTCAAATAACTGGCTTTTGCCAAGCGGCTGATTCGTTACATTGTTCTTGGCGTTTAAAGCCTCCTGAAGCACCGCCATTGCGCTCTGCGTAGGTTTTGGCGTAGCACCTAGACTTCCCGCCGCCGCGTTTGCCGCACCGCCACTTTGCTGTAATGCTGCGATCTGCGCGTCGGATAAACCCATCGCTTTTAACTTTGCAGGGTCATATGGACTTGGCATACCCCCTGATGTTGAGGCCCCTGCTACACCAGCCGCCCCCGAAACTCCGGCAACGCCGCCACTTACCGAAACTCCGGCAACAGGCGACGGACTGACATAATCGGTCAAGCCCATGTTTTGCAATTCAGACTGTGAATATGTAGCTTTAAATAACTGTCTTTCCTGTTCCGGCGTAAGAGTGTTCAGGTTAATACCGATCTTCTTTGCCATTGCGATTTCACGCGGAAAATCACGCGCACTCTCCGGCGCTACCTCAAGCCCTGGCTGTCCTCCACTCATGGCAATTAAAGGTTTACCTGTAAGCCCCGTTGTTTCAGATAATCCATACTTTTTATTCAAAGCCATCTGCGCCTGCAAATTCTTTGTATCCTGAAACGTATAATTATTTATTGACTTGCTCGAAGCCAGACTCTTCGCCATTGCCGCATCACGCGCTGCCTGTGCTTCTTTAGTACTTGTTTCACCCGTAAGTTGCTTGCGCTGCGCCTCCAAGCTAGCCACCTGTGCAGGGCTGTATGCAGTACCCGTTATAGGGTTAATCTTTGGCGCACTTGGCATGGTTTTTAACTGTTCAGCCGTTACAGGCTGTTTTGTCTTCTGTGCGTCTGCGATTCTTTTCATTCGCGCCGCGTCACGCTCCGCAATGGTCTTATATGTCGTTGGCATGTTAATTTATTAAAATTTATTGTCTAAAGCACTTTTAAGGGCTGCCTCGCTGCAACATTTTGCAATTCCTGTTGGTATATATCAGTTAATGCACTCCCTTGCGCCTGTTTTTCCTGTCTTGGTAATTGTCCAGTAACATTACCAAGCTGTCCATATCCAGGCACTAATCCTTTTGCCTTTTCAGTTCCTAACTGCACCTCAGCCTGTCTTGAAAGATCAGCCAAATTCTTTTGATAACGTGCCGCGCTACTGGAAGCGGTTAAACGATTGCCTGTATTAACCAATCCTTCCTGCCCTCCAAAACGTGCAGGCATAGCACCCTCTTTTTGCGCTCCAAATGCCGCCTTTTCGCCAAGTTGTCTTTCAGCTTCGCCTGAAAAGGTTAATCCCCGCGATTCAAGCTCTGCCTGTTTATTCCGTATAGATTCCTGTGACTGTATATCCTGTACTTCCAACTCGCGCTGGCGTTCTCCTTCCGCGAAGGCTCCGGCTCTCTTAACTTCATCTATGAATATATTTGCCTGTTCTTGAAAGTATGGACTAATGGTAGTCTTTTTAATATTTTCAAATGCAGCTTTTATATTTTGAATATTTATCTCCTTCATTGGGTCCCACGGCCTTACCACTGCCCTTAACAATGCTTTTGTTCCTTCGTCTAAATTTGACTTATTTATTACATCTAAATATGATTCATCCACTACCCCGCCCTGTGTACTGCTAGTATCAGTAGAAACACCAGAAACAGTAGGAGCAATAGCACTTGGAGCATTTGCCTGTTGATTAAGAGTACTTGGCGCAGCCGTTGGAGTAGCGGTTGCTATCTGTTCGCCTGTTTTACCCGCTACTGTGCGTCCGGCGGCCAATTGTTTATTGTAATTATCAGCGGCCAATTGTGACATTGGCCTGCCTGTAAACGGGTTTGCATCGCCAGCCTTGTAATACTGTTGCTGTGGCTGTTGCACTGCTGCCTGTTTATTGACTGTTTGTGTTGCTTCCTCAATTGTACCGCCAGTTACCCACGAAGGATTGTAACCATTCTTTCGCACATCAGTTGTCGGTATGGCATTGATAGTCTGCGCAGGTTGTCCAGATAAATATGCCTGCCATTTAGGACTTGCTTTTGACTTCATTAAAGCCTGATTCCCGCCTTTAAAATATTTCTGTGCCTGTTCTTCCCTTGTAGGCGGCGGAAGAATATCGCCAGTTTCTTCATATTGCTGAGTGGCTTTTTGAATTACTGGCGCGGCTTTTTGCATAGATTGTATTCTCATCCATGCCTGACTTATCTGTTTGCCTTTATTGGCACTTGAGCCTGAACCAAAATCTGCTATTGCTTCTTCTGGGAATCTGTACTCATCAACATTTACACCTGCCTCTTTCAGTTTTGCCGTCTGTTCAGCCCATTGCTTATCAGCATAGTCATTCAATCTATTGGCAATAGCATTTACATAGCCGAGTTGCTGTGAGCCGACACGGGTCAATTGATTTTGTATAGCATCTGTTCCATATCTTTTATCCATCGGAGACTGCGTCAAAAGATCGTACAGCTCTTTT
>ERZ1292632.3280-Hain-H43-01um-R2-3280-length-12525-cov-3_pt1 | contig 12525 bp, 11 predicted proteins | sample MGYA00564407_ERZ1292632 | MGnify/ENA primary metagenome ERZ1292632 (study PRJEB36523, sample SAMEA6512637) | groundwater metagenome | collected 2019-01-08 | study: AquaDiva: Metagenomics assemblies of 32 groundwater samples
CAAGATTGACGTGGGAGCCACTCCTGATTTGAAGGAAATTAATCCCCGTTAGAAGGCTTTGACAAAAATAATTTCTTGAACAACACTTGATCTTAATTCCGTTGCCATAGAAAACAAAGGCGCGGTATTATGCGCGCAGCCGCAGACATTTGCGGCGTTGACCACGTAGTAGATTTTGGCTATTCATCTTCGCCAATTGGCGGAGGCGGGACGAAGCCCAAAGCCAAAATTCACCACGGCGTTGACTTTTTTGTAATTTTACATTATAAAAAATCCAGCTGTTCTGAATAAATAATAAAGGAGGAAATCATGAAAAAAGGTTCTTTCAAAAAATCAAGACATTTTGACGGATGGGGAGAAATTTCCGTTTCCCCTAAGGCGATTTTATTCTTTAAAATGCAGAAAATAGCAAAAATGTTTTCTGAAAGGCCCGATACATTTAATCAGGCTGAAATGAAGTTTGTGGGCGAGAGAGGAATCAATGTTGAGGAAGTTATAGACAACATTAAAGAGTTGTTTAATCTTGCCTTAGAGACGGATTTTGCAAGTCCGCCGTGGTTTGAAAGGGCTATAGATGTTGCGATAAGCAATAATCCGATATTGAAGAGGTCGTTGGAAAGAAACGGGGGAGAAAAAAAGGATATTCTAAGGAAAGCTTTATTTTCCTTAGAATGTATAGAGAAATATATGGTTGGCACTCGGCCGTTAGTCCCCAGCACCTGGCTTATTAAAGAAATCGCCGTTGCCTTGTTTGACGGCGCCGTATTGAAGGGCAAGTGATGTCATGTTGTATGACATCGCGCAAAGGAGGGATTTGTGAAAAAGAAAGATAAAGAAGAAGAAGAAAAGAAGAAGATTTGTAAAAAAGAAGAAAAACTGGAGAGTTTTCAAAAGAAGCAACAAGCCGTAGGGCTTGGCGGAACTAAATTATTTGAAGATAAATTCCGCCGCGGAATTGCGGGACTAGACTGAACAAAGGAATTATTTAATGGCGAGGGGCAACTCTCGCCATAATCTTTTTAATATTTTGTCCGTCTATCGCGGAAGTAGACTGGTTTAGTTGACCCAGTTGATTTTATTTTTTAGAAATGTTATTTTAATTTTACCCTGAGCTCATCGAGTCTAAGACTCTCTAAGTCGAATGGCTTGCCGAAGGGTTGGAAATGAAAAAACATCCCGGACTAATTTTAGCGCTGTTGATAATTATGGCTGTTGCGGCCTTATTTTTTGTTTTACCGACGCAGAAAAAACCGATTAGTTATGTGAATAGTCTGCGGCAGTGGCGTTTGGGTTTGGATTTGGTTGGCGGAACTCATTTAGTTTATGAAATTGATGTGAGTCAGATTGATTCTAAGGACCGCGATTCGGTAATGAACGGCTTAAAAGACGTTATTGAAAGAAGAGTTAATTTATTTGGAGTCAACGAGCCCCAGGTGGTTTCCGCGAAAGAAGGCGGGGCTTACCGTTTAATCGTTGAGCTTGCGGGCATTAAAGATGTTCAGTCAGCTATCAACCAGATTGGTTCAACGCCGCTTTTGGATTTCAGGGAAGTTATGGGCGCCGGCACTTCAACTCAATTTATCGCGACATCGCTTACGGGCAGATATATCAAGGGCGCCCGGGTTGATTTTGACCAAACCACAGGCGTTCCGCAGGTTAATCTGGAATTAAACGACGACGGGGCGAAAATTTTTGAGCATTTGACCGCGAAAAATATCGGCAAGCCGTTGGCGATTTTTCTTGACAACGAGTTGATTGAAATGCCGACTGTGAGGGAAAGGATTTCAGGCGGCAAAGCGCAAATTACCGGCAAGTTTTCTGTTGACCAGGCAAACATGTTGGTTGAGAGATTCAACGCCGGAGCGCTTCCGGCGCCGATAAAATTAGTGAGCCAGCAGACCATCGGCGCGAGTCTTGGCCAGGAATCTCTGAAAAAAGCGGTTTATGCCGGAGCGCTTGGAACTTTGGCTGTGATTATTTTTATGCTGGCTTATTACAGGAAGTTCGGCATTTTTTCGGCAATCGCTTTGATAATCTACATAATTTTAACGGCGGCGATTTTCAAGCTGCTTATCACAATGACTTTGGCTGGCATTGCCGGCTACATCCTTTCAATAGGAATGGCGGTTGACGCCAACATCCTGATTTTTGAGCGCACCAAAGAAGAAATTAAAAAAGGGCTGTTAAAAGTTTCAGCGATTGAAGAAGGTTTCAGGCGCGCCTGGCCGTCAATTAGAGATTCCAATGTTTCAACAATAATCACCTCGGTCATTTTATATGAATTTACTTCAAGTTTTGTCAGGGGATTCGCATTAACGCTTTTGATAGGCGTTTTGATAAGCATGTTTTCGGCAATCACGGTGACGAGATTATTATTAAGGACATTTATGAAAAAGTAATGTAAAATTAAAAAATCAAAAATCAAAATGACAATGTAAAATTAAAAATTTGAATTTTAAATAATTTCAACATTTTAAACTGTCATTTTACATTTTGAGATTTACATTTTAAATTTTTAACGTGAACATAATCGGAAAATCTAAAATATTCTTGTCAATTTCGGCAATTTTAGTGGGTTTAAGCATCATTGCGATTTTGTTTTTTGGTTTTAAATCCGGAATTGATTTTAAGGGCGGAACATTGTGGCAAGTCAGGCTTGCGGCCGGCGACCAGCAACAAACAGCGGATAAATTGAAGGAATTTTTTGAAAAAGACATAGGTATGAAAAATGTCGTTATTTTCCCCGCGGCAGACCAGAATTATTTAATTCGCATTGAAAGCATTTCCGAGGAGAATCATCAGCAATATTTAAATTCCTTAAAATCAAAATTCGGAAATATTAACCCCGTTAGAGACCGCCCTGCCGAAGGCACAGCTACGACCGCCTCGGGGCGATCTGTTTCTAACGGGGTTGAAGAGCTTCGTTTTGAATCCATCGGCCCGACTATCGGAAAGGAATTGGAGAATAAAGCTTTATGGGCAATCGCGCTGGTTATTTTAGGCATCTCGATTTACGTTGCCTATGCTTTCAGGAAAGTTTCTTATCCGGTGAAATCCTGGAAATACGGACTCATCACTTTAATCACTCTTTTCCATGACGTGGCAATTCCATCGGGGCTTTTCGCTGTTTTGGGATGGAAGCTCGGAATAGAAATTGACACTAATTTTATTGTGGCGCTTTTGGTGATAATGGGGTTTTCGGTCCACGACACGATTGTGGTTTTTGACAGAATCAGGGAAAATCTCATAATTTCGCGGATAAACGCGAAATTTTCTGAAATCGTAAATAACAGCGTTAATCAAACCCTGGTGCGTTCCATTAATACGTCCTTAACCGTTTTGCTGGTGCTTCTGGCGTTGTTTTTATTCGGACCTGTTTCTTTGAAGTATTTCATACTGACGATTTTGGTGGGAATTATAGGCGGAACCTATTCTTCAATCTTTGTCGCCAGTCCGGCTCTTGTCATAGTTAATCGCATGGGGGAGTCGTCAAAGTAATTTTCGCCCCGTATTTATCCACGGGCGTCTCTATTGACAGGGAAGTATAAATTTGGTAATGTTTAATCATGTTAAAAGCCAGTCTAATTATCAAAAATTTACTGACTGATCTTTCTCCTCGGCAAAAGGAGTTTTTAGAAGAGAGATTCGGATTAAATGACGGCCAGAAAAAGACTCTCCAGGAGCTTGGCGACAGGCATAAAATTACCAGAGAAAGAGTCAGACAGATTGAATCCGAAGCCTTGAAGATCGCTTTTCAGAATTTCAAGAAAAGCGACGGCGTGAAATTTGTTGATATATCTAAAAATCATCTTAAATCCTTGGGAGGAGTCAGAAAGGAAGATGATTTTGTCAATGATCTTAAATACGTGACAGGCGACAATTCTCTGAATAAAAGCCAGCTTAAGGTTTTATTCGCTGTTGCCGGGAATCCTATTTTTTACAATGAGGATGAAAATTTTCACGGCTTTTGGTATCTTGACAGGAATTTTTTGAAAAAAGCGGATAATTTTGTTGGAAAATCGGCAAAGTTTTTTTCTTCAAAAAAAGAAGATTTAATTTCCAAAAACAAGTTGGGCGATTTTTTGGCTCAGTTCGTTAAATCGTACGGCATCAAAGAACCGGTTGCTTTAAATTATCTTGCGGTTTCCAAAAAATTCGGCGTCAATCCGTATAATGATTTCGGTCTCAGCCATTGGGAAGAAATCAATCCGAAAACAGCGAGATCCAAGGCTTATTTAATTCTTAAAAAAAATACAAAGCCGCTGCACTTCAGAGATATAGCGGATGTGATTAATAAAACGGGGTTTGATAAAAAACCGGTCTACGCTCAGACGATTCATAATGAATTGATAAAAGATCCGAGATTTGTTTTGGTGGGAAGGGGAATTTATACGCTTAAAGAACACGGCTATTTTCCGGGAACCGCAAAAGACGTTATCCGTAAAATTTTAAAGGATAAAGGGCCGTTGCAGCAAAAGCAGATTCTTGAATTAGTCGCCCAACAGAGATTTTTAAAGGAGAATACAATCCTTTTAAATCTTCAAAACAGGAAGCAGTTTAAAAGATTGCAGGATGGGCGCTATCACTTGGCTTAATGCGGCCTCTCAATACACATGCCCCAAGCCATCTTTGACTCATTTTCTTCTATTTACGATTTTACAATTAATTCGGGTACGATAACAACAATTTTGGGCTGGATAATCGGCCTTATTTTATTATGGATTTTATTTAGGATTTTTGTGGATTCGTGGCTTTTTTACAAGCGTTCAATTTTTAAAAATTCCATAGAATGGGTTCTTCTGGAAATCTTGATTCCCCGCGAAGTCAATAAAACTCCTCAAGCTATGGAGCAGTTTTTTATGAATCTTCACGGGCTAAGAAACGCAGCAGGCAATTTTCTTGAAAAATATATTGATGGCGAAGTAACGATGTGGTGGAGTTTGGAATTGGCAAGTTTTGGAGGCGAAGTTCATTTTTACATCAAGACGCCGAAAAAACATAAAAAAATGGTGGAAGCTGGTCTTTACGCCCAGTACCCCAATGTGGAAATTATTGAGGTGAAAGATTATATGGATGAATTTCCCAGAGACACGCGCGAAATTTACAGGAATGATTTTAACGTATTCGGAGGAGAATTTATTTTAAAAAAAGAAGACGCTTATCCCATCACCACTTATGAGAAATTTGAATTAACCAAAGAAGAATTGGCGATTGACCCGATTTCCGCGCTCGTGGAAGTTTTATCCAATATCCATAAAGAAGAAAAGGTTTTTATCCAGATTCTTATACGGCCGGCCGGAGACGAATGGCAGAAAGAAGGCAAAAAATTGGTTGATAAATTATTGGGTAGAAAAGAAAAGACTTCATCGCCAAGCGGCGTCAGCGGCCTTATGGAGTGGTTTAGAAATCTTTTATGGGCGCCGGTAGCGCATCCCACATGGGCTGGAAAAGGGGAGGAAAAAAACGGAGCCAAAGAAGAAAATCAGAATATTTTGGCTAAATTGACACCCGGGGAAAGAGACACGATAAAAGTGGTGGAAGAAAGTCTTTCAAAACCGGGCTTTGAATCTTTGATAAGATTTATTTACTACGCTCCAAAATCCATATTCAGCACTAATTTTGCGAGGAGAGGAATTCTCGGCGCTTTGAATCAATACGCTTCCCCGCAGTTGAATTCTTTCGGGGGCAATCCTTTCGTGGAAACCAGAAGCCGCTGGATTTACTTCCCGTATCTTTTTGTGCCTCAAAGGGTTGAAGCCAGGAAACAAAGAATTCTTTATAATTACCGCAACAGGAAATTGCCTGAAGAATCGTCATGGGCCAAGCTTTCAACTTCCCATCCTTTAAATTTCAATTTTAAGTCAAAAACTTATATTTTAAACACTACCGAGGTTGCCACTATATTCCATGTGCCGGCAGAACAGGTATTGACCGCTCCTCATGTCAAGCGGTCAGAAAGCAAAAAGATGGGACCTCCGGCCGGCTTGCCCATATTTGATGAAGGAAGCGAATAGTGAATTAAATAGCAAAGAGCGAATGGCAAATGGTGGAAGGCAAATGGAAAATAGCAGTTTCCTTATACGGCGCTGGTTTTATTAATAAGACCAGCGCAAATCAGATACATTTACATTAGAAATAAGTTATGGATATTATTTTCCCGATTCTTAAATTTATAATTTCTTTTTTGTTGATTGCTTTAACGGCAATAATTTTTATTCTGATTTTAAAAGGCTTGAATTTTCGGACAAAAATCCGCATTCGTGAAGGCATGAATGTTCCCAAAAAAAAGGATGATGTTTCCGACGCTCAATACACGGAAATTATGCGTCACAGGGAAATTTCTCGCGGGAAGTGGGAAAAAATTCTTGAAAAAATTAAATCCGGAGATGAAAGGGACTTGAATCTGGCGATTATCAAGGCCGACAGCTTGATAGACGATATTTTATGTTTACATGGATGTCCGGGAAACGACATGGGCGAGCGTTTGAAATCTTTAAACCGCGACGATTATAAGCATCTGGACGATTTGTGGGAAGCGCACAAGGTCAGAAACAGGCTTGCGCACGAACCGGATTATCATATAAATAAAGACGAAGCGAAAAAAGTGATAAATTTATATCACGTAGCGCTTGAAGAGCTTTTGTCCAAAGAGTTGGAATCGGTGTGATGCGGAAAGTGGCCCGCTTCGCCCGCCTAGACTCGGCGAGGCTGGCCAAAGCTCCCGCTTCGCCAGCGAAGCGAGGCGAGCGAATAGCAAAGAGTAAATAGTTAATTGGAAGAGATTTAGGGCATAAAACTTAAGAAGTAAGATTTAAATTAGTACCCGTCAGAAGTGGTATATTGTTTACTATAGTTTGCTATAGTAAACAATAAATAGAATTATGAATTCCGAAACAAAAATTTGTCAAAATCCCGCAAAATCGCAAGAATTAATAAAAGTTATCAAAAGCCTGGTCTCATTAATGAGACCAGCGGGCGTTAACTAAGCGTTGGATTATGGAATATCAAAGCGAAACAAAACAATGTCAGAATTGTCATAAGGACTTTATTATAAAACCTGAAGATTTTGAATTTTACGAAAAAATCAAAGTCCCGGCGCCGACTTGGTGTCCGGAGTGTAGGATGATGAGAAGGATGTTTCGGAGAAATGAAAGTATTTTATATAAGCGTCCCAGCAGTAAAAGCGGGAAAATGATAATTTCTATGTTTTCCAATAGCGCTCCAATAAAAGTTTGGGAAAGAAATGAATGGTGGGCTGATGATTGGGATGCTTTAGATTTTGGGCGAGATTATGATTTCTTCCGGACATTTTTTGATCAATTTAAAGAATTAATGTTAGAAGTGCCATTTGCGGGGCGGGCCGTTGTGAGTCCAATAAACAGCGATTACACGAATTGGAATTCATATTTGAAAGATTGTTATTTAGTGATTGGCGCGTCAAATTCAGAAAATTGTTATTATTCTAGAAATATCTCTAATGTAAAAGATTCTTACGATAGTGGAAATATAACAAACGGAGAAGTTTATTACGAAAGTTTTTTTAATAAAAAATGTTATAAAGCGCTGTTTTCTTCTTATTGCGATAATTCGCAAAATATTTTTTTCTGTAAAAATTGTGTTGGCGTCAATGATTGTTTCGGATGTGTCGGGTTGCGCAATAAATCTTATTATATTTTCAATCGACCTTACTCAAAGGATGATTATCAGAATTTTATAAATGGCTTGAATTTAGGGTCTTTTGGATCCATTAAAAAATTAAAAGAAAAAATTGAAAAATTTTGGTCCGAATTTCCAGTTAAAAATATGCACGGTCGGCAAAATATAAATGTTACAGGAGATAATATTTATCAATCAAAAAATATTAAAAATTCTTTCATTATTGAAGAAAGCGAAAATCTTAAATATTGTTTTGAAATTCTTTTTAACGGTGGCGCTAAGGATTCTATGGATTATCACCGGTATGGTTTGGGCAGTGAATTGATGTATGAATGCATTGTTTGCGGCGATAAAGCGTATAAATCTAAATTTTGTTCCAATTGTTACCCAAGCCCAAGAGAATTATCTTATTGTTTAACTTGCGCATCTTCGGCTAACTGTTTCGGCTGTATTGGCCTCCGTAACAAACAATATTGCATCCTCAACAAACAATACACCAAAGAAGAATACGAAGAATTAGTTCCTAAGATAATCAAACATATGGAAGATGTGCCATATGTTGACAAAAAAGGCAGAGTATACAAATATGGCGAGTTTTTTCCAGCAGAATTGTCTCCCCTTGCGTATAATGAAACCGTAGTCCAAGAATACTTCCCTCTAACCAAAGAACAAGCCATAGAGAAAGGTTATAGTTGGAAAGACCCAGAAGAGAGAAATATCAATATAACAATCAAGTCAGAAGATCTTCCCGACCATATCAAAGACGTAGACGATTCCATCCTCAAACAAATAATAGAATGCCAACATAAAGGAACCTGCAATGAACAATGCACCACCGCTTTCAAAATAATAGAAGCTGAACTTGAATTTTACCGCAAAATGAATCTTCCCTTGCCTAGATTTTGTCCCAATTGCCGCCATTACCAGAGAATTAAACAAAGAAATCCTATCAAGTTATGGAAAAGAACCTGCCAATGCGCTGGCACAAAGTCAGAAAATGGAATCTACCAAAACACCATTGTCCATGCTCACGGAGAAAACCCTTGTCCCAATGAATTTGAGACCACTTACGCTCCCGAGAGACAGGAGATAGTTTACTGTGAGCAGTGTTATCAAGCGGAAGTGGTATAATTAAAGAAATGCCGAAAGAAGGGAAAATACAAATAATTAAATACGCGCCGCCGCCGCCGGATTTGCCTGTATACGGCCAAGTTGATCCGGCTGATGTTTGTTTTTTTGGACGGACCAATTATGAGTCCGGTTTGGAATCCAAGAAATTTATTTTTGGCATAAAAAGAAATGACAGAAGAAGGCATTTTTACATAATCGGAAAATCCGGAGTGGGAAAATCAAAAGCAATGGAACTGATAATAAGGCAAGATATCGTTTACGGGCACGGCTTGTGCATCATAGATCCTCACGGAGACATTATTGAAACTACGCTTGAATTTATTCCCAAAGAAAGAATAAAAGATGTTGTTTTGATAGACCCTTCTGACGTAAATTTTCCGGTTTCTTTCAACCCTTTGATTAATGTTGCTCCAGAATTAAAACATCAGGTTACGCAGGGCTTGATAGAGGTTTTAAAAAAGCAATTTGGCGCAAACTGGACGCCGCGCTTGGAACACGTTTTCCGCTTTACTTGTCTGGCGCTTTTGGATTATCCGAATGCCACAATGCAGGGCATGATAAAAATTCTTACGGACAGAAATTATCGCCAGAAAGTCGTGGAGTATATTCAGGACGAAATGGTCAAACGATTCTGGGCTATTGAATTCGCGGACTGGTCGGAAAAATTTGACACAGACGCCATTATTCCCTTAGTCAACAAACTGGGTCAGTTTTTGTCCAACCCTTTGCTTCGTTATATTTTCGGACAAAAGGACAATAAGATTGATATTGAAAAAATAATGAATGAGCGGAAAATTTTGCTTATCAATCTTTCAAAAGGGAAATTAGGAGAAGAAAATTCCGGCTTTTTTGGTTCAATGTTTATTACAAAAATCTATCAAGCGGGTATGGCAAGGGCCGCTATGCCGGAAAAGGACAGGAAGGATTTTTATTTGTATGTCGATGAGTTTCAAAATGTTGTTACAGATACTTTCATCAACATTCTTACGGAAGCTCGTAAATACGCAATCGCTTTAACTGTGGCGCATCAGTATAGGGCGCAATTGCCCCAGCAGATTATGTCGACTATTTTAGGAAACGCGGCGAACATTATGGTTTTCAGGGTTGGGGGAGAAGACGCGTATTTTTTGGAAAAAGAAATGACGCCGATTTGCAAAGCTTCGGATATGATAAATCTTGGCATGCAGGAGTTTTACGTGAAAATGATTATTGACGGAGAAGTTTACGATCCGTTCTCCGCCGAAACTTTGAATGTTAAACCGCCGACACACCCGTCATATAAAAGCGAAATAGTAAATTATGTCCGTGAAACCTATTGTCTTCCCTTGGAAGAAGTGAGGCAGAGAATTGCCGAGGAAGAAGGCCTTGTTTCTAAACCAAATTCTTCATCCGGCCAGGAAGCCGAATCAAAAAAGGTCGAAGAAGCTAAATCTTCCGTGGAAATTTTATTGCCCCCGGAAGAACCGATAGTGTAGGAGTAATCGCTAATAACGCGGATCTAAAGTTAATAACGCAAATAAAAATTCGCGATATTAAAATTCAATTAGCGATATTCGTAAATACTCTATGGTACTCATCCACGTAACTTATCCAAATGAAGAAGAGGCGGGTAAGATCAGCAAAATAATTTTAGAAAGAGGGCTTGCGGGAACAGTGGATTTATGGAGAATGAATTCTTTACAGATAGATATTCAGACCAAGGAATTGATAAGCGCTCCCGGGATAGCATTGCTTATAAAGACGGTTGAAGCCAAAGTGCAAGAGATTGAAAATCTTATCCACGACCATAATCAGCATAAAACTCCGCCCTGTATTGCCGTTATAAATCTTTTCAGGGTAAACCGCGAGTACAAAGAATGGCTGCAGGCGTGCATTAGATAGCCGCTAATGATTAGCCAATAGCCGCTAGTTAATAGGAATTTTCCGAATAATTTTTATGTCAAAAACCCCAAATTTTGATAAAGCATTAGCGGAGATTTTAGATAATCTTCAACCTCATACGAGGCGGTGTTTGCAATGCCAAAAAGATTTTGACATCTTTGCCGAAGACATTGAGATGTATAAAAAACTTCAGGTACCGCCGCCGAAATTATGTCCGGATTGCCGAATGCAAAGAAGGATGGGCAACGCAATCCATTTTCTTCCAATATTTCGTAAAAAAACTTGTTCAGCTTCCGGACATTCGGAAAAATTGATTTCAATATATTCAGAGAAAAACCCTGTAAAAGTTTATGACGATGATTATTATAATTCCGACCAATGGGATGCTTTAAATTTTGGACGAGACTACGATTTTTCAAATAATTTTTTTGATCAGTTTAATAATTTACTTTTAAATGTTCCTCATCAGGCCTTACAGCGTGATTTTAAGAGTGCTGGGTGCGAATATACAGTGAGTGGCACTTCTTCTAAAAATTGTTATTATGTGTCCGGTCCGTGGTTTTCTGAAAATGCTTATTATGGGCGATTGCCTTCTTATTCTAAAGATTGCATTGAATTTTTAAATGTTAGTAATTGTGAAGGATGTTATGAGGGCGTTGAACTGGATCATTGCTACAATTGCAAATTTTGCCGTAATTCTTCTAATTGCATAGACAGCCATTTCATTTTTGATTGTAAAAATTGTTCTAATTGCTTTGGATGTTTTAATTTAAGAAATAAGCAATACTATTTTTTCAACGAGCAACTTAGTAAGGAAGCATATGAAGAAAAATTGAAAAGTATTGATTTAGGCAAGAAAAGCGTTGTTGAACAATTTAAAAATCAATTTGAGGAATTATTAAAAAAAGCTATCAGGAAAAATTTAAGCAATATCAAAGCAGAAAACTTCGTAGGAAACAATTTAAAAGAATGTAAGAATTGTTTTTGGGTTTTTGAAAATATCGGAGGGCCAACTGAAAATTTGCGCTATTGCCAAACTCAAGAAAAAAGCAATAACTCAATGGACTTTACAGGAGGTTCGCTTGCGAACCATATTTATGAATCCGCGAGGGTTTTTACGGGAAGTTCGGTTAAATTTTCACTTATGCTTAGAGTCGTGCAAGAAATGGAATATTGCGCTGATTGCAATAATTGTTCTTATTGTTTTAGCTGCGTCAGTTTGAAAAATAAGAAATATTGCATCTTTAATAAACAATATGACGAAGAAGAATATTGGCAAAAATTGGATAAAATAAAGGTAAAAATGTTAAAAGATGGCGAATATGGTGAATTGTTTCCTTTAGTTAATAGTATTGTGCCTTATGCTGACTCCAATGCCTCTATCGAATTTTATTTACCAAAGGAAGAAATTATAAAAAATGGCTGGCACTGGGAAGATGATGAAAGCGGTGTTGATTTGTCAAAATTCCAAACCATTAAGGCGAGTGATTTACCTGATGACATAAAAGACGTTTCAGACAATATTTTAAACAAGGTGATAGTTTGTGAAAAAACAGGTAAGCCTTTCAGAATCACAAAATTTGAACTAGATTTTTACAGAAAAAAAAATATTCCGCTGCCGAGGATTCATCCACTTCAAAGAATTAAGGATAGATTTGAACTTCGTCATCCATTTAAGCTTTGGCAATATCCTTGTTCTAACTGCGGGCAGACGATGTATTCCGGCTATGACTCGACTAAGAAGTATAAAGTATATTGTGAACAATGTTATCTTAAGGAAGTAATATAAAGCCATGTTTAACACCCCAAATTTTGATAAAGCATTAGCGGAGATTTTAGATAATCTTCAACCTCATA
>ERZ1292632.3282-Hain-H43-01um-R2-3282-length-12513-cov-5_pt1 | contig 12513 bp, 25 predicted proteins | sample MGYA00564407_ERZ1292632 | MGnify/ENA primary metagenome ERZ1292632 (study PRJEB36523, sample SAMEA6512637) | groundwater metagenome | collected 2019-01-08 | study: AquaDiva: Metagenomics assemblies of 32 groundwater samples
TGAGAACCCTAGAACCTGTGTGAAAGGAACCGCCAGATGACCGACACGACCGAGGCCCCGAAGCTCGACCACGAGACCCTGAAGAAGCTCCGCGCCGATCTGCGAGGGGCCGCCTTGGCGCTCAAGCCCGACGAGGTCCGCTACCTCGTCGACCTCTACTACCAGATCCAGGACTACCGCATCCAGGCCCAGGGCCAGGAGCGCGCGGCGCAGGTCGCCGTCTGCGGCGAGTGCAAGAAGGAGGTCGCCTACAAGCTCAGGAAGCGCCCGACGCCGGCCTTCCTCGTGGCGCCCCACCCGGTGACGGGCGACGGCGACGAGGAGTGCCCGGGGTCCCTCGCCGAGACGGAGCCGAAGCAGCAGCCGAACGGCCTCGTCTCCTACGTATTCGACATGTTCGAGGGGCTCGAGGACGAGGTGAAGCGCGCCCTCGACCACTACACCGAGGGCCAGTCCGTCGGCGTCTGGCTCCGCTCCGTCCGGGGGATCGGCCCCGTGATCTCGGCGGGCTTGATCGCGCACGTCTACCACCTCGACCCCTTCCCGGTCACGGCCGCGCACCTCTGGAGCTTCGCGGGGCTGAACCCGACGGCGAAGTGGGAGAAGGGCGAGCGCCGGCCGTGGAACGCCCGACTGAAGACGCTCTGCGCCTACAAGCTCGGCGAGAGCTTCGTGAAGGTCCAGAACCACGAGACCGACTTCTACGGGAAGCTCTTCGCGAAGAGGAAGCGGCTCGAGGAGAGCCGGAACGAGAGCGGCAACTTCAGCGACCAGGCTGCGAGCTGGCTCCTGAAGATCAAGGACAAGAAGACCGAGGCGTTCAAGGCGTACTCCCAGGGCAAACTCCCGAAGCAGCACGTCCACGCGCGGGCGCGGCGCGTGGCGGTCAAGATGTTCCTGTCGCACTACTTCACCGTCTGCACGTTCCTCCGCTCGGGGCAGCTCGGTCCGCGACCGTATGCCCTCGAGCACCTACCCGGTCACCATGACGTCGTGGCGATCCCGTCGACCGAGAGCGTCCCCGGCTTCGCCGAGGCGCTCAGGGCGGCGGGGCGGACGGCGTAGCCCCGCCCGTCGCGAGAACCTAGAGGAAAGTGCGAGCCATGTACGTGGTGAGATCCCTACCCGTCGCGCGAGCCACCCTCCCAGTGTGAACCCTAGAGAACGCGCGAGCCAATGATTGCGAGAACCACAAGAAGCCCCGCGAGGAGGAGCCAGTTAAACGATCCCTCCTCGCGGGGCAACGCGAGCCAAGGTAAAAGTGAGAACCCGACCTGACGTGCGAGCCCCGCACAAGGCGAGAACCCGACGAACAATGCGAGCCCTAAGCACCGCGAGAATCCTATGAGGCGTGCGAACCATCGTCACTGCGAGAACCCAGCAGAGTGCGTGAGCCCCGAAGTGCGCGAGATCCTAACTGGAGCCCTTTTCCTGGCGAGAACCCAGCCCCGTGTGCGAGCCCAGCACCTGGTGAGATCCTCTGAGCAAGTGCGAGTCCCATGAAGCGCGAGAACCCTGGATGCCGTACGAGTCAACCGACCAGTGAGAACCTGAGACCACGAGCGAGCCATCCTTGAAGCGAGAACCCATGCGTGTGCGCGAGCCCAAAAACAAGCGAGCACCAAGATGGCAGTGCGAGCCCGATACTAGGCGCGAACCCAACAGTGGGCGCGAGCCCAGGTGCCCGTGAGAATCAGAGCGTTTGCGCGAGCCCAGTTTCGGGCGAGAACCCAACTCAGCGCGCGAGTCCTATCTGGGGAGAGAACCAGATGTAACGTGCGAGCCTAGTTGAAAGCGAGAACCCTCTCCGGTGTGCGAGCCCTGTCCGATTTGACGTGCGAGCCCCCAACCCTGCGAGAACCCATGTAGAGGTGCGAGCCCTCTGAGGCGCGAGAACCCTATCATCAGCGCGAGCCCCGTCACAGGCGAGAACCATGTTGTATGCGCGAACCACTGCCTCGGCGAGAACCCAACTTGCAGCGTGAGCCCCGCTACAGGCGAGAACCCTGAATGATGTGCGAGCCCAGGTCCCCTGTGAGAACCCACCCCCATGTGCGAGGTCTAAGTGGTGAGACGACGGCGACCGACGAACGACGAGGAGTGGGGGATCGGCGACGGGGGGAAGAAGCCCCCCGACCGAGACCCCCGCTCCCTCAACCTCGGGAAGCGCGGGCGAAACGACTACGACCCCCCCGGCGAGGACATGCCCGACGACCAGGCCGGCCGCGACGAGTACCTCCCGGCCGTCGTCCCCCCCGTGGGCACCGAACTCTCCGCCCGCGTCGATCCCGGGCTCGTCGAGTTCGCCCAGGACGCGATCGGGTCGGCGCGGGCCGCCTCGACGAACCGGGGCTACGAGGCCGACTGGGAGCGCTTCAAGAGGTGGTGCCGCCGCCACGAGACGGCGTTCCTGCCGGCGTCCCCCGAGACGGTCGTGCTCTACTTCTCCTGGCTCGCGCGCGACGGCTCACCCATGCGGGGGCGTCGGCGGGGGAAGATCGGCTACTCGATCAAGACGATCGAGCGGGCCCGCTCGACGCTCGCGCACTTTCACCACGAGGCTGGGCTCTCCTCGCCGACCAAGCACCCCCGCGTCGCGGACCTGTTGAAGGGCCTCCGGCGCCGCTCCCCGGACGTGATCTCGCGGGCCCGGCCGCTCATGCCCGACCACCTGGCGGCGATCCTGAAGGTCCTCGAGACGGAGAGGCTCTCGCGCGCGCGCTACCTCCGCGACCGAGCGCTCCTCCTCGTCGGCTTCGCCGCCGCGCTCCGCAAGTCCGAGATCGTCGCCCTGCGCACCTCGGACGTGCGCGCCCAGCAGGGGGGCCTTCACGTCGCGCTCTCCCAGCAGCAGGGGCGGAAGAAGGCCGAGATCGTCCCCGGGACGAAGTACCACGCTGCCGGAGAGGGCATGTCGGTCACGTTCGAGGAGGACCCCCACCTCGTCGAGCTGGGAATCTGCCCGATCGCAGCGGCTCGCGAGTGGCACTCCGCCCTCTACGCCAGCGAGGCGAACCCCCTCACGAACGACCACCCCTTCGTCCGAAAGGTGAAGGGGACCTTGATCGAGCCCGAGGGAATCTCTTCGCGGAAGGTCGAGAGGCTGGTCAAGGAGGGCGCGGCCTTGATCGGGCTCGACCCCTCGAAGTACGGCGGCCATAGCCTCCGGGCGGGCTGCGCGACCTATCTGATCTGGCAGCGGAAGTGGAACCTCTTCCAGGTCCGCGACCATCTTCGACACGAGAACGTCGAGACGCTGAACACCTACGTCCGCGACTGGGACGAGCTTCCGAGGGGTGCCTCGTGATCATCTGGGACGACGTGGAATGCCTGAAGGGGCTCTGCCTCTCGTGCGGCGACCTCTGCACCGCACGCGACGCCGACAAGCATCTAGGCTATCCGGGGTGCTCCACGCCGGAGCCGCAACCAGGTGAACATCCTCTCAGACCAAGCTACCGCAGATTCCGCGATAATGCGCTCGTCCCTTGGATCGAGACGCTGGCCTTCAAGTTCAAGCCGCTCTAGTGCCCCAAGAATCTTCAAGTGATCGCTTGACATGCGAAGGATGCTCGTCTAGTCTTGACCTCACCGCTAGACCTCACCGCCTGGAGGACGAAGATGTCGAAGAGCAAGAAGGACCCGCGCTGCAAGTCCAGGATCGCGGACCGTCGGTGCGGCCGTCAGGACGGCCACGACGGGCTCTGCGAGTCCCCCGAGCAGGCCGCCCGTGAGGCTGCCCGCAAGGCCGCGCGCGCCACCAAGAAGTCTCCGACGATCCACTTCCGGGTCCCCTTCTGGCAGAACGAGGGGGGCTGCCTCGAGTCGGGCTTCGTGCTCTGCGGCGCGTTCGGCGTCGCGCACGAGCACACCGTGGTCACGATCAACGCAACGGACTGCCCGGACTGCCAGCGGATCTTCACGAACGAGTACACGAAGCTCGTGGGCGAGCTGCGCGACAAGCTCCGCGCCGTCTGGCCGGCGAGGGGTCCGTCCTAGTGGATCTGATCGACGAACGGAGCCTGGCCCTCTGCGAGAAGGTCCGAGCCCTCCACAAGGCCATGGCCGAAGTCGACATAGGGGCGCTCCAGCTCTCGGCCGAAGAGCCAGGCCACTTCTCGCGCGAGTACGTCGAGGCCCTGCGCGCGCTCTCCGACGCCGTCGCCAAGGCGCGGTTCCACATCCAGTTCGAGTTCTGGAAGCACCTGTGAGCAAGCGGCCGACGGACCTCGCCTGGCTTGCCCGCATGTCGGACGAGGAGCGCCAGATGTTCGAGGGCGTCTGGCTCGTCCAGGAGTGCTCGCGCGCGATCCGCGAGACCTGCTCCGAGAAGAAGATCGCCACGCTGGCACTGCTCTCGGAGCACCTCTCGGTCTCCAAGGCGTACGCGGGCTCTCTCCTGAACGGGCACGAGAACCTGACGCTCAAGACCATGGCCAAGATCGCGCTCGCCCTCGGGAAGGTCGTCAAGATCGAACTCGTGGACGCTGACGCTGTCCGAAGGAAGAGGAAGTAACCCATGCTCGAATGGCAGGAGTTCGGGGACGTGAGGGGCCTCTTCGCGAGGACCGTCGAAAAGGACGGCGGGCCGACGCTCAAGATCGAAACGGTCGTCGAACGAAACCTCTTCCGAAACGGCGGCTTGAAGTGCCCGACGGACAGGAACGTGGACGTCCAGGGGACGCTCTACCTCTTCGCCCCCGGCGAGGGAGGCGCGTCCATGTGGAAGTCCGTCACATGGGCCTACGGGCTCCGGGACGTCGATCGCGAGCACCCGGGCATCCCTGCGTCGCGTCAGAAGCTCGTCGAGGACCTCAAGCGAAACGCGGAGTTCCTGTTCGCGAAGGCCCCCGAGAAGCCCTCCGAGAACGCAAAGGACGAGCACCCCGTCGATCCCTCCGAGAAGAAAGGATACTTTTAGATGTCGATCACGAACATTATTCCCGACACCGACGACGGCTACGCGCTGTTCGAGCGGGTGGTCGCCCAGCGCGTCAACGAACTCGGCGCCACGCTGTTCCGCACGAGCGCGAGTCCCGAGGCCCTCTGGGGACACTACCTCATGCACCTCCCCGAGGAGAAGCGCCAGCACTACAACTGCCACGGGTGCCGGCGGTTCATCCAGGCGTTCGGCGGCCTGGCAAGCGTCGTCGGAGGGACCCTCTACAGCGCCCTCTGGTCCGAGCTTGGGACGCCGTCCTTCTTCCTGCCGTCCGTCGTCGCCCTGCGCAACCTCGTCAAGCACTCGCGGATCACGGGCGTGTTCTACGCCGACGAGGAGGTCTGGGGCACGCCCTCGAACTGGAGCCCGAAGCAGGCGCGCACGTGGCGCCACCTCTCGGGCATCCAGAGCGCCCTCCGGCAGAAGCACGCGACGCTGACCGCCTCGCAGCGAGAGGCCGAGAAGCTCGAGGAGCACGGCATGTTGGGCCGGGCCGTGGCCGAGTACCGGCAGGGCCTCGTCGAGGAGGCCGTGCGCGTCCTCCGGTCCGAGACGCTGCCCGGGAGCGAGAAGGCCGTCAAGATCGCGGAGTGGTTTCGCGAGCGCTACGACGACGACAACAACCGACGCTGGCTCGCGATTGCCGAGGCGCCCCCGGGCTTCGCGCACGTGAAGACGACGATCATCTCGACGCTGCTCGAGGACGTCCGCGCCGGCCTGCCGTTCCACGAGATCAAGGCTCGCTGGGCCGAGAAAGTCCACCCTCTCACCTACCAGCGCGCGACGGCGCCCCCGAAGGAGGGCACGATCCGCGAGGCCGAGAAGCTCGTCGCCGAGCTGGGCCTCGAGAGGTCCCTCGAGCGGAAGTTCGCGACCATGGCCGACGTCCAGCACGTGCTCTGGCGGCCGACCTCCCCGAAGCCCGAGGAGACCCCCGGCGTCTTCGGTCACCTGAAGACGAAGCGAGCCGAGTCGGAGAAGCCGCGATCGGTCGAGCTGCCGGCGCAGACGATCACCTGGGAGAAGTTCCGGGCCAAGGTCCTCCCCGAGGCGCGGACGCTCGAGGTCGCGCTCCCCCGCCTCGGTCCCTACTACGGCCTCGTGACGGCGAAGCACGCCGACGCGCCGCCGATCCTCCAGTGGGACCACCCGGAGCACCGGAACCCCGTCTCTTACTACGTCTACATGCACGGCAGCGACCCGGAGCGCTGGGGGCTCGCGAGCTACATGAGCTGGGGCCTCTCGTCCTCTTGGGGTCCGGTCAAGGCCGTCTTCCTGGCGCCTCACCAGTGGGCCGAGGAACAGGCGAAAGCCCTGAAGCTCACGAGGCCCTTGAAGCCCTTTTTCGAGCACCAGGGCAGGCTCGCGGCCTTCGCGATCGAGGGGGCGATCGACCAGACGAACAATGAGTTGGCCCTGTTCCCGAACACAGTGAAGAACGAGCTTCACGGCATTCGCGCCGTGATCGAGGCGCACTCCAGGAGCCGGAAGGTCGAGCAGGTCGAGGGAGACCTCGCGAACGGGATCATGTTCAACGGCAAGGAAGCGATCAGGGTGCGCGTGAACGGCCTCGACGTGTTCGCGCTCGATCGGTGGGACTAGCATGTACCTCCTCGAATACTTCGACAAGGAGCATCGCCTCGCCGTCCTGGCGATCGTCGCGACGGCCGTGTGCGTCCTCTCCTTGGTGACGTCGCTCGCCGCCTACAACGTGGCTTGCGTGATCGTCCGACCGGAATCCGTGCCCCTCGGCCTGCCCGAGAAGTGCTTGAAGTGCGGTCAGGACCCGAGGGAGGCTCGTGTCCGATGAGGAAGACGCGACGCCAGCACCTCATCGCGCTGAAGGCAGCCCTCACGACCATCCACATGGCCGCGATCAACGGCGTGGACGCGGTCCTGCTCGCACGTCAGGGAGACCGACGCCTCGAGCACGTCCGAAGCAACCTCGAGACCGTGGGGCTCCAGATCCAGAAGGACATGCCCCTCGTCGAGGCCGTGATCCAGGAGACCGAGGACGCGGACGAGCCCGACGTCTACGACACGATCAAGAAGCTCGCGGACCTCCTCTCGGCGGCCTCCCAGGGGAAGCGCGAGAACTTCCTCGAGATCCTGTTCGAGAAGCGCTGCCGCGCTTGCTTCGCCAACACGAGCATCCTCGCCTGCCACTGCGAGAACGACGAATGAAGCCCGTCCTCGAGAAACTCCGAGAGGCCGCCGTCGCCCTCGGCCCCTGGTACTCGATCACCCTCCGCCTGACTCACGACGCGAGCGGCGTTTACACCGAGCAGGTCTCGATCGAATCGACCGTCAACGGCTTCGTCCTCGCGAGAGCGTCCGGGGAGAACCTCGGGAACGTGCTGGAGGCGCTCGCCGTCGGCGCTCCTCGCACGCGCCGCGCGGGCGCGACCGACCGCAACAAGGAAACGGCTCTCGCTTCGGCGCGGGCACTCAACCGACTTCTCCTTCCTGGCACCGGCACGGTGGACGGATGGGCCGGGGCGGTGAAGGGCTCCCGGGTCGTCAAGGACCTCTCCCCGGAGCAGCGAACCTTCCGAGACGAACTCGATACCCTTCTCAAGAAGCTCGAGTGGGTCCTCGGCTACAACACCGATTGACGCCGTAGTACACCCGATGTATCGTAGCTGTCTCCTCAAGGAGCCTCCTCGATGACCCCTCCTCTCCTCTTCCTCCTCCCGTGCGTGGGCGCCGTTCCCGGCAAGGTCGGCTGCGCCACCGACGCGATCGTCGAAGTCGACGTGTCGGACCTCGCGTCGAACTACCCCCAGACGGGCGCGCGCAAGCACCTCCCGGGCAAGCTCGCGAAGGCCCTCTGGCGGGCCAAGGGGTGGCTCCTCTCGGTCGTGTCCCCTTCGGGCGAGGGGCGCGTCGTCATGGCCCCCCTCTGCCCGGCCTGCGCCGAGGTCGGCCAGCACCCGGACGTCCTGAAGACGGCCAGGGCCTCCCTCCGCTCCCAGCACGGCGAGCCGGGGGCGGCGTCATGACCCCCGAGCAGGTCGAGTCGACGAGGGCCATCCTCCTGACGGCGCGGAACGCGATCAGGGACGCCCTCGCGCGCGCCGCGTCGTTCGAGCAGGACCACCAGAACAAGGACCTCGTGACGTTCGCGAAGGGGCTCCTGAAGATCGCGGGGAGGAAACGGAAGCGCCTCGAGCGCGTCCTTCCGGCCGACGACGCGAACACCAAGCGCTGGGAACTCTTCATCGCCCAGGCGAGGAAGGCGCTCAACCCGCACGACTTCAAGCTCGCGGCCGAGCCCTACCGGAAGAAGCTCGACGACGCATGGGCCGCGATTCAGAAGCAGCGGACCGACAATATCGCCGTGTTCGACAAGCTCGCGGACATGGCCCTCGTGAAGCACCTCCCCTACGAAGACCACCGCCCCTGGCAGAAGCTCGCCACGGCCAAGGTCGGTCACCGCGAGGACGTCGAGAAGCTGGCCGAGACCATGAAGTCCCTCGGCGTGCGCGTCGACCTCTCGATCGAGACCGAGCCCGTCTCGGCCACCGAGGGGAAGATCACGGGATACACCCTCCTGGCGGCCGTCGAGGGCGACCTCGACGTCGAGCTGGTCCACCTCTTCGCCCGGCGCAAGGCCGAAGCCGACGCGGCGGCGAAGCTCACGGAGAAGGCGAACGCAAATGGCTGAGACGACGAACCTCTCGACTGAGACGACGAACCTCTCGACGGGCACCGCGACGTCCCTGCCCCCCAAGGGGCCCGACGGCCTCGCGATCGGTCGCGTGGTCCACTACACCTCGAGCACGGGCCAGGTCGTCGGTGGGCGGATCTCGCACGTCTACGACCCCTCGGGGATCGTCCACATCCACCTCGACACCGTCCCCGGCGTCCACAAGGGCCTCGGCCCCGACGCCGAGAAGGTCGCCTACGACCCGAGCGGCAAGCCCGGCACCTGGCGCTATCCTCCCCGTGCCTGAAACGGCGTGGCTCGACTGTCCGAGCTGCGGCGAGGACGCGATCCCCTCGGGCGACGACGGCATGTTCCACGAGGACATGCCGTCGGTCGTCTGTCCCGGCTGCAAGACGCTCCTCCGCGTCGTCGTCTACGACGAGGGCTTCGACGACGAGGACAACGAGATCAACTCCGCGTGCGCGCAGGAGGTCGACGACGATGCCTGACGATCGGCCCGTCTACTCCACGATCGAGATGGTCCGCTGGCTCGAGTCTCGCCCCTTCACACTGCGAAGGGGCGAGAATGGCCACTACGACCTGATCACCCAGGAGGGCGATGGCCACGGCCCCTCCCTCCTGGCGACCGTCCAGGACTACCAGAAGAACGTCAACAAGAAGAAGGCCCGTGCGCTCACGAAGCGCGCGGGCGTCCCCCACGACGGAGAGTGACCCGTGCTCGAACCCGCCTGGGCCGCTGCCCTCCTCTTCCTCGGCTTCATTCTCGGCCTCTACCCGGGGTGGAAGGCCCTCAAGGCGCGCCAAACGTGCGCGACCTGCGGCGACTTCGCCGCCGTGTCGGTCTGCCTCCGCTGCCGCGAGAAGGGCGGCGAGGGGCGCCCGCAGGGGCTCATGCACGAGCCCGGCTGCGGGGAGGTCTGCAACACCGCCTGCCCGATCGGCAAACTGATCGAGGCGTCCACGGCCACCCTTCGCCACGAACTCGAGGAGGAGCATCGCAAGCGGACCTCCGAGGCGGACGCCTATTTGAAGGACCTGGGCTCCCTCTACAACATGATCGTGGTCCACTACCACACGTCGGGAGCGCCCTCCCTCTCCCGAGTCGGCTTCATCCGCGAGATCAAGAACAAGATCCTGAAGCTCCAAGAGCCGATCGACAAGGTCATGTCCGACCTCGTCTGGATCTACAACATCCTCCACAAGGAGCAGGTGGCGTCAGGCGACCTCGACGCCTACGCCCTCCAGTCGGCGATCAGGGCCAAGCTCCTCCCGACGCCCGAGAAGGGCGTGCGCACTCTCTACTCTCTCAACTTCACGGCGACCGAAGCGAAGCCCCAGACGCACGTGGTCATGCCCGACGAGGCAATCGGCAGAGGGGTCGTCCTCCTCACCATGACCTGGCGCTCCCAGTCGGACAGCCCGGCCCACCTGAACGCGACGGTCGAGCGAAACCACCGAGGCGAGATCGTCGCCACGTTCACCCCCAAGAACTGAGAGGAACACGTGCCCAAGAAGGAAGAGGACGCCTACGAGAAGCTCGAGGCGCTCTACGCGGCCCTCCGAGACCCGACCTACGACAACTTCTCCCTGACCGACGGGACGATCGACGACTTCGACGTCGCCTTCGTCATGTGCCGATCGAAGAGCGGCGTCGAGAAGCCCGTCGCCCTGCTCCTCGACGAGGACACGCTCGACTTCCTCCACAACTTGGTCGAGATCGCCCAGGACATGGACGAGGGCGAGGGCGACGAAGAGGAAGAAGCCGAGAAGCCGACCAGGGGCAAGAAGCGGTACGAGCCGTCATGAACTGCGCTCGCTGCTGCCTCCCCCTCCCCCCTGGCGCCTCGCACGCGAAGGCCGAGGACTGCGTCGCCGCCCTCCAGCACGCGCTCGCGCAGGCGACGCGGTGCCGCGCCTGCGGAACCACGGTCCCCCTCGTGATCCACCCCGCCTGCGTCGCCAAGCAGGCCGCGAAGATCGGCGTCGACAGGGCCGTCGACCTGGGCGTCGAGAAGCTCATGTCGGGGCTCTTCGGACACCCCCCGTCGGAGGCCCGAGAAGACTCGGGCGGGAAGAAGTTCGAGCCGTGAGGAAGAAGAAGGTCGGCCACGATCGCCTGGTCACGGTCCGGCTCGCCCCGGACATGATCGAGCACCTCGACGTCGAGGTCGCCCGCCTCCGGGAGCGGAACCGGGGGGCGGTCTGGACGCGGAGCGGGCTCGTGCGGAAGCTCCTGAGCGAGGGGCTCGCGAGGATGGTCGGGGCATGATCGAGCACAAGCTCGTCTACTCGCACCACTACTCGCTCGCCGAGCGCTGCTTCTGGCGCTCGCACCCCTCGAGCGGTTCGCGCTCCATGCTCTCGGGGCTCCATGAGTGGCTCCGCGCGAAGACCGACGAGGTGATCAAGGTCTCCAAGCGCTTCTTCGCCGAGGCCGCCTTCGCCGTCAGTCACCGGAACTTGGTCTTCCGTGCCCAGTGCTCGTGCGGCGCGTCGGGGGAGATCGACAACACGCCCTATGGGCAGCGGGATCTCCTCGTCGTCTGGCTGAACGTCCCGAAGGCAGCCAAGGGCCACTGCCCCGTGGTCAAGGCCGAGATCGACCGCGAGATTGTCGCGGCGGCCGAGATCGCGGACGACAACTACCTCCCGAACGGAGAAGAACAGCGCCTCGCCGAAGAGGGCAAGGCCGTTCTCGACGCGGAGCACCGAGCGATCGAGAAGCGCCTCGCCGAGGAGCACTCGTAGATGCCCCGCCCGCGCGTCCTCCGCCCCGTCATGGCCGAGGTCCCCCTGCCCGTCGAGGACGCCGTCTTCGCCCTCCTCGAGAAGGACTTCGACGTCGTCGGCCGCGTGCGTCGCGGCGACTTCATCACCCAGCTCTGGGTCCTCGTCGGGTACCCTCGTGGTAGCGCTGCGTTCTGGACCCTGAAGGTCGAGGTCTTCGACATGGAGAAGGGCGACGCGCTCGACGACGCTCTCTACGACGCCATGGTCCAAGAGATCGCGGCACTCAAGGCGGTGCTCAAGGCGAGGAACGCATGAAGCTGCCCGACCTCCGACGGGGGCTCGTCTACGACACGGCCCGGAAGATCCTCGGAGAGCTGCGCGTCGGCCCCTACGTCGATTCGCGCGGCCAGTGGGCGATCATCAAGCGCCTCTCCGACGGCGAGCGCGAGATCATCGACTGCCTCGACTCGACGACGCTCATGCGGTTCGAGTTCCGCTACACGACCGAAGCGCTCGCCTCCCTCTAGAGGAACGCCATGGCGACCGCGTTCGTCGCGCGCACGGCCTCGAGCGTCTCCTCCGCCATGACGTCGTGCTCACCAGGGTCGCGGACGACATCGAGGACCTTCTCCCTCCCCGCGCGCAGGGCCTTCGTCAGCTCGTAGCGGAGCTTCTCCCGGGCGTGGAAGGTCGTGGCCCCCTGGACGGCCTGCACCCCCCGGTGGATCGCGTCCTGGAACATGAGGACGGCCAGGTGCGCGGGGGTCTCGGCCACGAGCAGCTCGCGGGCGGGGCGCAGGATCTCCTCGGCGAAGGCGCAGGCGTCGAACTCGACGGCGGCCACGGGCTACCTCCCTGCCAAAACGTAGACGGCCACGACCGCGAGGAGCCCCCAGAACGCGGCGAGCCCCCAGAGGACGCAGCGCTCCTCGTGCGTGAAGCTCACCGCGAGCGCGAAGCCAGCGCGCATTGACATCTTCCTGGCTCGCAACAATCCCGGCACCCGTCCCGGCTGGGGCACCTGCACGGCCCAGGCTCGGGGACGGGCACCGGGCTCTCGATCGCGGCGACCCCCAAGACGACGGCTGCCCTCGCGCGGGGCGAGACGGAGAAGCAACAGGCTATCACGAGGCACGTCACGAGGCGCAGCATGGGGACCTCCACGACGCTAGAG
>ERZ1292632.3285-Hain-H43-01um-R2-3285-length-12506-cov-12_pt1 | contig 12506 bp, 6 predicted proteins | sample MGYA00564407_ERZ1292632 | MGnify/ENA primary metagenome ERZ1292632 (study PRJEB36523, sample SAMEA6512637) | groundwater metagenome | collected 2019-01-08 | study: AquaDiva: Metagenomics assemblies of 32 groundwater samples
GCTACGCGACCCGCATATTTCATACGGAACAATATACGCTCAACTCGTCAATTTGTTTCACCCCGTAGCGAAGCTTTGCTTCTGCTACGGGGCTAGTCGGCAGATAAGTCAGAAAAATCAGGGGGTTAGCTACGCGCTTTTTTTTAACAGAAAACCGACCTGACTCGGTCGGTTGTCTGCAATGCGAACTGCTCGGGCTACTTCTGGTCAGCGAGGGCGTCAATCGCTGCGGCTTCGGCCCGGATGGCCTCTTGCTCTCGTCGGACTTCCTCTGAGAAAGCTGCCCGCTTCCGGCGAGTCTCTTCTTCCAGCCAATCCTGGATCGTGAAACCTCGGGGCGGCTTGTAGACAGTGAGGGGATGATCGCCTTGTGGCGAAAAATTCACGACGAAGAAAACCCGCTTCGCCCGATCGCCTAAGCGGGTGATGACGTCACCGACAGTCTCCCGGGTCCGCGCCCAAGTTATGGGATTCCACCACCTTAATCCCACGAAGGTGAGTATCTTCCCATTTTCGTCCAAGAGCGCAAACGCGCTCAGGGGAGAATAAGGCAAAGCCGTCGCCTCCCCCCCGATCCAGTCTCCATTGAGGAACCACTTGAGGAAGGAGTCGTTGTAGCAAGGTTTGCTTGTCAGCAGATCGTAATCGACCCGCTTGACACAGACATTCCACGCCTCGTCCACGTTCAGAAGCTTCTCCAAAAACGGAAACTCCTTGTAAAAAGCAATGGTTTTCGCGTCTTTCATTGCTGTTCTCCTTGCATGGCATCCCGCCACGCGGTTGTGGGCTAACTAGCATCCCGCCAGCGCCCGGGTTGAGGTTTTGCCCTTACTTAACCCACTAGGAATCCCTCCTTTGCAGGCCAGTAAACGCATTGCAGATTCAAAGTACTACATCATAATAATACCGCATTCTTAATAAAAAAGCAAGGGTTTGGCAAATTTCGCGCTAAAAACCCTTGAAAGACAGGGTTTTTTGAGAATATTTAAGAGTTGGGGATTAACATAAAATCGGGCATTGCCCGATTTTATGCAACCGACAGCGAGCGTGATGTATTTTTCGCGAACACCGCAGCCGAGTGGTTGAGAGCAAACCCCCTGATTTTTCTGACTTATCTGCCGACTAGCAAATTGACGAGTTGAGCGTATATTGTTCCGCTGTAATTTATGGGTCGTGAAGCAGGAATGGATAACCATAAATTACTAGGAACAATAGCTCAACGAGGATAATTTGCAGGAAGGCATGATACCGGAAGAAAAATCAGGGGGTTGCGAAAGTTCGAATGAGCTGACGAGCGAGGCGAGGACCAGGAGTCGAAAAATACATTACGCGAGCAACTATTTGAGTTCAACTACTCCCCCCGCTTCTTCCAGTTTCTTTTTCAGCTCCTCCGCGTCTTCTTTTTTAATCCCCTCTTTGACTACCTGCGGGGCGGCGTCAACCAAATCCTTTGCCTCTTTCAGCCCCTTGCCGGTAACTTCTCTAATTACCTTAATAACCCGTATCTTTTGCTGACCGGCTTCTTTCAAAACAACATCGAAAGAATCTTTTTCCTCAGCCGGGCCAGTACTTTCGTCACCGCCACCGGCTGATGGAGCAGCCATCATCGCAGCGGATACGCCGAATTTTTCTTCAAGAGCTTTGACCAGTTGGTTTAGTTCCAAAGCGGTCATGGACTCAATTTGTTTTATTATTTCTTCTTGGGTCATTTGAACTAGTTTTTAGTTTTTAGTTTTTAGTTTTTAGTTAAAACTAGAACCTAGAAACTAGAAACTTGCTAAAACTTCTTTAAAGCTATCTGATGCAACGTAGCGGCCAAGGCCGATAATGGATAATTTATCATGCCCAAAAGTCTGGCAATCAAAACTTCGCGAGTCGGCAGTTTGGCAAATTCGGTGAATTCCGTCAAATCCATAAATCTTCCATTCCAAAGGGCTCCGAAATATTTCATTGCGGGATTCTTTCTCGCAAAATTATAGATCGACTTAGCTGTTGCCATTTCATCGCCATAACCGAAAACTATGCCCATTGAGCCATGATACTGAAAAATATCAATGTCTTTTTTGTCCTCGGTCAAAGCTTTGTTGAGCAATGTTTTCTTTTCAACTACGTATTCTGAATTAGTCGCTCGCAAATCTTTTTTCAGAGCCCTCATTCCACTTACATTCAATCCCTTCTCCCCCTCTCGGGCAAAAGAAGTAAAAATTGTAATTTTAGACTTGGAGAGTTTCTCCTTGAGTCCGGCTAATTCCTCTTTTTTTTGCGCCTTTGATTTCATTTTATAATGTAATAAACAAAAAAACGGTTTTCAAACCGTAGTCGACCACAAGTTAGTTAGTAGCAAGTAGTGGGTAGTGGGTAGAAACTAACTACAAACTACTTACTACAAACTACACACTAGCTGTTTACCTCGGCGGGACTTACTTGTTTGCCCGCTTTCTACGGCAAATTTAATATTAGCAGGGCTTGCATTTTAATGCAAGCCCTGCTAAAAAGTTATAAAACCGGCTTTATCTGCTTCGTGAACCGCCTCGTCCCCCTCCTTGATCTGTTCCCCCTCGCGAGTCATCCGTCGCCGCCGGCGGATTTATTGGATTGCCGCTTGAATCTGTCTGGCCAGCACACCATGTTTGATTAAACCCCGCGTTATTGTCGGATATGCAGTATTCTCCCGACAAAGAGTTCCCGCAACCCACCGCGGTTGCCTGATCGCTATATCGGCATTCTACCAAAACACTTCCCAGTGCCGTGCCGCCCGCATATTGATCCACTGTATATAAATCCCCAGCTTCTACGCTTGACGGAGGAATACCATCTGGAGAGTGGGTAAGACCCGAAGTGTCAATTGTCCCATCCTCTCTCGTTCTTGCGTTCAATTCATCATAACAATTCCTCGTATCAAATTGGTTCGCATCGCATTCGCTGGACGATGACGACTCCTCGGGATAAGTGCAAGTATAGATTTGCCTCATGCCCGGGCACCTATCGGAACTTCCTATGGCGATAGATTGAGCTTGAGCTTCAGCATCAGTGAGAATATCGGACCTTGCGCCGGTTTCAGGATCTTCACAATAATGTTCCGTCTGGCAACTGCTTCCACCGCCACCTCCGCCGCCGTAACCGCCGCCGTAATAAACAGGCGCGCTAGTTCCGGGGGCAGGAGTGCTGACGATAATTCTTATCGCCGGATCTAAAACTTGGAATTCTATTACTTTGGACACTTGCCCATTTACCATTGCGTATTCCTGCCAGTTGCCGATTTCGTTGGTTGTAAGGGTAGATTGATTTACCCACACTCCGCTTCCATCGGTTACTCCGTATTTAGACCATTCATCGCTATTAGGAGTTATCCCGGGATAAAACCATTTACTACCGTTTTTAAACCATTTAAAGTAGACGTCTGAATTAGGTTTAGCATTGGTTAGATCCAATCGGAAGGTATCCCCCACTTTAAATGCGTATGAAGGCGTTCTCTGGGCAGTCAGGTTTTTAATAGTCAAAATCGGCATATCTAAAACGGCTACTATGCTCAAGCCGCCGGGCAAGTTGCCATCTTCTATTTCATATACAAAAGGCGCTTCACCGGCAACAAAAATCTCCGCATAATAGGGAATGCCTTCAACCGCATTCGGCAATATTTTTGTGTTTATGACACAGCCCCCGCTCTGAATTGTCTGTATTATTTCGTTCCCGCTTCCTTCTTGCGCGTTAACCGCGTTCAATAGAGAGGCGGAATATTTTTCAACAATAGAATGGCGTTTTTCGGCATTAAAAGCTGTGACATTAGGCGATACCTCTATGTTATAGGTTTCTCTGCAAGTATCGCCATTGCGGTCGGTTACTTTTATCGTAAATACATAAACGCCTTCTTGGGCTCTGGCTATCGGCAGGCCATGAAAAGAAGTTGTTTGGTCGGGAGGAATTATTCCGCTGAAAGCCCCAGGCCCAGCAGTGGTATTTGTTTTTATGGCTCCTGTTGTTGGAGCGGTGGATGTAGAACTTGGAATTGAAAAATTAAATGTATTCTTAACCAGATCGGGGTTAATGACATAAAGGATCAAATACGCCGCAAATAGCAAGATCGCACCTACAATGGCGTTTTGCATCTTGGCTTTTGCATCGCCCCATTTGTTGGAATTGCCCGCCGCCGTAAGCATTAAAAAACCGGCATACAAAATCCGGATAAAAATGGCAACGCCAACGACCGTCAGGGCAAAACTGTAAACCGAACTTATAAAAGCCGGGAGATCGCTCGTTTTGGAAAAATCGGGCAGAGAAACCGCTTGGGCAATCCCAGCTCCTGCAATAAACAAAAAACCGACCAAAGAAATGGTGTAATAAAAAATTCGTTTAATCATAAGTTTATTATACTCCAGCGAGAGCCGAATGTTATGCACAACCGATTATTTGAGGTACTTGCTCCTTGCCCTCTCGTGTTCCGCGCCCGTCTTTGAAAAGATCGTTGTTCCGTCTTTGGCAGTGAGATAATAAAGGTAATCGCTTTTTTCCGGATTGAGCGCCGCCTCAATAGCCGCAAGGCCGGGATTGGATATAGGACCTGCGGGAAGCCCCATATTCCTATAGGTATTGTAGGGCATGTTGACTTTTAGATTATCAACGATATTCGCCAGAGACACATCGCAGTACTGACCGGCCAAAAATTTGGGATAACAAACACCGTATGTTACTGTCGCGTCTATTTCTAATGGCATATTTTTCGCCAGCCGCTTTTCTATAATGCCGGCAACCAACTTCATGTCGCGCGCGTCCCTCACTTCTTTTTCCAAAATAGAGGCAATGATAATGGTTCTTCGCAGACGCGATTCAAGTATAGTGGGATGCGCTTGTCTGACTTTTCCGTCAAAATTATCTCGCATTGTCTGCGCAATCTCCTTTGTTTCGGTGCCGGGTCTGAATCTATAGGTATCGGGAAATAAATATCCTTCCATTTTAAGCATATCGGGGCCTAAGAAATCCCCCGTTTTAACGGGCAATCCCGACTTTGACAATATCTTGCCAAGGTCGGCCAGATTTGTGCCTTCAGGCACGGTAACGGTTATGTCTCCCGACTCGCCTTTTCCGCCTGCAAATATATTAACTAACCCTCCGATGCTTGGCCGAGGTGGAATGATATATTCCCCCGCTTTGAAATTCCTCTCCTGTCCCGTAAATATGGCATAAGCCACAAAAAGATAGCGGCTTACGACGAGATTCTGGTCGGCAAGTTCGTGCGCCACCGCGCCCAACGATTCCCCTTTTTCAATTACAAACGCCGTTCCTTCTGCGGGAACGCCGGAGAACAAGGGATGTGGCAGAACAATCATAACCGCCCCGAAGACCAGAGCGGTTATGATAATAATCGCCGAAATTTTATAGTATTTATCCTCCAAGTTTAATGACTAAAGGGGGTTTTTGTTCAGCACCTTTTCTGGCGGGATAGTCCTCTGGCCGGCTTCAAGTTGAACCAAGCGCTGTTGCACCTGTTCATTGTCGGGGTTTAATTTGGATATTTCTTGAACCTGATTCAGCGCACTGGCCAAGTCGCCTCTTTCTTCATACACCAACGACAGGTACCAGCGAGCATTGGAATAGTTCGGGAAAAGAACCACCGCCTGCTGCCACGCGTTAAGCGCGTTGTCTTTTTGGCTATTTCGGTAATATAAGAGGCCAAGTTGGAACAGTATGCTTGGATCCCGTTGGTTTGTCGCTTGCAATTTTTCAAACTGCTTGATTGCTTCCGGCAATTTACCCTCGCGATCGTAAACTGCCGCCAAATTATATAGCGCCTGCCCGTAATTATTGTACAAAGAGATCGCCTTCTTAAAATTATCTTCGGCCTTGGCCATATTATCATCGATCTGTTTCCTGGCAGCCGTAAAATCTATCTTGCCCGCCTGATCTGGAGGCGGGTTATTGATGAAAGTCCGGAGATTGTCAGCGACTGACAAATAAACATTGCCGATTCTCAGATACGTCAGCGGATCGGCCGGATTACGTTTTAATGACTCGTTGTACATATTCACCGCCGCCTGATCCGCTCCCCCTGCCAGCGTCATCAAATTTTGATAGATCAGTCCGCGATTAGACCAATTTTGGGAATCGGCAGGGTCAATATTTGTGGCCCGCAATGAAATGTTAATAGCTGAAGCAATTTGGTTTTGTATTCTTGCGTTATAGCTTTCTTTGGTTTCGTCTTTTTTGGGTCCGGCTTTCAAATCATCGGCTAATTGCGCCACAATGGTCTGTGACAATAATTTAAGAATTTGGGCATCTTTGGTATTGCTGTTCGCGCTTTCCACAAAATATCCAATTGCTTTGGTGCGATCCGCGCTTTCAAGCGCCCGCGCCAGATAAACGTTTGATATGTAGTTATTTACCGTGAAGTAACAGGCAATCAACACCAGTACCAGGCCGACAATAAACGCCAGAGAACCCGCGAATGAATACTTAGCGCTGCTTTCAAGATTTACCGTAACCACATTTTCTTCGGCCGCGGCATCCTCCCGGCCTCCGGAAACAACAGTAAGAGACAGCAATAAAATTAAAACCGTCATCAACGCAAGATTAAACGGATACAAGAAAAGCGCAACCAATAGGCCTAGGCTTGCCGCCAAAATAGGGCCCGTTTCGCCTCTTCCGATGGTTTCTTTTCTAAAACGGCCTGCAAGTTCTCGTCCATAAAACCAGAAAAGAGAAAGGATTGCCAGCATCATTAGAACTCCTCCTTCAACTGCCATGTCCGCCACCTCGGAACTCGCATCCGGAAATCTTATTTGGGAGAAAACCGTGTTAGCTATGTCGGACGGCCTTAATTTATCATAAGCGATTCCGAAATTCTCAAGCCCAAAACCAAGCGGACGTGATTTTAGCGACTCAAAAGCTATTTTCCAAGATGTCTTCTGAGATGGCGCTACTTCTATCGGGAATTTTGATTTTATTGACGACCAGTTGAAATTAACCAGCATCAAAAAAATCCCGAGCACGATAAGCGCCATCGGTACCGCGAACATTCTCATTCTGGAACCGGCTTTCAGGCGCAGATTGCCGGCGGATTCTAATGCCACGCCAGCTAATAACGATACGAATGCCACGGTCCATACTGGCCACCAGTTAATAAGCACGATTAAGAACAGGGCCAATACAAAACCGACGTAACGAAGCCCTGTCGTAATCCAGTCCAGCACCGATTTTGAAGAGCTCTTTTCTTCAATTTCCGCCGTAACCCGTTTTCCCGACCCCGAAGACACAAAGAATGCCATTGATATAGCCGCCAAAATTCCCAGCGCATTTAATGCGCCAACACTATTGAAGGTCGGGCCGGCAAATAAGCTTCCTTTAAAAACGTGCAACCCAAAAACCTGTAAAGCACTGAAGATAAAAGCCAGCGCCAAAGAAGCGGTTATTGCTCTTTTTAACGTTTTCCCTCCATCGTCCGTAACATTAACGGCTAAAAAGAAAAGTATTGCCAAAGATACTAAACTAAGAAGCGAGAAGCTTCGCTCTCCGCCGAATCCGAACACGCTGCCAAAGCGGCTGACCGAGAAAATAACGGATATTACGCCGGCAAAAACCAAGCCAAAAACAGGCCAGTAAAGGGCGGTCGGCCTATATTTGAAAATCCCCGTCTTTACGACGTCAATTAAATACAGGACTAGCCCGATACCAGTAATCGCAACTAGTAATACCTGCTTGTTAAATTCCAAAACATCGGCGGTAAACGGAAGAAACCACAGTGGCGTAAGAAATGCCGCCGCACAAACTAGCCAGCGGATTGCCTTGGTAAAAAGCGGCTTCGCCGGCACATTTTGTTCTGAGCTTGCCGAAGAAACTTCTTCTCCCGACATTGAAATGCCCTCGTCCTCAACCGTTTGATCATTAAAATCCCCCGTTGAGGCGAACTCCTGATAATCCTTCTCTTCGTTTTCCACAAATTCCCTTTCCATAACTACGTTTAACCCCGGAAAAGCCCCGATATCTGCCTTTTTGGCCGAAATCAATAGCCAGCAGGGTTAGATTTATTTTTATTTTAAAAGTCGTAAACAGTCAATCTTGACCAAATAAACAGTCAGTGTTTACAAGGGTCATCCTTGTAACCTCTCGCCCTACAAGGATGACCCTTGTAAGTCGCGGCTTATACGGGCGTTTCTAAAGGCGTAGGCTCGGGGGTCGGGATCGGCGTAGGGATTGGTTCGGGGGTTGGAATTGGAGTCGGCTCGGGAGTGGCAGAGGGCGTTGGCGTGGGCGTGATTTCTGGTGCTGGCGCGGGAGTCAATTCGGGAGTTGGGGTTGGTGTCGGAGTTACTTCCGGAGTTGGCGTGAGAGTAGATTCCAATGGTGTCGGGGTGGGCGTTATTTCGGGGATTGCTTCGGGAGTTGGTATTGGCGTGGCTTCAGGAGTCGGAGTTGCCTGCGGTGAGCTTGTCGAATCCGGTGTCGGCGTCGGGGTTATTTCGGGGATTGGGGTTGGAGTTGGAGTTGCGTCAGGAATCGGGGTTGGCGTGAAATCGGCCGAAGCAGAAGCGGTCGCGGCATCGCTGTCATAACCCTTTCTTCTGGCTATTGCCAGCCAGTCAAATTTGCCGGTGCTTGCGCTGTTCAACTCTCTTACGACAAAGCCATAGGCGGACTTTTGCGCGACATACATTTGGCCCATAATGCCATTCGTCGTCGGCGTAAGGATTACTTTTAACGGTATCTTATCGGAAATCACCGCCGTAAACGAGTAGTCAAAGTAAACTTTCGCTTCTCCCGCGACAAGATCAGACGAACCGCTCAACTGAATCTCACCGCGGGTGGAATCCACCCCGTAAGTCGCCAGATAGTTGCCGTTCTCTTCAAGCCCGAGCCGCGACTGGCCGGCCGCCTGCGCCCCATTTCCGCTCAACATCGTCCGCGATTGCGTATCAGCGCTTTGCGATATTTCAATATTGCGTGTCAGCCAGTTCGCCGACATCAGGTTTATGTCAACATTCGGGAACAGATCGGCCGCCGCGTAATATGTTTTCTTTATTCCCTCAACAATCGCATCCCCTTTCGCCCAAATTGTCTTTACCATCGCCAGCGGCGCGTCAATAACCACTTTCCCAACCGCCTTCAGCGATAAATTCTCAAACCCGGTGGTATGGCTTATCTCAACCGTGTCCCCCAGCCCAATCGCTTGCAGTAAGCCGTCCAACGCGCCGGCCGAAGCCGTTCCCGATCCAGACGCTGTCAGCCCCATTCCGATATTCGCCTTCAGCTCCTCAAAGCCCGCCTGCAAGCTTACTATTTGTTCGGACAATGATGCCACTTTTGAGTCCAGTTCCTGAATACCGGCGATGGCCATGACAGACATTTTGCTATAATCCATGGCTGTGGCGAATATTCCGTCATCTTCCCATGCCACCAGCTCCGGAATGACCTTCCCTACATCTTCAGCAATGAAACCAAGGCTGTGCGTACCGCCATTCTCTGCTTTCCAGTCAAAGTAAACTGGGTTAAGCTGATTGATTTTATCTAAGGCGCTAGAGACAGGGGTTATGTTTTCTTTCCAGCGAATTGAGGAGTAGCCCACCCAAGCATTAGCTTGTCCTTGACCATTGGCATTAGCAATATTTGGAATCTGAAGGCGGTAAGTAGGCACAGTCGCCCCGATACCGACGTTGCCTTGAATAATCATCCCATTGGTCGGAGCCGAGCTGTAATCAGCACCAACGATGACACCACCTGTTCCGAAGAACCCGGCAGAAGCACTGGCTGTTCCGATAACTTCCAGTTTCGCCCCCGGCGCCGTCGTCCCGATGCCGACGTTGCCACCGCTTAAGTATGAAGACCCACTGCTATTTAAGCTGATAGTGGTTGTATTTGACGCTTTAAGAGCTATAGCAGCGTTATTGCTGGCTTGACTTAATTCCATCATTGCATAACTTGGAATAAACCAACGGAAAGTACCAACATAATTATCTACCTCCCAAATAGTTGAACCGGAGTCTTCAAAAACCATGCGTGGAGTTCCGTTTTGCACGCCAATATCAATTCTGTCCAGAGTTTGCGCGGCCTCTGTAACCGTGCCAAGGAAACGGGCTGTATTTCTAAACCCAGCCGTGGCATTTACATCAAGCCCATACCCCGGCACTGTCGTCCCTATCCCCACATAACCGTTTGAAGCGATGGTAACAAGTTTCGTCCCTGCTCCATTCATGAAGTCTAATCTTTCGTAAGCGCCCCCTTGACCTCCGGCTCTGATGGTAAATTTACCTTGATTACTTGTGGAAGCTCCTCCGGCTGGCTGGAAATCAAGAGAGGCCGAGGAAGTAGCCCCGGTTGAACGGATGATCAGGTTAGTGGCGGTGGAGGAAAGTTCAAGAAGAGAATCGGGAGAGACGGTACCGATACCGACATTACCGGTAGCTGTAATACGCATTCCTTCATTAGCGCCAGCATTGTATTCAAAGATTAAATTTGCGGCACCCTGCATCCTATCGCTCGCTAGCCTTAAGATGTTCAAATTTGACACACCAGACCAATCTATATAATAATCCGTACCGTTTCCAAGGTAGGCTTTGTTAAACTGAATATCTCCTTCTACATCCAACTTATACCCCGGCACTGTCGTCCCTATCCCCACATAACCGTTTGAAGCGATGGTAACAAGTTTCGTATCGGCCGTTCCCTGAGTGATGAAGAGCTTGTCGTTTCCTGCTGAACCTGATGCTCTGATGGCGAACCTGCCGTCATTGGAAGTTCCCCAGAGGACCAGTTCACCGTAGGCACCGGCGGCGGAGACGGAGGCCATGATACTACCGGATACATCCAACTTGGTTTCCGGACTTGTATTGCCTATGCCGACGTTGCCGGCAGAATCCATCTTCATCTTGTTAGAATTATTGCTTTGAAAATACATGTCATTAAAACTATTTAAAACTAGTGCGCCATCAACTGATTTAAGATTGGCATTTTGACCACGAATAGCGATTGAGTCTCCGTCGTCGCCAGCTGCGCCTACGGTGAGCAGCGTGGTTCCGTTTATGCCTTGTACATCCAACTTCGCCGACGGACTCGTCGTCCCTATCCCCACATTGCCTTGCATGTGATAAAAATTGCCATTCCAGGTAGTGTTGAATCCGGTTGAAGTTGAAGCAACAGTTAAATTGGCGTCAAGGGTCATTGCGTTAACAAACTCGTCAAAATCAAGGGAGTCGGAGGCGGGTCGGCCAGACCCGCCGGTATTTTGGTCTGTTCCACAACCAAACATCCCCGCGTTAGACCCGGAGGCAGTCCAAATAAGTTTAGATGTCGTTGCCGTATCACAGTCAGTCAGACCCGAACCGAAAAATCCTCCCGAAACGCTGGCCGTGCCGGCAACGGCCAGTTTGTAGTTGGGTCCTGTCGTCCCGATGCCGACGTTGCCGTCGTTTTTAATATAAAACCTGCTCGTTCCCGCCGCGACAGGGTCACCAGCCACAGAATTACTTTGTAGAAAGTTTAAGTCACCATAAACAGTATTGTTAGCTAAAATGCCCCAATTTCGCGCACCGGCTGAAACGGAATTATTTGAGTTAAACCTAAGCCCGACATTTGTCGCCGCGCCCGTTGAGTCATTCGCCAAAACAAGCTGGGGACCAGTAACGCTCGTATTAACTTCCAATCTCGCACTCGGTCCCGTTGTCCCAATCCCCACGTTGCCGGTTGAGGCGATGGTAACCAGTTTTGTTCCTGCTCCATTCATGAAGTCCAATCTTTCATAGGCGCCTCCTTGTCCGCCGGCTCTGATGGTGAATTTGCCCTGGTTGCTTGTTGAAGCTCCTCCGGCTGGCTGAAAATCAAGGGAAGCTGAAGAAGTGGCTCCGGTTGAACGAATGATCAGGTTTGTGGCGGCGGAAGAAAGCTCAAGGAGAGAATCGGGAGAGGTTGTGCCTATGCCGACGTTGCCACCCGGGATTAACGTCATGATACCGGTGTTATTTGCGCCCAGTGTCAGATTAAAGTTATCTTTTGTCCCAATAACAAGCGGTGTGGCGTTGGCGTAAATTAGCCCAGTGCCCACTCCTCCCGAGCTATGGTTTACGCCGAACGACGAGTCTGCTCTTGTGGTACCGCTTGAGAGCATAAAAATGTTTTGCGCAGCACCACTACTGTTCCCTACTTTAACAGCTGCGTAATCCGCCGTGGAGGTATTTTCAACTGTAATCCTTGTTCCTGTTGCCCCGCCCGTTCCTACAACATGTAATTTTGCCCCCATACTCGTCGTCCCGATGCCGACGTTGCCCGTTGAGGCAATCGTAACTATATTGGTGTTCGCCGTGCCGTTTCTGATAAAAAGCTTGTCTATGCCGGCAGCACCGCTTGCGACAATGGAGAATTTGCCTTCGTCTGTGCCGGTACCGATGCTGTTTAAGATAAGTTCGGTGTCAATGGAACTGGAAGCCAGGATATTACCTCCCACTTCAAGTTTTTGTTCGGGAGTGGTGGGACCGATGCCGACGTTGCCCTGATTTGTGAGGACCATATTCGGACTGTCTACGCCG
>ERZ1292632.3286-Hain-H43-01um-R2-3286-length-12504-cov-5_pt1 | contig 12504 bp, 16 predicted proteins | sample MGYA00564407_ERZ1292632 | MGnify/ENA primary metagenome ERZ1292632 (study PRJEB36523, sample SAMEA6512637) | groundwater metagenome | collected 2019-01-08 | study: AquaDiva: Metagenomics assemblies of 32 groundwater samples
AATCGTGGTCGTAGTCCGCCACGGCTCTATGACTTCGGGATTATAAGCTGGAGTTGAAGAACCCATTGTCAAAGTGGCGTTAGGCGTTGTCGTAGCTATGCCTATTCTGTTATTTACATCGTCATAGTAAAGATTGCTGGCTCCTCCAAAGGCGCTCGCGTTGTTGTATTGAACTTGCCCGTCAGAACCGCCAGGCGTTCCCGCGCCACCGGCGGTAAGACAAGAACCATTTATATCCATAAAACACCCTGCGGTCAATTTAACTCCTCCCGCAAAAGTAGAAGTAGCAGAAGCAAAAATGTTTGTTCCACCAGTATTACCTATTGATAATATACTCCCCGGCGTCGTCGTCCCGATGCCGACGTTGCCGCCGCTTGTTATTCTCATACGCTCGGTGTGGCCTACCCCATTCAAGTAAGTAGAAATAGCAAAATAACCACTTCTATTATCAATAGTTGAATTTTCTTTACGCCCATAAAGAGTGGCAAAGTTTATTGATCCATCAGCCTGACCTGAAAGAGCAAGTGAACCTCCTTTGTCAATTGCCTGGGCATCAGAGCTTTCAACCATAAGGTTTGACGAATCGCCTGTTGATTGACTTAAACCTGAAACATGTAACTTCGCCTGAGGCGTTATCCCGATGCCGACGTTGCCCCCGGAAGTCCAGACTCCGGAACCGGGAAAGGTAACGCTGCCTCCGCTGATTGTCAAGCCATTTGAAGAAGCCAGTCCGGCGGTTGAGATGCCTCCCGCGAAAGTAGAAGTCCCAGCCGCCGAAATATTAAGGAGTCCGCTTGATACGATGCTTCCTCCCGTTATCGTAATGCCGTTTGAAGAAGAAAGACCTGATGTGGAAATCGCTCCGCTTAAAGAAGAAGTGGCGGTTGTGGTGAGTTGAGTTATTGAAATATTGTTTAGAAGCAAACTACCACCCGTGATAGTCAGACCATTTGAAGTTGAAAGCCCTGCGATAGAAATCCCACCTGCGAAAGTGGAAGTGGCGGTTGTTGTGGCTACGATGTAGCCAGCCGTTAAGAATTGGACTGTTGGAGAAGATGTCGCTACCAATGCGGCGGTTGAGTTTGCGCCGCTCGCGATTAAAGTATTCGGAGTTGTTGAGCTAAACCCCGTGCCGCCTTGAGGGACAAAAACAACTGTTGCGCTATTGGCGTATGGAATAAAGCCTATGGCGATTATTAAAAATGCGGCCAAAATTGCCAATGAAACCGAGATCGCTATATTGTATTTGTATAAAAAGTTCTTCATTTAATATCTATAAAATGCCCTTAATTTACTGCCCGACAAAAGATTGGAATTAAAAGTGATTTCTGCTCCTGACAGCGAAAAATCTTCGCCACCTGCTCCTTGTTGCGTTCCGTTAAGAAATAATGAAAGAGAAGCCGCGGGACTTGGCGTATTGGCTAAAGTAAAGGTTGGGTTGCTTCCGTCAATCGCTCCGCTTGGTATTTCATTATCCGCGTAATTTATAGATGATCCACCTAAATCATTTGAAACGCTGGGATAATTCAAATAGACCGTAGCAACATTGGAAGTATCTGCCGTCAAAGAATACGCGCCAATAATTAAATCTCCAGTTACTCCCAAATCATCCGCCCGTCCCGTGGTGCCGTCAATATAAAGAGATTTGTTGGCCGCCACTGTATCAGTTCTGGCAATCGTATTTATTCCAAAAACTTGATACCACCCATACGAACTTGTGGAGTCTATGGCCGCCATTGCGATTGCAATGGGCCCCACGGAGTTAGCCACGAGCCTTGTAGTTGCATAACTGGAGTCATAAACTGTCCAATCGCCAGCCACTGTTGAAGCTACGCCTTGTAAATAAATATACTCATTTCCGCTTTTGTCAATGCCTCTTGATCCTAATGTTGCTTTAAGAGAAGCATCCACAATCGTAGTGTTGGAATGAAATATTTGAATATGACCCGTTAATTCCGCCATTATGTTTGATGTTGAGAAGCTTCTAATATTTGGCGAGCCCTATTAAGTTCTTCCTGAACTTTCTTTTCTCGCCTAGCCATAAACGCCTTAACTTCTTTTTCTCGTTTTTTTATAGCATCCTCTCTTTCAGAAAAACCAGCGTCAATTTTCGCAATTTTCTTTTCCCGTTCTTCAAGATCAGATTCTTTTGAGGACAATGTATTGCGCAATTCATTAATTGCTTTTTTTTCATTTTCCATATCTAGCTCTTTTTGTTTTACATCTGCCAATCGTAAGTCAGCCTCTTTGTGCATTTCGTCAATAGGCTTCAAAAGTAAACGGAGAACATCTTTGCGAAAAGATTCCATAGAATTAGCCTCTTTTCTGGCTTCATCAGCCCGAATCTTTTGCAAAGCAATGAATTTATCGGTTTCTTCTTTAATATATTGTTTTTGGGCTTCCGATCTTGCCTTAGCTTCATTCAAATCATTAATAGCTCTGGATTCCTCTGCTCTTAAAGCATCAATTCTTTTCTCAATTTGTTTTTCTCCTTTTTTGCTTTGTTCTTCCGCTTTTTCGGCCTCAAGGAGTCGCATATCAATTATCTAAGCTCTTTTTGAGTAACGATTTTAGCCCAAACTGCGCCATTTAAGTTTACTGTGCCTACTGGAATGGAAATAACCGCTCTCATATATTTTGTGGGAACGGGAATTTCAAAGATTTTGGTTCTGAAGTTAGAACTGGTTGAGGCTACATTGCCCCATACAAAAGCATTTGCCACATTGAGGTTTCTTACGCCCGAAGGAGTAGTTGTGCCTTTGGCATCTATGAAATCCGCAAACCAAGTTCCATCAGTGCCAGTTGTGCTGTCATGTGAAAACTCAAGATCCACTCTAAACGCAGTATCGGGGCTGGAAGAAGCGTTAGAAATCACTATCAAGTAGGCCTTATTAGCGGCGTAATCATCTCCTTTTAGCGCACAATTAAGGGTGGTAGTGGCCGCTCCTGGAGTCATATGGCTCAAAGTAGTGGTAGCCGCGGCAGTAACACATCCGTTGGTCCCGCTGTCTTGATTAAACACAGAGGGATTAGCCGAAGCAGTTGGCAAGTTATAAATTACAACCACCATAAGCGCTATGGAAGCTAGAGCAAGTCCGACAAACAGAAAGTAATAATTTTTTTGGGTTTTTGACATTAATTTTGCTATTTATCGCTGTTAAATGAATTTGTTTCTCCTTGGTCATCTTCCTCGTCAAAGTCAGGAGGAACGATTAATTGAGGTTCGGTTGGGTCTTGCTTTGAAGACTTTGTTTTATCTTTGTTGAGAATAGAGATTTGAGTTTCTACGGGATCGGCGTGTTCTCCAATATCCTCATCTCCCAATATGGTTACCGCTTTATTGAATAACTCCATAAATACGGGAACTTGGTTAGGAAATTTCGGAGAAGTGAACTTGTCGCCATTGGGATATTTCAAAATAGGATTCCTGTCTTTATCTTGGCCAACTACCGTTAATAATTCTCTATTAACAAGATGTTTCGCAAAGTGTTCGGCAAGATACTGAGGCATATGTTTGGATTCTCCAGCCTGGAATGATCTGCCTTTGCCATTCCAATAGCCAGTAAAAGGTTGGTCTGTGAAATTTGTAAATAATGCTGTTTTCATGTTTTTTTGCTGGCAGGCGAAGCCCAGCTTTTCACGCCTAACTCCGCGCCAATGAAACGGAGTAAAATGTTAAGTCATTGGCTATCCCCTCGCGGGGCGGAGAGTTTTTAATGGACAAACCCTCCAAAACCATGAATTCATCAGTGTAAGAACCAGTGAATCAATCCGACATCGGTAGTAGCTACGCCCGAAAGAGCATAACCAATGCGAGGAAGAAGCTCGGGCGCCGCGTCCGCGATTACTTCAACCGCGCCAGCCGTGGCATCTGAAGAAACTACTTCAAGCCCGACCGTCAAAGCTCCATCTGCCAAAGTAGGCTGAGGGCCTCCTACTCCTAACCATCCGAATTGAGAAGCAGTAAGAGGAGCTACCGCCACTCCGACTGGGCAAGAAGTTCTGACCGTAGGTTGGACAATAACCGAATCATACGGATTCGCAACTAAGTCAATACGGGAAACGGTCGTCAGAGCCACTTCAATTGGATCATTGAGAGTAATAACTACAACAGCTGAAGAAGCCGCAGGGTGGCTTTTGATGCTGTAAATCTTGCCGATGCCTGGAGTAAGCGCAACCACTAGAAATCCATTTGCATACTCGTTTGCATCTACCGAAACTGTAGTCGTAGTCGTGATGGTCGTATCTCCGATTGCCGCCGCCGCAACTGCTAAGTTTTGATCAGCGGTATTTTCAGCTTTGGCCTGTTGGACATTGCCAGAGACCAATGCAGTTCCTCCAGCTTTGCAATATCTGAATGCGCGGCCATCATTGGTGAATATCAATTCACCCAAACGATGAAGCTGATCTGCGCTACTAACATACAACGCTTGAGCCGCTATCGTTACGGGACCTGTTAATTGTGTTGCCATGATTTTAGAATTTATTAATTAATAATTTTTTCGACTTTTTAATACAATTGCAAAGAACTGCAAGTTCCATTTCTGGCACCAACCGTTCCTCCCAAATTGACATTTAATTTGTCAAGAGGAGCTAATACCGGATCACCCAACCAGGCATTTGGCACTGCCCGATAGCTGGAAGAAGCTATATTGAAATCAAACACAAATGTTGGACTAGTATTAGCGGGAATTAATCTGCTAAACCAAGTCGTAGTTGTCCCATTTATATTTTGGGTTGAGGTGCCAACTTCAAGTAATTGTGCAACTGAAGTGGCACTAAGATTATTTACAACTAATCTTAGTAAAGTCGATGTGGACGGCGATCCGAATGGATTGCTAAAAGAACAGATAGTTGTTGAACTATTATTCTGCGACACATTTTTAGGGAATATATTAACCCCACCTACCACTAATCCGCCTGCACTAATGGTAGTAGTCGCATCTGACCGCAGTGTATCAGTAGTATAAATTGGCAAAGCTGTTTTAAATCCGCCATTGTATTGAATATACGGATCATAACTTTCCGCCAATTGATTTCCAATCGCCCCTACTCCTACAACAGAAACTCGGAATAAAGGCCATACTGCCACCAATAAATTAATCGCAACTATAACCGATAGAATAACCAACCAGTATTTGAGACTTTTGAGATTTGATTCTGCCATGTTCGTGTTAAGTTAACGATTAAATACTGGTAATTCCTGTGAGTTTGCCGTGTCTTTTGGGGTTGGTAGTTATAAATTGCCCGCCAAAATAAATGTGGCCGACAACTGATCCCGCATTAGCAGGAATTATCCAGTCTGACCATGAGAATCCTAGACCTATCGGAGCCTCATAATCATTGCCTTCAACCTGTGATTTGTAAGCAATCGGTTTAGCATTGTAGAAAGGCAAGGCATACCAATCCACAAAGTTTTCATTGACCATGATAAATGCGCCAGAGGTGCATTTCTCATCCGCGATAATTGGCTTGCCATTGTAAGCCAACGCAGTAAATCCAGTTCCGCCTTCCAAGCCCTTAACTCTGCTTGCGTCTTTAGTGATTCTTTCTTGCGGGCGGAGAAGCTGTCCATAAAGATTAAAAATGGTTTCAGTAGTGAAGATAACGGAAGGCTTTTGAGCGCCTGAAGTAACTGCAGACCACAAAGTATCAACCTTAGGCAAGCTAATCGTTCCTGCGGAAGCGGTCACTGTTGAGGCTAGAGTTGTGTAAGTCGATCTTGAAAGGCCGCCAATTGTGGAAACAGAAGTGCCGTCATCTACAAGAGCCGCAAGACCCAATGGGTCTTTTGAAGAGTTTCCAGTCCCATCCGCATAAAAAATCGTGCCTAAATCATCCGCCATATCTTCCGTATCGCTTTGAATTGTCAATTTCATTAAATCGAGCACTTTATCTTCGGTGTCTGCAACTGATAACTCATCGCCTGGAAGAGCGCAAGATATCTGATAAAAACTCGGAGTAAATTCTAAGAATTGGCGGTTGTCTGTTGCCGCAGTTGAAAAAGTGTCAAAGCCACGAAAAGAGGTACCTGTTGAGTTTTTTGAAACTTTTACTGGCACTCTTAAAGTACGGCCTCCCCACTTTTTAGCGGCACGGACAACTCGCTGGAAAAGTACATTAGAATTTAGAATAGTATCGACGACAAAAGGCAAATATTTAGTCTGCACCGTTGTCTGTATTCTTTGTCCATAAAGTTCTGCCATATTTGTAATTGTTAACTTTTAATTAGTAGATCCGCTACCACGGACGAGCGCCAGGTTTTGAAAAATCGGCACTCGTTGTAACTGTAGAGGGTTTGGGTTCTGGCTTTTGGTTATCCGTAATAGTCGCATTAGCCAGTTCTTTTCTCTGAGTAAAGGCTAATTTGGCTTGAAAAACATCTTTTGGACTCATCATTTTGAAAGCCGCTTTATAATTCCATCTTCCTTTGGTATCTACCAGTTCATTATCTAAGACGAATTTTAGTATTTTATTGCGGTCTATCGATTGGCCTTGTGGATTTAAGGTTTTATCGGCTTCAATCGCCGCAACTTCATCTTGAAAATACTTGCTGGCTTCGTCTACTGCTTTTTGTTCCTCAGCGGTTTTCTGGCTAATAGTTCCAAGAGCTTTTTCGACTGCTTTGTCTATTAGCTGTTGAGTATGAGTTCCGTATTTATCCCAAGCCATTTCATCTCCCCCAAACCATTCTGGGACCTCCACCTGCTGTTGAGATTTTGGTGCGAAATCCTCTCTTAACTTGCTAATCTCGGATATATGTCGCGCTTCTTGTTCGTTGAAGCGTTTAGTCCAGTCTGTTTCCCGCTCTTTCCAGCGGGGGTCATCGGCAAATCCTCTATCTTTCGGCAGTCCGCCATCTTTATTAACATCAGAGCTTGATTCCCCCTCTGATGATGGGGTCTGGTCGGCTTCGTTGTTTTCGGGTGACGAGTCCGAGGCAGTATCGTTCTCCTTGTTTTCGACTGGAAAGGCTTTTTCGCCTTCCGTCTTAAACTGCGTCATTGGTTTCTTTTCCATTATAGCATATTTATTAATAATTGACTTCGTGATGTATATTTACCCTCCCCATAAACGACGGGAGCCGATTTTTTTAAATGAACTTACTCGTCTTTTTTTTCCATTTCTTCAATTCTACCATCTTCGTGCATTCTGCGTTTCTCTCCGCATTCTGAACACATTATGTCTTTATATTGCATATGTCCCTCGCCTTTTCCTTTATTAATTTCTACAAACTGATGATCTTCGTGTTTTGACATATTATTTTTTTACTTTAGGTTTTTTTCTTTTATGCTCGGGCAATGACTTAACGCTCAAAGTTTTTTTCTCAAATTCTTTTGCGATTTCAGGATGATGTACCCACATATATCCCCTTTGGCTTTTGCTTTTAAATGGCATATTATTGCACCGCTAAATTTTGCGGCACTGCTGAGAGAATCGACCCGCCTGCGGCTTTACCGCCTTCCCCAGCTTGTTTGCCTATAATTTTTAATGCTTCCGTTTGTAAATTTTGTTGGTGAGATTGCGAGCTTTCTTGTGATTTTTGTTCAGATTCGTTTTGAGTTTTCATCATTGCCGCTTGTTGTTGTCCCATCATGGCTTCCTGAATTAACGGATTGTTTTTATAAAGCAAATGCGGGGCGTTTACTTCCAACCATACATTCGCGGCTAACTCTTCGGGATTTGGATATTCTAATCGTTTAAATAAGTCTAAGGTTGAAATTCTGTTCATTCCCGCCAATTCAATGGCCTGATTCGCTATTGTCATTGAGTCTTTTGGCAATAGAGAACCTTCCTTAACTGAAATTACAACTTTTGGAGGCAATCCTCCGTCTGAAAATTGAAAGTCAGAATCATAAACATAAAGAAGTTGAGTGAGCCAATTATAGGCGGCATCCGCGAATTGCTCCAAGTATTCCGAAACTCCTCCGCCTATTCTATCCGTATCCAAGCTTCTGCTTAGTATTTTGCCTCGCACCGTTCGTTCAGATTCAAGCCCCGCCTGAGCAGATCCTTTAACTCCGAAGATATCTCTTAGCCTGGCTCTGGCATCGTATAGTTGATTAAATATGTCCGATGGAAGTGAAGTGCCGTTTATTTTATTTATGGCGTCCGTAGGCACTCCGTCTGGGATAACGGCCGCCCCGCCTTTTTGCATGGCTTTTACTACGCCATCAGCTTGAGGCTTGGTTAATCCAGCTCGGGCTAAAGAAACTATCCATCCGCCATTGATATTCGTGGCATTTTTATCTATCTGTTTATTTCGTTTATTTATTAAATCCTGATTAGCAAGATTTTGATTAATAAGCGAAGTTTTATCCATCGGTTGGTCGCCTAAATTAAATACGGAAAGGAATATATATGGCATTTGAGGGCTTTTGAAATGATTGATGCCCGGAACATTCTGGGTAGATTTGGTTTCCGTTCCAAATTCGTCTACTTGCGATTGTTCTTCATCTTTATCGTAATTCCAATGAGGGTTTTGGCGTTTATAAATTATTTTTTTGTCAAATTCCCAGCATACATATTGAGGCGTCCACCATTCTATAAATTGAATTTCAGTGCCTAATTCGTCTTTGCTTAATTTTTCGTCAATGGCCTTTTTGGCTTCAGCGTTTTCTTTCCCAATAATACTTAAAACATTGGAGGCTTCTAATTTGCGGTATTCCCCTATGTGATTTCCAGTATAACCGTCTTCATCAATCGTGGCATCAGGATCTAAAATAACTTTTTTAGGGCGGATTATTTTCATTGCTGGTATGTCCTGATCTATATCCCACCCGAATTTCGCTACTCCCAATTGGTATATAGCCCAATGCCTTGCCGCTTTTTTGAGTTTCAATCTAACTTTGTTTTTATCCGCCAAATCTCCAAGACGATTTTTAAGACCAGAAATATACTGGTCAAAGATTGGACTTTCTTTTTCCGAAGCATCTAGCGTAACTGATGGTTCTGGATTTCTGCGTGTAACTTGAGGGAGATAAGTTTCCAATGATTCAAAAATGAGGTTATCCACGCTCGGTCTTGTTTTGTCGGCTTTAGGCTGATCAAAATGTTTGCCTAACCAATACTTTTCATTTTCTTCAATTTGTTTTTCCCATTCTGCTTTTGTCGCTGATTCTTCCCACGCCTTTTTCCACTTTTTAGTTAATTTCAAAATATCCTCATCGAGCATTGCAAGCGAAAGTTCTGGCAATTTATCAGATACAATCCCCTCTTTGGTGTCAAGGGTAGTATCAACTTTGCGCTTATTAATATCAGCGCCTAAACTTTCGTATGCACTTATTGCTGGATCATTTGCCATTTTTAGATTAAAAATAACCTCCACAATCGTGCAGATTTAATAAAAAATGGAGTTCTAGTTTTAGAGTGCCAGCTGTGTTCTGGCACTTTTTAGTATAACATATCTAAGATGTCAAGTTAATAAAGAGATGTGGATAACTTTATATTCCCTCATTTCGCCAATCTCCATCTTCCTCATTGGCATCTAGAGATTTTTCTATTGCGAGTTTAAACATTTCCTCGGGATTAAATTTAACCGTCTGATCTGGCTCTATCATATAACTATTGGGCATTAAATCTTCGCTGACATTCACAATACCTCCCACTCCGCTAAATCTGCTCATTCCCACTCTCCAAAAAACCGTTGCTAATGCTTTGTGATCTCGCCCGCTTCTAATCCATTTATATCCCCGGGTTTCATTTGTATCAGGATCAAGCACTTTCATCTTTGAGAGGCTATTCCAATCAAGCCAGTATTCATACCAATCATCTTCAGTGCCGTGAACAGGGATTCTTTTAGTTCTAAATTCATCTACTACGATTTGAATTGATCTGTTTCTCTCGGCTTTAACGCTTCCGTGTTCATCGCCCTTTCCCCAGCTAAATAATTCTTTGCCTTGCTTGTCGCCTACCAGCATACATAAAAATACTCGCCCTGGCCACTTTTGAGCAAATGCGCGCGAACCTATTAAATCTCCTCCTTGGTCTATTACGGCTATGGCTCTCGGCCAACGAACCATTAAATTGTCCAGTTCTCTGTAATCATCACAATCTCCGTGAAAAAATAAGCCTTTTTCATTGCCCACCACATAATCCAATCTTAAGCCGGTATCAATGCCAATAACTACTCTTTCCTTTTTGGTTGGCGCATAAGATTTGCCAGTAAGGTTTTGGAAGAAACTGCCTCGCAATAATTTGGAAGAAGCGTCTGCGTAAGGCAATCCTAGTATTTTAGTGTAAAAAAATTCTGCGGTAGTATTGGGATTATGAAATTTCTCTATAATATCTTTAGCTGAAATCCACGATGCCATTAATAACGATACCCAATACCCGCTCCATTCTCTATTCGGGTACTTTGCTATCCATTCGCCATTTTGTCTGGCGTGGTTTGGCAACTCTTTTCTACATTTCGTACACACAAAAATCTTTCGTTCTAAATCTACTGACATTTTTTTGGGATTTTTTTCATCCCAATTAAGGTATTGTTGGAAGTTACAGCTGGGACAGGTGACAAACCAATGCTTCTGATCGCTTAGGAGCCAGTCTGAATGCACTCCTGTTTCCGGCAAACTAGGATGGCTAAAAGTGTGTATTTGCTTATATTTGGAATGCTGAAGTCTTGCTTGATAATCGGCAATTACATCTAATTTGGAGCTATCTTTTTCGTCATGAACCAATCTGTCGGCCGTAACCATAATAGCAGATTTTTTAGTCCAAGTTCCTCTAAAGTAAATCATTGAATCTCCTATTTGTTTTTGTTCAATAGAATCCTTATCAGCAACATCCGCAAGCATGCATTTATTATTGGCTATAATGCGATTTACTTTACCTCCTACAAATGTGCGGACATCGGTATCGGTTGGCAAGGTATAAATTATGTCTAACTTTTGATTTCTGGCATCGCTGTGATTTTTCAGAATAGACATCGTGGATAATCCCACCTGCGCGGCTTTCATAATCGTCAGCTTTTGAGATTGATCTGCGTAGATACGATTCAAAAACAAATGTGAATCAAACTCTATACGATCTCCTTTCTCATTTCGGATTTGCTCTTTTTCTATCCACGCGTTGGGGATCATTTTATTTGCCTCTGATTATATCCCAAAATCTTTTTGGTTTTTTGTCAGTTGTAAAAGCAATGCCCGTAGGTTCTTTCTCTAGCTTATTGATTCTATCTTTTAATTGAGCATTATTTTTATCACTTAAAACTTCTTGTTTTCTTAGCTCAAACCTAAATTTGTCTACTTCGTCTTTTAATCCAGCAATATCTTGTCCGTGAGCATCTAATCTTAAAGAAATGTTGCCGAAATAGTTGTCGAGGCTTTGAAATTTGTTTTGTAAAGCAATAATCTGCTGATGAAACTCCGCAATCGTTGCTCCATAATCTACTGGCTTTTGTTGCTTTAATTCCAGCAAAGTAAAATCCAGTCTAGTCCTTTCCTCATTTGTCCATTTATATTCTTCTATCATTTTATTTTATTAAATTTTTAATCCATTGAACGAATTTTTGCCATAAAGTCATAGGTTTCTCTTTTACAATAAAATCTTCGGCTTTTCTATAAGGCGCTCTTCCATACTTTTTTCTTCCTAGAGTCCGGCATAAGCCGTGAAAATAGGCGATCTGTCCATAAGATAACCACATAGGATAATGACAATAAATACAATTCATTTTGATTGTTTGGCTTTTTCTAAGTTGCGTTTTTTGGCATTTTCTTCGATGGCTTTTAAATAAGCCTCAACTGCTTCTTTATCTTCTGAGTGAACACCACCGCTATCTATGTTTCCGCTATGCTCTATTTTAAGTCTTTCACCATATTCATCAACTTCTTTCCGTTCAAGCATCCATCTGGAGAGTCCTAAATCTCTATTATGAATTGCTTGAGCTATGTTGTGTTTTGCGGCAAGAGGAAGCTTAGATCGCATTGTAGCAAATTCCTCCGAAAGCACCTCGTTTTTCTTTACCCAATCATAATAAGTGCTTTCTGCAATTTCGGCATAATAGCAAGCCTGAGATATTGTTGCACCTATCGCAAACGCTTCTTTTAATTTGGTTACTACTTCTGGAGTCAACTTGGTCATTTTCTTCCCTATTGCCTCTCTCCACTTTTGATGTTTTGACTTTCTTCCCATGGATTTATTTTTCTGCTTCTTCTGGATCAGGGTTACAGCCAGGACACTGACATTCGCAATGGCCTCGCTGTTCCCAATCATCCCAATAACACCCACGTTCTCCCCTCATCTCGCAATGATTAATTTCTATTTCCTTATCATCTATTGTAATAATTTCACTCATAGCTTTATTTTATCACATTATCCATTTTATTTCTTTGCCATTTTTAATAATTGTCGGATCATCCTTATATTGACAATATCGGGTTACTATTGCATCGCAATATTTGGGATCAAGCTCAATTAGCCTTGCTTTCCTTTCTAGCTGATCACAAGCTATAAGAGTTGAGCCACTTCCGCCAAAAGCATCCAGCACAATATCTCCTTTTTCGC
>ERZ1292632.765-Hain-H43-01um-R2-765-length-35252-cov-51_pt1 | contig 12500 bp, 11 predicted proteins | sample MGYA00564407_ERZ1292632 | MGnify/ENA primary metagenome ERZ1292632 (study PRJEB36523, sample SAMEA6512637) | groundwater metagenome | collected 2019-01-08 | study: AquaDiva: Metagenomics assemblies of 32 groundwater samples
GGGGCCGAAACGCGCAAGCATTTCGGCCTCCTTCTATTTATTGTATAATGGGCCTAAATTTATGGAGAACCCTGAAAAAGTGACATATTTCGCCGAGACGGACTCGCGTGGCGAGCGTAAGCCCTTTGGCATAAAGAGCGCCGACCGCTCCAAGCACGTTTATGTCATAGGTAAGACTGGCATGGGTAAATCGACCTTGCTCGAGAATATGGCCATACAGGACATCCAGAACGGCCACGGCATTGCTTTCGTCGACCCTCACGGCGGCACGGCAGAGAAGATTCTTGAATACGTGCCGGAAAATCGCGTGAAGGACGTGCTTTATTTCGCCCCATTCGACATGGAGTATCCAGTTTCCTTCAACATCATGGAAGATGTCGGTGCGGACAAGAGGCACTTGGTAGTAAACGGCCTAATGTCTGTCTTCGAGAAGATTTGGGAAGACGCATGGAGTGCCCGCATGGCTTATATTCTCCAGAACACTCTGCTCGCGCTCCTCGAATTTCCGGGTGCAACTCTCTTAGCGGTAAACCGCATGTATACCGACAAAGCGTTCAGGAATAAGGTGGTCGAGAACGTCAAAGATGTTTCGGTCAAAAGTTTCTGGGTCGATGAATATGCCAAGTATACGGATAAGTATGCCCAGGAAGCGACACCAGCTATCCAGAACAAAATTGGCCAATTCGCCGGTAACCCCTTGATACGAAACATCATCGGCCAGTCAAAATCGAGCTTCAACATAAGGCAACTAATGGATGAGAAGAAGATTCTAATAGTTAATCTTTCAAAAGGTCGGGTGGGCGATGGCAATGCCAGACTTCTCGGCTCGATGCTTATTACAAAAATATATCTCGCCGCCATGAGTCGGGCGGATGAGAGCGCAGCCTCACTTTCAAAGCTTCCACAATTTTATCTCTTTGTAGACGAGTTCCAATCTTTTGCCGATAAATCATTCGCTGAAATTCTTTCTGAGGCGCGCAAATACAAGCTCAATCTCACCATGGCCCATCAATACATAGAACAGATGGAGGAAGAGGTAAGGGACGCCGTTTTCGGCAACGTCGGCACCATGATTACTTTCCGCGTGGGCGCTTATGACGCGGAAGTGCTGGAGAAGGAGTTTGCACCCACTTTCACTGCCGAGGACCTGGTCAATCTCGGACTGCGGCAGATTTACCTTAAACTCATGATAGATTCGGTAACCTCTCAGCCGTTTTCCGCGGTGACTCTACCTCCCATCAAGTTGCCGGAACATTCTTACGTAAAAGAAATAATTGAAAATTCGAGAAAAACTTTTGCCCGTCTGCGTAGTGTTGTCGAGAAGGAGATTACGGACTGGCACAGCGAAGGTAAGGTAGTCGAAGGGCCGAAGATGACGCTGTATAAGCAGACAGTTAAAGAGGGCCCGAAAGCCATTGATATTAGAAGCTTGTCGATGGAGCAGAAGCCCAAGCCGGTCTTTAATCCTAAACCTTTGAATTCGGGTCCCACCCCGAATTCAATCCCAAGACCAGCACCTAAGATTTCTCTAGACAATCTGAAGAATAAAAACGATAATCAGAGAAAGCCGGATGTGAAAAACGTCTCCGCTCTGCGTGACGCGCTGAAATCAGTAATGGGAAGCCAACCAGCAACTAACAACCGACAACCGACAGCAAAGCCTCAACCCGCAACTCCTGCCAAACAAACCGGCCCCACTCCGGAAGAACTCAAGAAAATTCTCAATGCATCATAAAAGAATCCTCATATTTTCCACTTCCTATTTTCCTCTTGTGGGTGGAGCGGAAGTATCGGTGAAGGAAATAACCGACCGTCTTACGGATATTCATTTCGATTTAATTACAGCCAAGCAGAGAAGTGATTTGCCTAAATCAGAAAAGATAGGAAATGTCAGCGTGTATAGATTGGGCATGGGCTTGCCGCTCATAGATAAGCTGCTCTTGCCATTTCACGGAGCTATATTCACTCTTAGACTCAATAAAAAAAATCACTATGACGCATTCTGGTGCATTATGGTCACTTTTGCCTCCGGAGCGGCTTATATAGCTAATTGGTTCCAAAAAAAGGTTCCGATAATTCTTACCTTGCAAGAAGGTGATTCTGAAAGCTGGCTACGTTACAGGTGGTTCGGTCTATTGGACCTTTCCTGGAGACTTTCCTTGGCGCGTACCAATATACTTACTGGTATAAGCAATTATCTTTTGGAACGAGCAAGAAGACTTGGATACAAAGGAAGGGCAGAACTTATTCCCAATGGCGTTGATACAGAGAAATTCATAAATCCTGAATCCAGAATCTTAAATCCGGACGAAATCGTACTCATTACTACTTCTCGTTTAGTAAAGAAGAACGCGGTGAATGATGTGATAGAGGCGATAAGATTTATATCCGAGGACGTGAAATTCAGGATACTTGGAGTTGGTCCTTTGGAAAAAAGTTTGAAGGAAAAGGTTAAAAAGCTTGGTCTCGAAAGTCGGGTAGAGTTCATCGGACTTGTTTCCCAGAAAGATTTGCCGAAGCATTTGCATCAAGCCGATATCTTTATCCGCCCCTCACTCTCCGAAGGGCAGGGCATATCTTTCATCGAAGCCATGGCCGCGGGGTTGCCGGTCATCGCGACACCGGTCGGCGGTATCGTAGATTTTCTTAAGGATGAAGAAACAGGGCTGTTTTGCGAAGTACACAACCCGGGAAGCATTGCCGAACAAGTTAATAAGTTGATAAGTGATAAGTTATTAAGGGATAGAATCATAAAGAATGCCAAAGAGATGGTTTTAGCGAAATACGATTGGAATTTGATTGCAAAAGAGATGAAAGAGCGAGTATTTGAGCCATTTTTTGAGAAATAATTGACTTTTTAAATCAATTGTGCTAAAGTAATAACAGACAAGTTTTGTTAAACCAATCCATTCTTCTGGCCATTGGCCGAGGAGGCGACGTGAAGTTTTTGGAAAATTCAAAGGTCGGGGCAGCAACCCGGGTCTTTGTGAAGGATCCCAAGAAATTTGACGAGGAAATCGTCAAGACCATCAAGTCGATCCGACACATGCTGAAATTGAATGTCGACGGCGATCCCATGTTCTCCCGTATCGATGCGCTAGTTTTGGGCGATGATCGGTATGTGGATCGTGATTGTGGTCGAACACTCATCACCTTACTGGATGAATTCGAAGATTGCGGCACTGTGCACATTCACGAGTTCACTCACGGGGATCCGTTCTGTGGCGCGCTCAATGAGTGCATGTACCAGCAGGTGCATGGAGGCATGGACTACACAATGTTGTGGTCACACTCTGTCACGAGTTACGCGACAGAAGACAACGCTCGGGCGATGCTCGAAGCACTCGAAGGCGGCGCTCTTGTCACCGGTATGGTGCTCAAGGAGCTCCGGGAGTCCATCCTGGCCGGTCGTGTGCTCGCGACAATGAAAATCTGGAACAATCAGGCCTTCGCGCGTATCGGGTTCTACGATCTTCGTCTCGGACAGCCGTTCGAAACGGCCGAGAAGGACAAGCCGTACTCGCCGCACTTCATGGAGCTCGATGGTGAGCAGGTTTACACGGTCGCCGGGGTAGAGGAGATCATTCCTCTGATTCGCATGGGTCGCATGTTCGGCAGACCGTTCATCGCGCCGATTGTGCCTCGCGGCCATGGCGTGTGGGATGACGAGCCCGACATGACGCGCGAGCGCAAGAAAATCGACTCGAAGGTGAAGCGGCAGGAACGCGCGGTAACCCTCGAAGGGGCACGTCTGGCCGATATTCGCGATCTCGTGCTACCGGCGTATCGGAATCAGAAGTAGCAAATCACAAGGTGAGGGTCCGCAGCAGTGTTGCGGGCCCTTTTGTTATAGAATTAAACACATGGTAACTTTTACTAAAGAAAGAGCAGGAGAGATGTTTATCATTTCACAAGCTATTCTTGCTTCACTTTTTCCTGTTATTACCAAGATTTCACTTATGAGATTGACTCCTATTGCATCTTTAGCTTGGTCCATGCTCTTTGCTCTAATCTTTTTTGTTTTCTTGGGTGGAATAAAAGGGTCATTATCAAAAATCTTAGATAAAGAAATCCTACCTTCTCTTGTTGGAGCAGGTCTTATATTCGGTATTGTTTTCCCACTTCTCCAATTTTTGGGTATTAAATATACCAGCGCGGGTAATGTGGGAGTAATACTTACTCTAGAAGTGCTCTTTTCTTTCTTATTTTTCAATATATGGAAGAAAGAATTTATTAGTACCAAACATATAGCGGGATGCATTCTAATGTTATTAAGTGCGATAATCATTCTTATCCCTAACTTCTCAGAATTCCATAAAGGTGACTTCATTATCCTATTCGCTGTCATGCTTCCTCCTATCGGCAATCTTTTTCAGAAAAGAGCGCGAGCTAAAATTGGCAGTGAAGGCATACTGTTTTTCAGAGCATTAATGGGAGTACCAGCACTTTTCTTAATGGCTTATTTATTCGGACAATATAAAACCCCACCTTCTGGTATCTGGATAATAATTGCTTTGAATGGTCTCGTTTACTTCGGCTTATCAAAGATATTTTGGGTTGAAGGAATTCACCGTATCAGTGTTACAAAGTCGAGTGCTTTAAATAGTGTTGGCCCAGTCTTTACCTTGCTTTTTGCTTTCTTGATTTTAAAAAATGTTCCGTCTCTAGCTCAGATATTTGCAATTCCACCAGCAATCCTGGGAGTCTATCTTCTTACTCGGCCGGCTTCATAAAGCTTTTTGATTATGTTAAAATAGGTTTTCTTTTATGAAAATTGTAGTTGTTGGAGCGGGAATATTCGGCACTACTATAGCCATAAAATTGGCTAAAGTCGGGTATAATGTCGAGCTATTCGAGAAGAATAATGACATCCTCTCCGCCGCCTCGGGCATCAATCAATACCGGTTGCACAGGGGCTATCATTATCCCAGGAGCAGGGAAACTGCCCTTTCCGCCAAGTGCTCTGAAGAATCTTTCCGCTCGGAATACGGCAAAGCCGTGCTCGACCATAACGAGCATTATTATGTTCTGGCCAAGGAGAAAAGCCTGGTCTCCGGAGAGGATTTTCTGAAATTTTGCCGAGAGTGCGAACTCGAACATGAAAAGGTGGATTTGGAGCATGTTCATCCGCACATGGCCGAGTTTACCATAAGAGGCAGAGAGTCTTTGCTCGACCCGCTCAAGCTTAAGGAAATTATTGAAGAAAAAATAAGAGAACAAAAAATAAAAGTTTTTCTAAATCAAGCATTCGACGTTAGTCAGATAGACGAATATGACACGGTGGTCAATGCCACCTACGCGAATTCAAATTGGGTATTGGAGAAATATCCTAAAGCCAGAAGAGAGTACCAATTCGAGCTTTGCGAGAAGCCGGTCCTGAAACTGCCGGATAATTTCAAAAATAAGAGCATTGTCGTGCTTGACGGGCCATTTTTCTGCATTGACCCATATTCCGATACCGGCTATCACGTCATGGGTAATGTGGTGCACGCCATCCACGCGACGAACGTCGGATTATACCCGGAAATACCGGAAGAGTTCGCTTCTTTGATGAACAGGGGAGTAGTAAAGAATCCCCCGATTACCAATATAGATAAATTTATCGAAGCGGCTATAGAATTTATGCCAGAACTCCGTAAGGCGAAACACATTGGCTCAATGTACACCGTTCGTACGGTTCTACCGAACGTCGAGGCCACCGATGAGCGGCCCACCATCGTCTCGAGGATAAACGACAAGCTCATTCACGTTTTCTCCGGCAAACTCGGCAATTGCGTAGAGGCGGCGGACGAAGTGCTCCGACTTGTTCAACAATCTTATAAACCTCGAGAGCGAATTCGCCATTACACAAAGGCGTCTCGGAATTGAGAAAGTCGTTGAGTTCGTTTGCGACTGGAGTAGTTTGTGGCAGGTCAATCTTGTCTAAAGCTTGCGTATCAAGGTTAATGGCAAAAAGCTCATTATTACTCCAGACGTAACCACCTTTCTCTAGAAGCACGGTAACCGTCTTTTGCTTGATGGTGCTAGCGCGGTTGATAATGGATTCAATATAAGCATCTGAATCGCTTTTGAATTCGGTCCAGATGATATCGGTTTCTGAAATTACTTTAGTTCGATGGTGGTTAACAGGGGATAGATTATCAAAGCCCAGGTATTTCATAACGGAGACGTCGTGACAAAGATGATGCATCACGGCGTTATCCTTGAACGTTCCCCATTTCTGCCACTCGAAACGGACGCTCTTTACACCCTTTCCAGAAATCAACTCCTTGAGCTTTTTGGCTGCCGGATGATGTGGGAATTCGTAGCCGATAGCGAACCTAAGCTTCTTAGCTTCCGCGAGCTTCACAAGCTTCCCAAGCTTTTCGCCTGAATCGGTCCCGGGCTTTTCTAGGAAAACATGTTTACCAGCTCCCAGCGCTTTGCTGGCAATTTCAAAATGAGTCTCGGTCGGGGTAGCGATAAAGACAGCTTTAACCTCCGGGTCGGCAAAGACAGGCCCTAAATTTGTTTTGCTATCGCAAACATACTTAATGTCCGTGATTTTTGACAATTCTCCCTTGAGAATCGTTCCCCAACGCCCCACTCCTATCAAAGCCACTTTCATATTGTTGAAAATCATGATATAATTATTCTTACGTTAAATCAAGCATGAAAATCCTTTTAGCAGCAGGAGTGTTCTTCCCTGATGTGGGTGGTCCAGCGATTCATGTGAGGAAAATAGCCGAACGGCTTGTCGAAGCGGGTTTTAGAGTCCGAGTAGTCGCTTATGGCGATGATGAGGCGCATACCGAATTTAGCTTTAAGGTTAGCCGCGTTTCAAGGAAGTTTCCCAAAGTCATTCAATGGTTTCTCTATTTTTCTCTCTGCCTTTGGCACGCGCCGACCTCAAGAATTATCTACGCCTTCGATCCGACCGCGGCCGGCTTGCCGGCCCGCTTAGTCGCCCTCATCTTCCATAGACCTTTTATAATAAGAGTGGGGGGCGACCCTATCTGGGAAAGAGAGGCGGAAATGGGCCGGCGTCTTATGCCTCTCGAAAAATACTATGAGCAAGGACTGCACAAGCAGGATAAGCCGGAGCTCTACAGGATAATCCGCTGGGTTCTCAAGGGCGCGAGAAAAGTAATCGTCTACAATCAAAATTTCAAAAACTTTTATATGAAGTATTTTGGAGTGCTTGAAAACAGAATCGTAGTGATTAAAAATCCCGTTTTCAAGAGAGAGTCAGCGTCTCCCGGATTGCCCGTGCCATCTGTCGTTCTTTTCGCCGGCCGATTCGTGGCTTACAAGAATCTGGCAATGGTTGTTAGAGCGTTCCATAATATCGGCAAGGGGAAATTGCTTCTCATCGGCTCCGGTCCGGAAGAAGATAAGCTTCATGGAGAAGGGATAGTCATAATACATTCTCTACCGCAAGAAAAACTTTTCGAACATATTCGAGAGGCGGCCGTCTGCATCGGACCGGCTCTTTCCGAATTTAATCCCAATTTTATCCTCGAGGCACTTTCTTTCGGCAAGCCGGTACTTATATCACGGGGACACGGTCTTTCGGTTGAGCTGCCGGAAGAAATGCTATTTAATCCGTTAAGCCAGGAAGATTTTGAAACTAAGCTTAAAAATCTGCTTGAAGAAGAGAATTATCAAAAAGCGATAGCAAAGGTGGCGAGTCTGCCGCTTAACCACTCTTGGGAAGCCGTTACAGGCGCTCATTTGGCTCTAATTAACGATATAATACGGAAATGACCGATATAAATCATAAAGGACTAAAAGTTCTTATGTTCTCAAGTGACAGAAATATCGCCGTGCCTGGCAGCGCGGTGGGAGAGCGGATGAAAGAATACGGCGCTCTAGTCGAAGAGCTTCATATAGTGCTCTTGGCCGACAAGAAACATGGTTTGAAAGAGACCCGAATCAGTAAAAACGTCTGGGTTTATCCTACTAACTCGGCTTTCAAATGCCTGCGCCCCCTCTCTGCGGCAAGAATAGGGAAGCGCTTGGTATTTGAGAAAAAATTTGTAAGGGGGAAATCCTTGATTACCGCACAAGATCCGTTTGAATGCGGCTGGGCGGGATTAAGAATAAAAAAGAAATGGCGTCTGCCGCTCGAGGTCCAGCTTCACACTGATCCGTTCTCTCCGTATTTTTCAGGTTTCCAAAACACGGTGCGCAAATTCTTCGTCAGAACAATTCTCAAAAATGCGGACAGTATCCGCGTGGTCAGTGAAATTCTTAAATCCAGAATCTTAGGTCTTAAATCAAATGCTAATGTTTACGTATTGCCAATTTATGTCGAGAAAGAAAAGATAGAAAATGCCCCAGTCAAATTTGACCTTCACACCCGCTATCCATGGCACTTCATCATACTGACGGTCTCGCGCCTTTCGAAAGAAAAAAATCTCGCGCTTGCCATAAAAATTCTGGGGTTAGTCAGGCAGAACTTCCCTGACACCGGCCTTATCATCGTCGGTTCCGGCCTTGAAGAAGGCCACCTTAAAACTTTGGTAAAGAATATGAAACTTGAGGGCGCTGTCGAATTTGCTGGCTGGCAGGAGGAACTTGCATCATTCTACAAAACCGCAAATGTTTTTCTTCAAACCTCCCTTTTCGAAGGATACGGCTTGTCACTTATTGAAGCCGGTCTCTCCGGCCTGCCCGTTGTCACCACTCCTGTCGGTATCGCTTCCGAACTAGAGCATGGCAAAAATGCCTACATCTTCCCCCTCAACTCCGCTCGGGGCAAGCCGGAAGAACTTTTTGCCCAGGGGATTATTGATCTAATCGAAAATAATCAGAAGCGCGAAAATCTACGTTTTAACATGAAAAAGACTCTTGAGACGAAGCTTTTGTCCAAAGAAGATTATATGGCTAAAATAAAGGATAATTGGGGAAAAGTTGCTCAACAAATTAGAACATGAAAATCTTAATTCTGACTCAGGAAGTCGATAAAAATGACCCAGTTTTGGGCTTTTTCCACCGCTGGCTCGAAGAATTTGCCGAGAATTTCGAGAAAGTGACAGTAATTTGTCTTGAGAAGGGCGAGTATCACTTGCCAGATGTTAAAGTGTTGTCTCTTGGCAAAGAGCTGAAAGCTGAAAGCTATAAGCTAAAAGCTTTATGTAATTTCTACAAATTTATTTGGCAAGAAAGAAAAAATTATGACTCCGTATTTGTTCACATGAACCAGGAGTACGTGCTTCTGGCTGGAGATATTTGGCGTTTGATGGGCAAGAAAGTTTTTCTCTGGAGGAATCATGCTCACGGCGATTTCTTGACCCGTATCGCCATACTTCTTTCTAATAAAGTTTTCTATACTTCGCCATCCTCCTTTACCGCGCGATTTAAAAAGGCGGTTCAAATGCCGGTAGGCATCGATACGGATTTCTTCAAACCCGACCCTAATGCTTCCAGGATTCCTAATTCAATTCTTTTCTTAGGTCGTATTTCGCCGGTGAAGAAAGTGAAAGAGTTTATTGAATGGCTAAAAACCACAAATTACATCACGACCATTGCTGGTCCAATAGGTGATGAGGGTTATGCCAGGAGCATTTTAAGCAATTTACCAGTTAATGCTAAATACATCGGTCCTGTGACTCAAGCCGAAGCGCTTAAGCTTTATCAAACACACGAAATATATGCGAACAAGACCCCGGCCGGGAGCTTTGACAAGACCATCTTCGAGGCGGCCGCGTGCGGAATGACACTTATGGTCGATAACCCGGACGCTCAAAATATCGTCGTTTCCGAGCATAGCTTAGAGAAGCTGATGGAAAAGCTCGTAAAAGAGATGCCATGAAATCAAGCTCCATTCATAACCTCAATGCCGATAAGGGATTAAATCTGGTTCTGAAGCCTTTATATCTTTTTCTGAACTGGCTCAACAATCTCTTACCCTATTCAAATCTTGATAAAAGAATAAAAATTAAAAAGCTCGAGTTGCCAAATTGGCAAAACGAATGGTCGAAAACTTATCCGGACAGCTCGGCAGCGCGGAAGCTTTCCGATATTTTCTGGAGGACGTTGCCGTGGAAAAAAATCAGAAAAGATTTAGGCGAAATACACGTTTTCGATACTGGCTGCGGGCAGGGTAATTACGGCACGCGCCTCTCTGACGCCATAGCAAGCTATACCGGCGTTGACGCGAAGCGGCGGCCGAATTGGGATGTATTGACAAAAGAACACCCGAGTTTTCATTTCATCGAATCAAAGTCAAACGATATCTTACCGCTTATTCCAGAAAAGACAAATTTCTTTATGAGTCAGTCTGCTATAGAGCATTTCGATAAGGATTTAAAGTTTTTTGAACAGATTAGGGATTTTATTGATAAAACTAAAAAGCCGGCCATTCAAATTCATCTTTTCCCCGGGGCTGCTACCTTGCCGCTTTACCTGTTCCATGGCTACCGCCAGTACACTCCGCGGACCATTTCGAAAATAACTCGCCTTTTTAAGAATGCGGAAATTTCTCTTTATGGACTGGGTGGAGCCGCTTCTAAAAAGCTCCAGTTCAAATATTTTACTTGGCCGGTACTTATTACTAGAAGATACGCGAAGCCTACTTTCGATGTGCGGGAGTACGAGGCTAAGCTTCGCGAGGCAGTAGTGTATGATATTAAGCACATCCCTAAGTCACCTCTTTTCTGGGCCCTGATAATCCACTCTAATCCCAAGAACGAGATATGGTAAAGACGCTATTTATATATTCTGGCACCGACAGAAGAGCGCTGGAAGAGGAGATCAAACAAGGCCTTTCTCCGGACACTTCTTTTTTCGGCTTTACCTATGTAAGAAAAGATTCCCGCATTGACGCAAGTTACATTCAGATAAACAAAAACAGCTACACTTTCGCCGGTGGTCTTGTCAGAAAGTACGCATGGTTAAGAATCCCGTACCTTTTCCTCAAATTCAGGAAAGAGTTTCTGGCTGCCGACGTGATAGTGCTCATGTCTTCAGCTTATTTCGAACTCATGTATCTGAAAAGGTTCAAGCTCTTGAGCCGCCGGCGCTGGATTATCTTGAATCTCGATCTCAGTACTGCTTTCCAGCCTATCGCAAAAGCGGCTGATAGAATTATTTGTATTTCAAAAGCGCAGACAGAGGATTTACTAAAGAGAGGATTTCATCCGGAGCGGACAATATTTATACCGCTGGGCGTCGATAAGAATTTTTATAAGCCCGTAAATTCAAGTCGGGAATTTATCCTGACTATTGGTAGAGATGTCGGCAGGGATTTCAAGACTTTTCTTGAAGCCGTCAAGCTCTCGGAAGAAAAAACAGTAATGATATGTTCACCGAAGAATGTCGAGGGTCTAGAAGATATGATACCGGCAAATCTTACGATTCTTTTCGACTTGCCGTATCAAGAGTTAAAAAAGTATTATCAAAAGGCCAAAGTATTCGTAATAGCAACCAAGCCCGGCAACCACTTCGGCTCTGATTGCCCGGGTCAGACGGTGATACTTGATACTTTAGCCTATAATATTCCAGTCGTAGCTACCTATATGCCTTGGTTTGAAGGATATTTTGAGAACGGCAGGCATTTGATAACTGTACCAGCCGGAGATCCAGAGGCCTTACGCAAGGCGATGAAGGAAGTAGCAAGTGACCGCAAGCTCCGCGAGGTTCTATCACGTGAAGGCAGAAAGCTCGTTGAGGAGAGGTGCAATTCAGAAGCGATGGGTAATGAAATTGCGGAGCTGATACTTAAGGAGGAGGAAAAAAACTGGAAATAACCCAGGCCGATAGCCCTCTTTTCTAGCAAATTCCCGCGCGGCTCTCCGGTAGACGCCGAATGTCGCCACAACCTCCTGCTTAAGCAGCGCCTCCTTATCCTTTTCGGACAAGCCGATGTAGCGTTCTATGTTGCTTATCGTGTTCCGCATGGAAGCGGATCTTCTGCTACTGTCCAATCTGCGGGTAAATGATTCGGGGTAGATTCTGTAATAGAGAAGGGGTTCTGGAATGTTAGCCAGCATAACTTCCCGGTCGAAGATGAACCTGCTCCAGAGCTCATAATCTTCGGAATTATAAAGATTCTCGTCGTAAGGATTCTCTCTGAAGATTTCTACTCTGCCGAATACCGTCGGGTGGATAAGGGGGGTAGAGAAAAGCGCTTGCCATTTGAGCTCCGCAGTTGTCTCTGGTTTGGCGAGCTTCTTGATTTTTCCGCCATCTCTATCGATAAGAATCACTGCTGAGCCGATGACGCCTATTTCCGGATGGGCGTTCAGAAAACCCAATTGCCTTTCGAACCGGTTGGGCATACTTACGTCGTCGGCGTCCATCCGGGCGATAAACTTTCCTTTTGAACTGCGGATGCCGATATTGTAGGACTTGGAAAGTCCCAGGTTTTCCTTGTTTTTTATATAAACGATTCTAGGGTCATCGTAAGATTTTATAATCCCTTCCGTCTTGTCGGTCGAACCGTCATTTATGATGATGAACTCAAAATCTTTGAACGACTGATTGAGAATGCTCTCGACGGCTTCCCGCAGATATTT
>ERZ1292632.3288-Hain-H43-01um-R2-3288-length-12498-cov-18_pt1 | contig 12498 bp, 21 predicted proteins | sample MGYA00564407_ERZ1292632 | MGnify/ENA primary metagenome ERZ1292632 (study PRJEB36523, sample SAMEA6512637) | groundwater metagenome | collected 2019-01-08 | study: AquaDiva: Metagenomics assemblies of 32 groundwater samples
CCATAGCCCAAGTCAACAGAAGTCTTATCATTCTTAATGTTCTCACCCTTCTTCAACAGATTGGAGTACGGCGGGCTGAATATCATATGACGGAAGAGTCCAGGAGGTAGTGGCAGTATCTTGTTGCAGTCACCCGGAATGAGCATAGCTAGCTCATCAGCTTTTGGAACTACAGTACCGGCACCTTTGATGTTGGACTCTATAGTCTTTTGGAAGTGCTCTTCCAGTTCAATCATAAGAACTTTCCTCCTATCAAGGAGTGCTACAAGTATTGTACCTGTACCTCCGAACGGGTCAAGCACAGTCTCACCCTCTTCGCTGACAAACTTCACCAGTTCTCTAACCATATTCATATTAGCTTTGGCTATATGCTCAGTAGGGTCAGTGTAAGGGAAGAGGTAGGCTCTCAAGTCTGTGTCTCTAGGGAAGAGAACTCTGCCCTCTTCGTCACGATTGTAGTCTGGTGCAAACTGTTTAAGACCCACTTGTGGCTTTCCTTATCTTTTTACTTACAGAATCTATAGTCTCGCCTGCTCTTCTTTCAGGGTCACTGTACATAAGTGGAAGATGACTCTTTTTCACTTCCATGAGTATAGCGTCAAGTTGTACGGCTTCTTCAAGGCTTAGCACTAAAGTAATGTTCATACAGTTTCCTCCTCTTTTATAGTCTGCCCCTCATAGTTTGTCTCTCAGCACAGCGTATCTTTTCAAGAACACTTCCTCAGCATCTTCTGGAGATAGCCAGAAGAAGTCAACTTCCAGAGACTCACCTGTATCATCCCACTGGTCATTCCAGATACCAAGAGCCCTGGCTTCAGCAGTACAGAGTCTCCTATCTATGTCCTCAATAGCTTCCCACTTAGCATAGTTTATTCCATACTTTTCACTAATGATTAGGCTGAGGCGGAAGTAGATTCTTTGAGCCTCCGTCATTACTTTCTTAATTGGCGAAGGAATATCAGGAAGGTAGGCTTCCTCAGCATCATGGAGCAGGCCAGCAAATACAGTTAGCATCTCTGCTCCCTGCTTCTCTAGAATCTTAGACACAAGGATTGAGTGCTCAGCTACCGAATAGAATACCGGGATAAGTCCGTTAAACCTGCAGGTCTTAGATAGCGCACAGGCTATATCCTCAATGTGAATGTCCTCAGGCTTAGGATTGAGGAAGTAGAATTGTGGTACTGCAGGTGTAGTTATAAAGTTACGGTTCATTGTGATTCTCCTTTAGTATAGTCTCGCATATCTCCTCCGTCTGTAAATTAAATTTTATCGTCACTCCTCTAGCGAGTAATTTAGCCTTGAACATATCCTCCTTATGTCTGAGAATCTCAGACGCCAGGAACAGCACAAAAGCTTTTGCCTCATCCTTGTTCATTGTATCTATGATAACTAAGTTAGCTTCATCAAATTCCATAACTTCCCCCTATATACTGGCGTGTAGGTCAATATGATAACCTTCCGCCCTAGTTCCTCTCTTGAATTCTATCCTAATCCTAGGTGTTCCTAAGTCTTGTGGAGTGTAACCCTTGCGCTGTATGTACCCTCCGTATCTAATGAAGCCTCCAGTATTGATAAAAAGTTGTCGCTTCACTTGTAGGTATTGAGGTGTCCCCATCTTAACCTGTTTGCTTGGCGGAGTAAGAGCGTTTCCTCTATTGACATTCTGCGTATGGTCATGCGATAGGACATAGATATGTGCTTCAGCCACTTGCATCAAGTCCTGTGCTTTCTTTACCTTTGCTCCAATAGTCCTTGCTCCTCCCCAACCATGCACAGCGTAGGCGTAGCACATGGCAGTATTAGTGCCACAAGAAAGTCTCATTCCTAACATACCGCCATCAGGCTTGTAAGGAATGTCTCCCAGGTCATACGCTAACCTTGCCATGTAGTCAGCACCAACCTTCTTATATATAGCCTCCTCATGATTACCTCTAGTTATCATCAGAATCTTATCCTTAATCGGCCTGCATAACTCAAGGACGTCTTTATAAGCAGCGTCTGGTGTGGTCAGGTCATCATACAGTTCTGCCGCTGAATCCTTTGTTGCAGCGTTCATGAGGTCACCATTCAGGATTGTGAAAGCATTGTCTCTTTCCTTTATCCAGTCAATATAACCCTGTATTACGTCAGTTGCTACATTCTTTACTCCTATGTGCCAGTCAGCTAAGGGAACAAGATAGATTTGACTGAACTGAACTAAGTCCTTGACAACCATTTGTTGCTGGTAAGTCTTCATATTTCTACTCCTAAACTAGTTAGCAGCTTCTCTGCTGTTGCCTTACCGATTCCCTCTACTTTACGCAGCTCGGTTATACTTGCGAAGGACAGGTCATACAGTGATTTGTAGCCCGCCTTGTAGAGAGCTGTTGCCCTTGTCTCTCCTATGTCAAATCTGTAGATAATGCTTAGAGCCATCAAGCCCCGGATAAATGGATTCTGCGCCCTGATGGTAACTCTCTTTCCTTTCTCATCTTTCTCTCCAAGACTAATTCTTGGTACGTAGTACCTGTTGAGCGTGTTGTGTTCAGACACTGGCTTCTGACAGTTATGATAGATGGCAGCTATTGCCTTAGCTGTACCTACATAGTTCCAAGTCTGGAAGGTGCTGACACCAGCTTGTTTCAACCTGTACAACCAAGCGAAGAACTTATCGGCACCCTCATCATAAGCGTGTTCGCCAAACAAGAAGCCATTAGGAGCAATCCTGTAAGTGAACAGTGTGGAAGGTCTGCCCTTCATCCTGACGCTAACGGACTCCATGCTCTTGTCTCTCTTGGTAATTGGAGTATCAGTTATGAGTCCTTCTATAATCATGTTGTTGTCATCTGCTGAGTTATAGTATCGTCTGAGCTCATCTTCCATACTGTCTATGTTGGACAGAAGTTCTCCACCCTGCACTCGGTTGAACTGGACAGTACCCTCCTCTCCTCCAAAGTAGTAATCAGCTCTCTCACTTTGATTGAGGGGAAGAACAGTAACATCTGCAGACTGCTTAAGCAAATTGACTATCTCATCGGGTTCAGCAACATCTACAAGAATCACTTACGCATCCCCTCTCATCATAGATTGTAATTCCATTAAGCCGTCATAGCTTGGTGAGGGTAATTCCAGTCCGACAGCTTTCATTCCCATTCCGCTTAGCCCGCACTTCAAACTAATCCTAGCATGAGGTGCAGGCTTATTGTAGTCAGGATTCTCCATACCCTTGATTATCTCTCGTCTCTTGTCAATTTCTGTATAGCACCATAGCACTATGTCATCCAGCGTAACTGTGTGCTTGAAACCATCAGGAGTGACTTCACCAGTGGCATAGGACTCAAGCCTTTCACCCACAAGTTTAGTAGCATAGATGTCCTTCGGATAGTGAGTCATAACGTAGTGCTTACCGAAGGACTTTACGCTGTAGATAATCTCCCGCACTCTGTTGTTAGGGAACTCAACAGGTTGGAGTTTCTCTCTGAAGTCTTTGTGCTCTGGCTTGATGCCTTGAGCTATTTGAATCTCTTGCTTCTCCTGTAGTAGACTGGTGTGACATATCCACCACAGTTGAGTAGCAGAGTCTGGCATGATAGTCTTCACCGCAGGAACCTGTCCTACTGTTACTGTATCAATAATGATGTCTTGCCACACTTCCTTTACACCAAGAACTTGGCGGGGGAAGCGGACAGAGACGCCAGCCTTCTGTTGAACACCCATGAGCTTTTCCAGCTGGACAGGAGTAATATATGGCTTGGTCACTATATCCCACTCACTCCACTTGATTTTGCTGACGTCTTCTTTAGGCTCACAACGTTTGATTCGGAGAGACTTACCTGTGTCTTCCTTGTACTGCTTCTCCACAAACCACACAGCACGGTCGAAGCCACCAATGTCTAGCTCCTGGTGAAACAGTGGTTTAGGAAAAGATAACCCAACAGAAGACTTACCACTACCCTCTACACCCCAAAGCGATATAATCATTCTTCGCTCCAATGAGCTTCACCACAGATACACTCTTGATGACCATTCCACCACCTGTATCTAAGATGGATGCCTGTAGCACATAGCAACCTTCGTAGCCATCTTGGTATCTTAATCTTCATTACCACAACTCCTTAATATCTTTTTCTACTTGTTTCCTTGCGCTCATCATCTTGATAGCGTCACAAACAGTCCTGTACCTGCAGTTCTCGCACATCCAGCTTGGTGCTGTAGTGAATGGTTGCGGTATAGTTTCTGTTTCCAGCGCCTTCTTGTATAGGTCACGTCTGCCAAGTATCCACTGCCAGTTCTCTTCTATCTCACCGGCGTCAAAGTAGACTGTTTCTGATATAATCTTAGCAGACGGACGCTCAGCTAAGTAGATGACTGACAGATTATAGGACGTGGTGTTTCGTATCATGCAGCCACCAGCCATGTATGTTACCCAAGTCTCAGGTAAGTCTCCGTCTTGATAGCGTTTGACTCCTGCCCGGGTAGACTTAATCTCTACCAGCTGCTCTACATCTCGTATCCTGATGGGGAGTATTCCATCTGGCCTGTAGATGACCTCATCCTTTGTGAAGATGTTGCTGTCTGTAGCAGGGAACATTACTTCTTGCAGTCCGTAGCCTGTGGCAAAGTTTAGTAACTCTGTGTCTGTCGGGTCGATAGGAGACTTCAAGTCAAGATAGCCCTTTGTCAAACAGTAGTTAAGAGTGCTGAGATGGATACCCTCACGCTTCTCAAGCAGCTTGTATCTCTCAGCAAGAGCATCCAATATGATACGGTCAAACTCAGGATTAAGTACTCGTCTCATTCTATACCCTCCTGTTTCTTAAGAGCTTGCCACCAGTCCTCACCTGCAAACGTTTTGTCTGCGTAGTTCTTATCTAATACTTTGAATATCCTTTCTACTCTAGCTTGGCACTCAACATCCTTCTCCTTACACAGAGTGTCTATAATTTTATTGGAGTTGCGTTCATATTGTTTAATGCGCTCGGCAAATTCTGCCTCCTTGATAGAGGCAGTCAGGTCTCTTTGGGCTTTAGCTACTTGCCGTCTACCAGTAAGATAACCACTGTCTGGGTCAAGTTTTCCATTTGGTAAAAGCATACTCACTTGGGAAGCCTCCAGAATTTCCTCGTCAAGCAATAGTCTACTCTCATCAGGCTTTGGTAGTTCTGATTTGGCTTGCTGATAGCCCATTTCTAACAGTATAGACTCCTCTACAAGCTTTCTACCTGATTCATCCTGTTCAAAATCCGCTGACCAGACAATCCACCACCTGCCATCTTTGTCTCTTTCATAATGACAAGTAGCTCCAAGAGGAATATCGGGGGCAGGCTTTGGCTCAAATAGCTGGCAGATTTTCCTGGCAAGCTCATCTCTTACGATAGGTCTCTCACTTTTGGGGAATATCTCTTGATAAACTCGCATCTCTACCAGCATCTTTTTTACTTCCTCACTCTTTGCCATTGATTACCTCCCAGTTCTGTTTAGGAACTTTACATTCATAAGTTATTCTCTTTGGTGTCTCAGTTTTCATAAGTCCAAGACAAGCCCCGCACCACTTACACTTAAATCGTTTCTTCTTAATGTGTTTACCTGTTAAGTTCATAGTCTGCACAGGCTTTATGGGGATTCTTTCCCCATAGTTTCCGCCTTCCACAGAGAATACATCTAGCGGGTAGAATATTCCACTTTAGAGTATTCCAGAAACTAAAAGGCTTAATCTGTTCCTGCGTTGGCTCTTGATTAGTCATTTCCCTATCCCCCATTCTTTGAGTTTGTCTTTCCAATCTCGTTGGTTAGGAAATGGCTTGTCATAATCACCAATCCACTCCACTACTTCCTTTATCCCTGCCTGTTTAGCTTCTGATATTTTTCTCCAGAACGCACTTCTTTCCTTGTCAAAGTTAATCTGGTCAAGAGCAGCTTGGTCTTGCTGTCCTGCCTTGAAGGAGATTTCAGCTTGTGTTTCTAGTATTTCCTGTTCCCACTGTCTTCGTATAATATCTCGGTCTTCCTGTGTGTATCCCCAGTTTATCCCTGAATATCCCATCTTCTCTTTATGTACTTGTTCAATTCTATCTTTAATAATCTTCTCTTGAGCATAACTCATTATTGTATCTTTAGCGCCCATCTTTCTCCTCCTTTACAGGTTAGGTATCGAGCATAAGCATTAGATTCCCTCAAGTTCTTTTTGAGTTACCTCTAATTTCTCTTTCACTCTTCGCTTCGTTTTTTCAACATAGTCGGAATTCTCTGTCCAATAGCTACCGTTGAAACTGAGTACTAAACCCCATCCGCATTCAAATACTAAAATAGTGTAGTCGTGTCCGCTAGAACGGTCATGTAGTATCCCCTTCAAACTCTCCCCTATAAATGTGCTGAATACCTCGTCTGTATTAGAAGTTGTGGTGTGATTATGTTCCTTTTTCATTGCTTACTCTCCTCTCAAAATACTTTAACTCACGGAAGACGCAGTCTATAGCATCCTCACCTCTGCCTGAGCCTACTCAGTCGCATTCACGTTTCTGCTCCTAGTCCAGTTCCACTGGATTCCTTTTCGGCTCAGGACTTTCCAGACTCGTTATTTATACTGGCTCGGTCTACCCCCAGTTCTATTACAGGGTAAGGGAGGATATTATCCCCTTTCACTACACATCACCTCTTACCTATGGATTATTTACTTTCCAGACCGGCGGTCGCAATTCTAAGACCTGTGTGCCAGCCAATAGCCCATCTTTTCTCCATACAGCTACCTCGGAACTAAAGTTTTGCCCTCAGAGTTAGTTAGCTTATTTGCTAGTTTTCTTACCCCAACTCTATCATCGGGTGGCTGGCAACTTGTCCTCTGCCTTAGCACTAGCAGTAGTCCAATAAGCCCAATCCTATTGCCCTGCTCGGATATTGGCTTTGGGCAAGTTCCCTGCTGGCTACGACCTAAACACCCTTAAGGGCTGAGGTTTACTTGATTACCCCCACTTATCGTAGGTCATTAGCAAGATACCAGCAAGGTTCTTTGTGCTGGCTCGGCAAACATTCTCCTATTAAAAGTATGGGGAAGGATGTCTCCTTATCCCCTGTCCCGATTATTCTCTGTCTTTCACAGTGGGACACCAGCACACAACACTATTCTATTTCTTCGCTTTTATAGGTTTAGTCTCAGGTACTTGGAAGATGCCGTCAGCGTCCTCAGCTACTTTGCCCATCTGGACAAGGGCTGTGATGAAACTCTTATCACTGATGGAACGCTGGAGTGCAGTATCTTTCCTTACCCTTGTGTCAGCAAAAGCCCACTTGTTAAACTGTGCCCGGGTCTTGCCAACAAGATTTTCTTCAGCCCAATCTGCAGCGGACTGTCCAGACTCTTCCACTCCACCGGAACTGACTCCCTCAACTTCAATAACTCTCCACACTGGAGTCGGTACCATCTTGTCAGGAAACTCTGTCGGGTCAGCGTCTCTGCTCCAGATAGGCTCAGGTGCTGGTCGGCCATCTTGTCCATCACAATAGACAAGTGTCATTGTCCTGCCCACACAGTCCTTGATGTCTTCATTTGGAGGGAGAAGTTTGGCAAGACTATTAGCAAGGTATCCCCACTTGCTCTTGTTCTTATTGGACAGGCCGACATTGATGACGGCAGTCGGGAAGTTATAAGGCGTTACCGCAGTCACATTGTCTATGTCCTTAAAGTTCAGGTCAATTCTTGTGCCGGCGTAACCTGTTGCCGGGGACGTGGTGTAGCTGTCAAGGACACCGGTAAACTTTCTCAGCGGCATATCAAAGTCGCTGTCTACTAATCCTCGGACACTAACTAAATCCTGGTCAGCCATTTATCTTCGTCCTCCTTCTATTGGCTGGAATATCTTGCTATAATGCGCTGAAATGCTTTCACGAAGCTTGACAAGCTCCCCCTCCAGCATAGCGGCTTTTGCTCTCAGCTCCTCTATAAGCTTGTGCATCTCTTCAAGCTGTGAATATACGTCGTCAGCCATTTATTCTTCCTCCTCCTCAGCTAACTCCTCCTCATTTAACTCCTCCTCTTCCTCCTCTTCCTCATCTGGTTCTCGTTCAGCTTGCTTTGTTACCACCAGTTGCCTCCTTCTTTATTACTTTTGATTCTACTTTCACATCAACTTTAGCAGGAAATAAAAGGTCTCTGGCTTTGATGTACTCTCTTACTACTGCTTCAGGCGACGCATTCTCGCCGTCAACTACTAAGTTGACTTCACCCTGAGCGTCTCGTTCTATTACTGTCCTCATTACACCTCCTTAAGTCTTACTTCATCACTTTATCTTTTCATTGCCACCTCCAAGTTTCATAATTTATTATACCATGACAGGAGACACCAAGTCAACACCAGATTCACCAAGCATCTCATGAGCCTGTATTATAGTATTGTAGGAATAATATAAAATGGAATACATAATAGTAATAATAATTATATACATTCCTCAATATATTATCTTCGTCTTAGCCACTTACAGGCATATTATCTACTATAGCTTGCGGCAATCCTAGTCCAATTTTTCTTAGCGCTTCGCCAATCAAGTAGACATCAACGATACAATCCTCTAAATTGATGTGAAAGGGAATTATCTTCTTTGGAACTGAATCATAATGACACCACTGCATTGTATTAGCTTCCTTAGTAATATGGTCAGTAGGATGAAGAAGCCGCCCAATACACTGGCCTCCGCCAGCAGTGTTCATAGAGTAAATACAAGTACAATCCTTTCCGTTACACCATTCAGGATTATTCATGTCTATCTCCTTATGTTAAGTCTCTTACTGATGGCTCATCCTCAGCTATGATGTCACGCTCTATAATTTCAGGAACAAGATTCTCTCTATGCCACTTGACCTTGAAGCCTGGCAGGAATGTTTGAGAGTTACGAGTCTTATCAAAGGAGACGTGGACTGTATCATTACCGGTGAAGGGGTTGACTAGCTGAACTCTTACGATAGTGTCTAGCCAGTTATTCCAGTAACTACTACCCATAATCTCCTCGGCCCCTAAGTCTACAACTTGCCCTGACGAATCCACTCTCCTCAGTCTAGAATGGTGAATGATAATGAAGGTGATATTGTGCTTCTTCCTGAGCTGGTTGACATTCTGTTGAAACTTCTTTACCTCATACTCATCTGAGATATGCCCTGCTAAGTAGAGATAGAGCGGGTCAAGAATAACTACAACGGGAAGTGCGGGATTAGTAGCTCTCCTCTTGACCTCCTCTATATCCTTTGTCAGTTGCTGAAGTCCAAAGGTGGTATCAAGATGCAGGTCATCTTCTGGTGTCTCGAAGAAGAGGTTCTGTGATGCTGCTCGTGAGCCGTTGGAGTACTTGGAAACTCTGTCCTTTATTATTAGCTTAGGGAGTTCTACTTGGTGGGTAAAGACAGTTGCCTGTGTAGTCTTAAACCCAAACCAGGGCTCTCCCTTAGCAAGACAGAAAGCTAAGTGAATAGAGTTCATAGTCTTCCATGTACCAGCGGCTCCGAACAGCATCATCACAGTATTGGGGAGTAGTATGCCTTCCTCTATTATGGCATCAGGACGGTAAGGCGGCTCCCACTGGCGTAATTGATGCAGCGTATCTATAGTCAATTCTCATGTCCTTCTGTTGCCCTCTAAATTAGTCCAGCTCTTTAGCTCCGACATAATGTAATGCTTCCCGCACATGACGAAGTTGAGTCTTAAGAATCCTAAGTTGTTTTCTTTTTCTTGCCACAAAAGATAACAATGCTTCCTCTTTACTATGATGAGCGTAACGCTTACGACCGTGATTTAATACAAAGCGGGGCTTCAGAAAGCGTGGCTCATCTTGTACCCATTGTCCCTTCAGTGTTTCTTTTATAATATCAAATGTATCGAGATTCACAGAGACTCGGGTACTATATCCAGTGTCTTCATTACCAGCAGAATAAACAGTATCCTGGTAACGAAACATCTTACCCAAAGATGCCAGTCGCTTATTCTCAAAGACAGGAGGATTAAGCTTCTCAATGTTAGTGACCTTTCCTTTTTCTAAAGAAACACGAACTGTATCCCCTACTTTAAACCCCAGGAACTCTGGCTCTCGCCCATCTAAAAGTATCATTTACTTCACCTCACTCAAGCACTTCGTCCTACCAATGTGCAGAGTACATCTTCCAAAATAGTCATAGATATGTATATGCCACTTCCCTTCCCATGTCTTAGAGACGTTTATACTCCAGACGAGTACTTCAAACCAGTGACTATGGGCTGTGTACTTTGCGTATCTAAACCTCTTGAGATACCCGAGAAAATACCAGGCTTTCATTTTACCTCCTGTAAGCACCAGTTCCAAGCTCTCTTCTTCATCTCAGCACCTGCACCGAACCAAGTGTTATAGAGCCTGTTACCGGCTGAATTATCCTTGTAAGTCTTGTTATAGTCTGCATACTCACAGACAGCATTGTAACCTTGCCACACTGTACCCCTTATCTTAGGATTATCCATTCCTCTGCCTACAGCAACCAGTTCCTCTACCTTGTTAAACTTCCTGCGAAGGTCATCAGGCTGATACAAGGCGTCAAGTGGCTTCGCTCCGCTAGTCTGGAAAGCGGCTACTAATAACAGAGGCATCCTAGTAGGTGGTAGCTGTCTCTGCGCCATCAAGTTAGCCTTCTCGGCAAAGTCCTCATAGTACTTCTTAGCGAGACCTAGTACTTCCTGAGCGTCATACACTCTTTGCTGTATGTATGTAGTGTGACGAGCATAGAAACTGTTAGTAGCTGAGGACAGTGCCATACTGAGCGTGTTCATGCAGACTACACGAACAGGTGTCCAGAACATCTGGAGTGCAAGGCTACCATCATGGCTGTTGACAAGGGTGAGATAGCGTCTCACTTCCTCTCCGTTGATACTAAGGCTGTCTTTGAGGTTGGCGAGTAACCAGACTCTTGAGCCGTCTCTTAGACTACCGGCCGTCTCATAGTAAGCTTCTTTGCTGCCCACCACTTTGTCAAAGAATTTGAAGGCTTCACTGTTCTGGACAGGAACATAACCAGCACTCAAGACTGCAAAGACTTTCTGGTCTGAGTCACGGGTGCAAGCCTTCCACCCAGCAAGCTCTTCAAGTACAGTCTCATTCTCTAGCTTACGATAGACAGGACGCATCGAGACTGTCCAGTCAAGTTCAGCAGCATGGATAGCTTCCTCACTGGTCATCAAGTGGTCAACCTTTGTACCTAACCCATGCCAGGGCGTTTTACCTGCATAGGCCATAGATTCTACTTCATGACTCATTCTGTTACCTCCTTACCTCCATGTGCATAGAATTACAGTGGATTGTTACTGCATCACTTGGTAGCACTGGAGCCGGGTCAATGGTCACTATGTTCTCCTTTATTATCCAGTCTGCTATAGCCTTTGAGGCCGTAAGCGACCCTATCTCGCCATGTACTTGTAGAATTGCTCGTATCTCTTTAATGAAACTAATCTTGTTGTACCTATATTCCACGTGTCACCTCCTACAATAATATGTTACCACAAAGTCCTTGGTTAAGGCAAGTGCAGAATCAATTACCTCTGATGTTGTGTGGGTCATAGGGCATCTTCTTCATGGGTGCTGCATGAGTCTCCCCTTCTAAGCGTCTGAGTTCAACAGCATACATTGTGCCACAGTCCATACAGACGTCGGTCACTATAGAAAAACCAGGCAAGTGTGAGCCTATGGGAATAAGAATAGTTCTGTTCTGGTCAGCCACTATTCCCTGTCTGCTGTCGTACCTCATATTCCATTCCGCTCTGGCTAGTCCTCTGTCCTTTAGCTCCTTGCCCAATTCCTCACAGAATCTGAGGGTGCTATCACAGTTAGGACAACTGTCAAAAGTCTTGTGAAAATCTTTATCCACTTGTCACCTCCTTTCTTCTTACTCTATTACTTGAAGTGCTTCCAAAACTTGTCGTCTGTTTTTTCTTTTACAAGTTTCTCCCTCCTTTTTTCTTGCAATCGCTGTTGCTGTTGTCTTTTCTTAATGAACTCTTCTACAAGCTCAGAATATTCGGCAAGGACTTCATCAGGTACGCTATCCCTAAGACGGAGAGCCTCTTTGACGTAGTAGCTATGGTCATCGCTCCAGAGCACAGTAGCGTTCTCTACATCCCATCTGAATTGTACAGCAGCTTCTACAAAGTCACCGTATGAGCCTGTCTCTCCAGTCTCCCTAAGATTCTCCTTGTTACAGATACGATATAGTCTCAACTTCACACGAGGCGAGAGCTCAGTGAATAGAGGAAAGGCTTTGTAGAACTCCGCTGAAGTCATCTGGTAAGGCTGCTTATCTGAACTGCTCAAAGTATTCTTTCTCTTTCGCTTGCCCAATTAGCTTCCTCCACTTCGAGATAGTGGTAGCGTCTACACCAAGACGCTTCTCGACCTCATAGATAGTTCCAGTGAAGATAAGATTATCTAGCTTATCTCTGTGCCTAAGTTCTACCAGCTTCATGAGTGCTGTCTTAGGATATGGTGCTGGAAGGTCAGCAATTAGCACTGGCTTTCTGC
>ERZ1292632.3289-Hain-H43-01um-R2-3289-length-12496-cov-5_pt1 | contig 12496 bp, 11 predicted proteins | sample MGYA00564407_ERZ1292632 | MGnify/ENA primary metagenome ERZ1292632 (study PRJEB36523, sample SAMEA6512637) | groundwater metagenome | collected 2019-01-08 | study: AquaDiva: Metagenomics assemblies of 32 groundwater samples
ATTTTATGTTGATAAAAATGATAATAGTAAAGTTTATATGGAATATGATCAAAAAAACAAGTATGTTTGGGTTGATCGTGATAAATTATGGTCAATTTTTCAATCCAAATATGGTCTTAACTACGAGGAAATCAAGGAGTTCTTTAAGGGTATATTGAAGCGGGATTACAATTTGAGGGGAATAACACTTTTAGTGCCACAAATCTGGTGGACTGACCAATTGAAGTATGATTACGATTTTAGGGGATAACACCTGGTTACGAACAGGTCATCACCAATTAAGTATTGAATCATGATTATAATTTAAGGGGAGTAACACTAATGGATTATCATTAAAGAAACTGACTTTGATTAAGATATATCAATCTTTAATTTTTTTCATAAATATTTTTTAAAGATTTACATTTTTTTAAAATTTACTATATTTAATTGGATATTATAAATCTTCATAAAGTTTATTAATAATTTATTTAAAAATGAATAACATTATTATTGCCTTTGGTTTTATGTCTAAAGTTGGAAAGGATGTGATTGCCAAACATCTTGTTAAAAAATACAATTTTAAACAAATTGCATTTGGTGATGCTTTAAAACAGGATATTGTCAAGATTAAAAACACAACACTTGACGAACTTGAAGAAAACAAAGAAAATTACAGAGATTTGTTAATTTCACATGGTAAAGAAAAAAGAATTAAAGAACCCCTATATTGGGTAAATCTAGCTGCTAAAGATATTGATTTTGATGATTTAAAACAAAATATTGTCATATCTGATGTTAGAAGAATAGATGAACTTAAATGGTTGAAACAATTAAATGATAAATATAAAAATGTTTATATTATTGAAATTGTCAAACCAAAACATTGGGACAACGATATTGAAACAATAAAGTCAATAGTTTATGGTAATTATTTTAATTTGATTTATGGAAGAATAATTAATCTTGGAACCATTGATGATCTACATGATATAATTGATAATATTTTAACTAAAATATATTTAACAAAATAATATGGATAATAAAAAATTATTTAAATTAAAGACTTCAATAATGAATGGTACTGTTACTATGTCATCTTATGAACTTGTTGTTGCAGCAGACAATATTGAAGATATTGAAAAATTAATTAACGAAGCAAAAGAAAAGAACAAAGATAATATGATTAAAGGATGGGAAACAGTTGAAGAAATTGATAAATTTAATGTTGGTATTTTAAAAGATAGTAAAATTGAGAAAATTGATATAATTGAGATATTGAAAAATATTAATTATGATTCATTTTAACTATTGTTTTGGAAAAAAAAACAGTTGGACAATACACCGAACTAAACGATGATAAAGAGGCTTTTAACTTTTAAGCTTAATAATTATGAAAATATTTCAGAGCAGAAACATCAATGATTATAAGCTAATTCTTGAAGGGCTGGTAGAAGATTGGGGCTACATCTATTGGTCAGCAATATTAAGATGGTGCAACATAATTGATGATAAAAAAGATGGAAAATATTGGGAAGTTTGGGTTATAGAATACGAAAATAGAATTATTGGAATTTGCGGATTGTGGTCGCAGAAGGAAAATTCTATTGAAGAACTTTGGCTTGGATGGTTTGGTTTAATCCCAGAAATGAGAAATAAAAAAATCGGAAATGAGATTATTAAATTTATGGAAAATGAAGCCAAAAGATTAGGGACAAGAAAAATATTATCTTATGTAGATAAAGATGGGAAGCCATTGAACTTTTATTTCAGAAATGGGTATGAACGAGTTTGTTCAGTAAGAGAATATTTTAAACAAAACCCAACTGCATTAGAAGATGATTTTGAAGATAAAGACGACCATATTATTTCTAAACTTTTAACTTTTTGAGCTCGGAAAACTCACAATATAATAATAAACAAAATGAAAAATTCGTTTTAATTATAGATAATTGTAATATTTTTTTAATAAAATATTTGTTTATTTCATTTATTTTACTTATCTTTGTCTTAAATCTTATAATTAAATCTTATGATTAATAATCAAGGTTACTATATAAACGATAAGGGTGAAAAGGTTATTATTGATTCTCAAAATTATATTGATTTATCAAATAAAAACATTGTTGAATTAATATTACCATCTGGTATTATAACTGTTATTTGTGATAATAATCAATAAAAGGAATTAAATATTATATTGCTGTCCCTATCACTAAATGGGTATTTAATCTAGAACCAATCAAAATGTGGGTTTATTTTGGCAAAACACCCTTTTAAACATTATATTCCCAGATAATTTCCACAATTAAGCTCAAACTTTAAACTACCACAATCCCAGATTCTATCATATCCGTTTAACTGCATATTTTCCCATTCAGTTAATTTTGGATCAAAAGTTTCCAGTTTGTTTTTTAAAACTGATTTTCTATAATTGAATCTATGTTCCCTATTTAATCTATTTTTGTGTCTATAAAAATAACTTGGTTCAGATTTATGAATAAAGTTAAACCCATTTTTATTGTATAAGGTATTTAATGGTTCTATTCCAGACCATCTAACATCTGCATAGGTTATTATATTTGAAGGATTATGTTTTTTTATAAAATATTTTAATAATTTACTAAACCCGCCAATAACATTAGAATTAATTTTGGAACAAAATCTAATTAACTCATAATTATTTTTTTTATCTTTATTTCCAGTTACTCTTCTTAGTTTACCAAAAGTCATTACAGACATTAATTTATTATTATGAAATAAACCAAATCTTATTTTATCATTACAATTTCCTTGTAAATGGTTATTTTCTAAAAATCTTGTTTTTATTCTGTTTTTAATTTCTTTAATCTCACATTTTCTTGCATATATTTTATTATTTGATAAACCCAACATATTTAATAATCTTGATAAAACAATATCTTTCTTTAATTTTAATTCATCTTCGAATATGTGAATCAGTTTAACTCCTTTTTTATTACATTCTATTGTTTTGTTTAAATGATAAGATTTATCTTTTCCTCCACCTACTTCTGAATGCCAATAATTACCATTTAATTCTATTGCTAGATTAAAATCTGGTAAATAAAAATCAACTTCTAATGGATAAATTAATTGCCTGTAATTTTCTATATAGTCAATACCATATTCATCTAAAAAAACAATAATTATTTTATTTAAGTCACTATTAAATCTATTAATGGGATTACATTTTCTACAAATTGGATAATGATTGTGTCCTATTTTACTTTCAAATTTATGATCACATTTTAAACATTTAAATTTATATTTAATTAAACCACCATAACTTTTATTGGTTGAATTCCCATTATACTCCTCTATTAGCTCTATGTTTACTTTATGCAGATTATTTACTAATTTTCTATATTCTTCTTTGAATCTTTTTTCTTTATACTCATCTGATTGAGTATAATGTTCTGTTCCGTATTTTTCTATGATTACTTTTTTGCCTAAATCTCTAATTTCTTTTTTTTCAAATAAACATTTTACCCCATGATTTTTTAAAGTCGTTTTTGCAACTTTATCTTTAATCTCATCAGTTTGCATTGCATGTTCTACACCAAACCGTTCTATGGTTGTTTTCGTTGCCTGTTTTCTATTATTATAATTTTCATTCCCATATTTTATTAATTTAGTTTCTTTGTTTTTTTTAACATTAACATAGTTTTCATCTCCATATTTTTCAAATAATGTTTTTTTCATATTTTCAACCATATTACTATAAGATCCTTCTTTTCTTTTCTTTTTTATTGATTTTTTAGTCGACTCCATTTGTGAAGGATGTGTAACCCCATGTCTCTCTATCATAGTATTTTTAAGAGTTTCCATCCTCTTTTTTTGTAAAGTTGGGTCTTTTCTTAAAATAGATAAACATTTTTCGGAACATGTTTTGGTTGGTCTTTTTCTCATACAAATAAAGTTTTCCCCGCAAATCTCGCAACGTCTTTCTTCTCTAAATTCATTAATTGTTTGATTATTGTGATTATATTTACTACAACAACTTTTACAACAAAATACTTTTTTTAAATTATTCGTTTCAAATTCAATGTTACAATTTTTACAATTCTTTTTCATATTATTTATTTTTTAAATGATGATATTATTAACACTACTGTATTTATATAAATATAGATAAAATAAAAATAATGTAAAGTTTATTTTAAGCATAAAAAAGAGGGAAATAATCCCTCTTTTTTAATCATAATTACTTAATTATTAGACATTTTCAAATTTAGCCCCAGTAGACATAACAGAAAAATCCAAAATAAGAAATTCGGCAGATCTGGTCGGTTTTAAAAACAATTGTGCATGGAACTCATTTCTATCAATTGTTTCAGGGGTATTATTTGTGTCGTCAACCACAATTTTAAACTCAATCAATCCTCTTTGTTGTTTAATTCCATCTAATATAGGATTAACCAAACTCAAAAATTGATCTCTAAGTTGTTGATCATTTTGTTCAAACACTAACCTTATTGCTATAGCAGAAATAAGTTTTCTTGCTTGTAACAACAGTCTCCTAACATTAATCCTGTCAAGAGCACTTTCTTTAATTTGTAAGGTTTTATTTCCCCAAATAGTTACGCCAACATCAGAAAACGTGGCTATGGGATTAATTCTTCCTTTATATAAAGTATCTCTATCATCTTGAGTTAATTTTCTTTTAGCTCTTTTTGCTTTGGTTAAACCTCTTGTAATACCAGCTGGTGCGAACCAAGGAAATGAAATATTATCAGTTAAAGCAATATTTCTCACAACCTCTGCAGTTGGTGGTAAATAAATATTAACACCATTTTCATTATCCCCCATTTGAATCCAAGGAGAATAGGTTGCTGAATAAGAAGAATCTATATCTGCTGAATCTAACAAATCAACGCTGTCTTCTGCCATCGTAGAACTATCATCAGAATCAGGAGTGGTTACAATATATAAACTATCTGCCCTGTCCTCTTCAATCATTGATATTGCTTCGTTCACCAAGCCTAAATGATCACTGAAATTAATACCAGGGGTAGCGAATAGATTAATATTTACACTTTCAGGATTATTAAAGGTTTTTATACCTGTTAAATAAGCATAATAATCACTATTAGCAATTTCTTCGTTAGTGGTACTAATAAACAAACCATTAGTCACCTCATTATTATATCCTGTTTTACCTATTTTATAGGTGTCTTTATTAGTTCTAGATGTTCTATAAACATCCCAACCATCAAATCCACCGGCAGGAACAAGAGTAAATTTTCTTGATTGTAATTTTTCGTAATGAGTTCCATCACCAACATCAGTGGTCAATCTTATTACTCCACCACCAGCGTCAAACGTATGAGTGTTTGCAGTAATGGTATTAGAACCGCTATCTAAGTGATAACCCTTTGTTAATCCTGTCCAAGTACCTTCTCCTTGATAAATAAAGTGAGTTTTATCAATTCCTTTACCTTTAAGTGTTGACTTAACAGTTTTATTGTATGCGGTCTCTGATATACCTAAATAAACTTTTTTGAGTTTATTAGTTGAACTTTTTTCATCAGTAGTGTATGTTTCTTTATAAATTAAATCAGGTTTCGTATTACCTGAGTAATTATGTTGGACATATCCTTCAAATCCACATGGAAACGCATCAGCTGGGAAATTATCTGCCATCTCTAACATTATATATTTAGATCTAAGAGTATAATCTAAATTTTCAGTTCCTATTCTTTTTCCAATAAAGTTATTAAGAGTTGGTTCCATTATACATCTTGTAAATCTTTCAAGTAATACTGGAGCATCGTCTGTATCAGTGAAATCCCTGATAACAACATCAAATTCTTTTGTTTCAAGATTAATATTTTGAATTGAAATTTTAATTTCTTCGTTTGCAAAATCACCATCTGATATAGATATAAATTTGAATAATCTATCTACTCCGTTACCTCTTACCTCAGAAACAACCCAAGGAGTTTCTGGAGTTTTCCATTTTGTTTTATAGTCATTTAATTGAGTTGTTGCCATTAAGAGTGAACTATTAAGACCGTAGAGTAAGCTATCATCATCCAATTTTTTAATTAATTCAGGATAATGTTCTTCAACCCAAACTTTAGTTCCCTTATCTTGTGGGGCAACCCCTAATACTTTAGAAATATAATCTCTATTAGTATTAAGTAAACTAACATCATATTTTTCACTAGTTCTGGAATCTGTTCCAGCAGATATTGTAAATGTGGCAAACGGATCAGCACTATCTGAATCCGTGCTCATTATTTTAGATGAATCAGATATTGTTACACCAGTAACATCTCTTGTAATTACATCACCATTATAACTCGCTCTTGATCTTATTGTTGCAACAACCATATCTTCATATGCTGTAAGAGAAGATCCAGTCCATGTTGTTACTATGCCACTGGCAGAACCACTTAAAATACTATTATTAGAAGTTACAGTAGTTGAAGTTACGGTAACACTAAATGAAATACCACTAAATGTAGTGGCACCAGTTTTATCCCATGTATTATACCATCCAGTTGTAGTGGTAGCACTAAATAATTGTGTTGTAGCCGAATTAGATTTTGTTATTGTAGTTAAATAACTTTGTTTTTCATTAATATCACCAGCAGCAGTAAATCCAGAGAAATGCCACGTAGAACCTGAAAAAGTAGCTCTTTTTCCACTACCACCACCATTTGGAATATCGTTTTCTCTTGTAGTTCCACTACTAGCATACGCTAGATCTACATGAGTTTTTCCAGTCGTTGTTCTGTCAAGAGCAGCTTCCGTACTTATTATCCATACCCTATCAGCATCATATCCTGATAACCCTAAAATTCTTGTTACAAATAATTGATTTGATTCTTGAAGATATTGTCTTGCAATATAACCGAGCTCATATTTTGGTTTTCCGCCAAATACTTTAGGATCTAAGTTACCAAATCGTGTTTTAAAATCTCCCCACGAATTTATTCCAACAGCTTCAAAAGCTGGTCCACGCTTAGTTTCTCCTACAAGTCCTAAAGTTGTTGTTGCGATTGTTGATGTCACAAATGATAAATCATTTTCACGAGTAAAAACTCCTGGTGAAACAAATGTTGTTTTTGCCATAATTTAAATATTTTTAATTAAATGTTTTATTTTTAGTTTATTAATAAATATAACTCATATTATCAAAAGACTTGATTTTTTAATATTTTATCAAAATTTATCTTTTTTAATGAAATAAGGATAATTTATAAAACGGAGTGTAAACCCATAATATTTTATATTTTAAAAATAAAATCCCTCACATTCAATGGGTAATCTATTCAATGATCAAATTGGAAAGAAAATGAATGGTATTGGGATTTTTATGTCTTATTATTTTTGATCATATTTTATTAGTATTACCTAATATATAAGTATCACGTAACTTAGCAAAAGACCAATTATTATAAATTATTTTTGTATAAAAAACTTATACATTTAAAAGTCTATTTCCAGCTCCAGTAAAATTGTTTTACCTACTTTCTTCTCTATGGGTTTGTTGATCTTGCCAATTGCCACAAGGGAACTATTTCCATCATATATTCCAACTTCTGAAATATATACCGATGAAGAATTGGTCCAAGTTGGATTAATGCTGGTGTTGAACGAATTTCCGCCCGCCGGAAGGACAAATTTAGTCTTATAACTTATTGCTTGAATATCTGTTTCTATATTACCGAAGAAGAATACCTCATCCCCAAACTGAAGTTTACCGCTTTGGGCCGTTGTGGGAATTGTTATGTAATTATTCAACACATAAGTATTTCCAGAATTGGTATCATATAATTCTTTTGTTATGTTAAATACTTTTTGATTAGATGATTGGTCAAGATCATCAGGATTTATTGATGTTCCAGATGTACTGGCATAATTTGTTAATCCACTTGTAACGTCTATAAAACGCCACAAATCTGGTTTTGGTGATTGACCAAGTGCCGTTCTTTGACAAATTAATTTTAAGTTGGTAGAATTCCATCCAGTCGCAGAATAAGTTACCATATCAGCTACACTTCTCATATAAGGTAGTTTACCTAATGGAAATCTTACTTGTGCAACACCTGGGGTAGGTGATTGATTAGTATCTCCTGTTATAAGAATATAATTTTGACAATGTAATCCTGTAGTGGTTCCCAAATTTTTTGGTGTCCCTACAGTAGTTCCTGTCCAGATTCCTTGGTTTTCAAAAAGATAACTTACATAAACTTGTTGAGTTTGTGGGGAAAATAAATTAGTTCCTACACTAGCAGCAACGTCTACTGCTTTCCCCTCTAATTTTGGTAAAGTCCAGTTTCTATTTGATTTATATGACATTGCTGCCAATAATTCCTCATCATCAATAATAATTGTTTTTAAATCATTAAATACCCTACCTACAGTATTACCAGAGCTATCAGTTAAATTATAATATGTGGTAGTAATTTTACCATTTGTTCCTGATGGGTCTAAAGTACCCCCCACTATCGTATTCTTTTTAGTTTCTCCTTTATTTGATAATACCAATCCGAGAGTTACGCCATCATTATGGTGCCACATTATTGTTGGTAAGTGTAATTTTATGGTATCTTTATGTAAGCTCTCACCATAATAGTTTGATATTGAGTGATTTGTATAATGAATTATACCTATTGCCTTTTGTTCTGGTTTATCAAACGTATAATTTAAATAATTTTTTATTCCAGTATATCCGGTAGAACCATAATCAGTATGTGTTTCATAAGTTGTTAAATCATTACCGGCAATAGTTTCAGTATGAACAATATTCATATTCCACATATTAAGTTCATCATTTGCTAGATTAGACGTATTAGTGAATGCTAAGGTATCTTCATTCCAATATTGTGTTGTTTCCCCCGAACCATAAAAAGTATCTATTGAATTACCAGAAGGATAAAATAAAACATTTGCCAGCGTTGTTTGAGATGCTCCAGATAAAAGACCACCGCCTGTTGTAGTACCACCAGTTACTGCTTGGAAATTTGGGAGCTTTCGATCAAGGGTGAGGTCTAGAAATCCTGATGTTGCTAGATTACCTGATTTTGCTTCTATTTTATACCACAAATAAGGAATAGGTTGTCTATGATCAATATAAATGGAACTTCTACCATTGACTGATCTGGTTAATGCCGACATGGATGGATTTCTAAGCTCAAAAAGTAGATAATCATCCACACCAGGAGAAGTTCCCCCTGTGAAGGTTGTTCCTGAGTAAACTCTCATTGAAGTACTTCCTGTGACACCTGAAATATGAACTATCACATCACCTTGTAAAACATAAGAATTAGATGCAGATCGAGGAGATTGATATGTGAAGGCGCTATAATTATTTGTAGAACCAGTGAAGAATCCTCTTCGTTTTGCAGTGTTTGTTATCTCATTTTCAACAGGAACGATTGATGGTAAAGGATTATAGAAATCCGCCGCAGTATAATTAATTTTATCAAGTGAAGGTAATTTATATTTTAAATCTCCCTGTTTATCAAATGGTGATAATATTCTATTATTAGAGGGTTTATAAGAAATATCTTTTCCGTGTAAATAATCAATTTCTGAGTCACCAAGACTAAAACTAACGAAGCGTAAGGATCCTGAGCTTAGCAATTTTCTGGCCACGGTTGTAAGACGGGCCGAAATTAATGGATTTGGAGTCGTTTGTACAAAGCTCATATTCTAGTTATTATTTATTTTTTTCTAAATTATCTATCATTCTATCCATCAAATCCCTTAAATCTTTCATGTCATCAATTTTATTTTGTTTCATTTCTGATGTATATTCTATATCATCAGTTGCTGTAAATATTTTATCCATTCCTTGGGACATGGATTTGATTCTTTCTATGTATTCATCATATTGTTCCTTGAAATTACTTCCTGCCTGTGTATATTTGCCTTGTTGTTCCTCTTTTAAAATAGTATTTTTAATTATTTTCTTTAATTGTTGCTCGGTTATTCTTATTATTTTTTTGCTCATTTTTTTATATAAATATTTGTTTATTTAATTTTTTTAATAATATGGTTGTTTTTCTCATTTATTTTTCTTATCTTTGTATTTGGATTAATTTTAAAAATAATTCACTTTTTATTAGGATAATTCATTTATTATACTTATCTTTGTATTAAATTTTAATTAAAATCTTATAAATTATGAAAACGTGGTATAACGAATATGAAGGTCACTGGAGAATGCATGACTATTTTAGTTTAATGATAAATCAATTTCCAATATTGGTGATTCGAAGAATGGATAACCCTCATTCTGAAAAAGAAAATATGGATAAAATAATCATGATTGGGTTTATTGGTTTCACTTGGATAATTAATTCTGATCTTGATATAGAGAAATTAATCAAATGATATATCAAATGAAAAATTATTAGAATTGAATAAACGTATTCGCTTCAAACTCAAAGCGCTGTCGGGTAATATAAAATAAATTATTAACTAATATTAAAAGAGTTGATAATTACTTACATTCAGACTTATTATAAATAAATTCTTTTCCTTCCTTACATTGTCCACCTAAATTATTTAAAAATGCTGGTCCAATTTCTCTTGTCTTAAAAGATCTAAGAGTATTTGTTAAAGGATCAATACTTAATGTATCTCTTCCCGGAAATCTTAAATTTAATCTTTTATTGTTAACAACAATATTATTTTCAAATTCAACAAAAAAAACAGGCTTAAACGATTTAACTGATAAATGTTTGGGTTTAGATTCCCTTTCTTTAGTTTTATCAAATTGCAATAAAGATTGTACTTTTTTTAAATAGGGAGCATCGGAATCATAAAAATCTATCACATCATTAAATGAATTATATTTAATATCATCTGGATTATATTGTAAATAAATTGCCATTTTTTATATAAATATTATCTTTTTTCATTTTTACAAATATAAATTCATAGTTTTTAACAAAAAAAGAGGTTAAAATTTTAATTATTTAAATTTAAGAAATATTTATATAAAAATAACATAGTAAATGGAGATATTTAAATCATTTTTAACTGGTAGTACTACCTTACAATCTGGCAAATATACGAACACAAGTTTGAATCCCATTACAGAATTTACATGGGGTGGAGTTAGTAGCTCTGGAAATTCTCACTATAATAGATTTATTTTTAAAATAGATTATTCTAAAATATTTGCCAAATATAGATCAAAAGATATAATATCGGGAAATGTTACTTCACACAAACTCAAATTAATCAATACAGGAGGTTTTGATAATTCATTATTACTTCCAGGAAATAAATTTGTAAATAGAGACCGAGGTTCATCTTATGATTTAGTTTTATTCAGAATACCTACTGGTTCTACTTATGTGTGGGATCAAGGTCGGGGATATGATTTTGACTATGGATCAAAAAATGTTGATTTTGGTTTGACAGGGGTGAAAACTTTGGCCCCAGCAAACTGGTTTGAAAGAAAAACTAATTTAACATGGCCAATTGCTGGTATATACTCAGCAAACACACCATTGGAAAAACTGGCAGAACAACATTTTGAGTTAGGTAACGAGGATATAGAATTCGATGTTACAAATGAATTTCAAAAAATGATAACAGGAAATACATCACCAAATGGTTGGGGAATCGCATTAAGTGGAGTAACGGAAATAAGTACTGGGGTTACAGAGTACGCTACAGGATATTTCACGGAAAAAACAAATTCTATATTTTTACCTTCAATAATTACATCATATAGTGGAACTGTTTTGGATGATCGTAAAAACTTTTATATTGATAAAAATAATAAATTATACCTTTATACTCAAAAAGGAAGAGATTTAGTTAATTTAGATTCTGTACCCACTCAAGTATCAATTTATGATTATGACGGAAATATATTCAGTGCTATAACTGGAACAAATGTAAACCAGCTTAGTAAAGGAATTTATTGGGTAGATGTGTTAGTACCAAATTCAGCAAATACTTTAAATAATTATACCTTAACTCAATGGAATGATACTTGGAGTGGAATCACAATTGATAAAATAACTCTACCAGCAATAGAGATGGACTTTGTTCTTAAAGCTTCCAAAAATTACTATAATTTTGGTAATCAGAGTTCGGAACCTGAAAAGTTTGGCTTCTCATATTATGGAATTAAAAACGGAGAGAAGATCAAGAAGGGCGATGTGAGGAAGCTCTTCATTATAGCCAAAAAAGAATTTAATCCAGAAGATGATGTTGTGATCGATGGTTTACAATACAAATTATTTATAAAACAAGGAAGAAATGAAATATCAATTATTGAATGGACAGATGTTCACAGAACATTTAATAATAATTATTTAACTCTAGATAGTAGTTTTTTATTGGAGCACGAATATTTTCTTCAATTAAAATTAAAATCAAATAATACTGAAATTGTTTTGAATGATCCTTTAAACTTTGAAATTGTTGAAAATTTATAGTTAAAAATATGAAAATAATAATAACAGAATCCCAGTTTAAAAGATTAATTGAAAATATAATCAAGGAGGAGGAAAAATCT
>ERZ1292632.3293-Hain-H43-01um-R2-3293-length-12490-cov-5_pt1 | contig 12490 bp, 15 predicted proteins | sample MGYA00564407_ERZ1292632 | MGnify/ENA primary metagenome ERZ1292632 (study PRJEB36523, sample SAMEA6512637) | groundwater metagenome | collected 2019-01-08 | study: AquaDiva: Metagenomics assemblies of 32 groundwater samples
AATATTGTCTGTTTTAGAAAATCCATTAGGGGTCGGTTTTCTCTTATGCTCTCTTAAATAAGGGTTAATACCAAATTCTAAAAGTAGTAATCTAACTTGTTCAGCTAGTATTTCAGATGCAGTAGAAACATAAATTCTATCTTTAGTATATTTACCATTACCTTGATGACCATCACCGTTAAAATATGCCCCTATCATTTTAGCTTTATGTTCAGGGGGCCAATGCATCACTGCATTAGATAACTTCTTGTCTTTTGAATTATGACTGCCTAGTTGATCAAACTCTAAAGCTAATTGCGTATCGTATATAACAATATTAATAGCTTTTTCAGAAACTCTGTGCTGACTTACTTTAGGTTCTCTTCCTACTATATCGGTAATTAAAGAGCATATTTCATTTTTTATATCTATCTCATCTATATGAATTGTAAATCCTAAACCACAAACTCTTCCACTATCTTTACCTACATAAGGCTCGCCTAAGCACTGCCAACCTTCAGCCAAATAATATCCAAATAACCTAGCTTTTTTAGAATCAACGGTTTCAAATTTTTTACAAAAACTATGTGTTGGATAGGTTACAAAGTCTCCGACTTGTAAATCTTTAACTTCTTTCCATCCAAACTGATTAGTTTCTGTATTAAAAATCCAAAATGGATGTTCTTCTGTTACGACAAACGGCTTCTGAATTGAATCGACTTTAATTTCATAAATTTCAGGTCCGTGATCTCTACTCATTACATAAGTAACTTTTTTAGAGTTACCTAAATGAGTAATAACCTCATCACCAACAATCACGTGTTCAATGCTCTTAAAAGATCCATCCGCCATTAAAATAGGTGTTCCGGCTTGGAAACAACCCATCGACATACTATTGATGTCACCTTTAAGTATACCCTCTGCTAACTTTTTATCTTTAGTCTTATCTACTGCAACTAAAATTTCTACAAAGACTTCTTCTTTATTTAAATCATTATAATGAGCATCTAGTATAACACCGCGTGCTTGTGTGGGGTCATCTGCTCTATGATTTATATGGTTAGGTTTTAAATTAAATGTCTGAAATACTCTGCAACCTAATTTAGGATCAAATCTTAAAAGCTCTTCTGCAGGAAAACAATCATGATTCTCATTAGGAGTATCGGCAGTAAGTGCTCTTGATATTACAAAAATATAATCGCCAGGATTACTAGATATCTTGTATGTATCTGCGACATTCTCCAATGCAGTTTTTACATCTACTTTGGTGCCATTGTTTTGGAAAAAGGACGCCGTCTTATCTTGCGAGGCATTACGAGTAAATCCTTTTTCAGTAGCACTACGATATGCTAATATGTCTGCTCTAGAGTGTTTAAGAAACAAATTCTCTCCTAAATTATTGTATTTATTATAAGTTTATGTAATTTAAGATAAAAATAGATAGAGGTTGATTATATAATCAAGGTCTATTATATCATATAAATTTTTAAAAAATTTTTAAAAAGTAAAAAAAATGCAGTAATTCTATAATTTTCTTACTTAAATTTTTATGTTGACTTTGTATATTAAATTTTGTATAATAAATAGTATGGTTATATATACTAACGAGTGTAGTTTACAAAACTGTAAGGATCGTCTATCAAACTGTCACTGTAACTTACACAGAAGTGAGAATATTATAATTAATAACTGTAATAAACAAGGAAAACATTATCCAGACATAATAGATACTACTTCTATGAAAGAAGCTGTCACATATACTTTGAACAACAACAAAAATTTATCTTTAGAAGAAACACTACAATTACTTAAACTGAAGGCTCAGTTTGAGAATCAGGCTTAATCGAGCAACCACATTCCTCTTGCTCTTTCTCGGCTTTTATGTTAGAATCATTATTAAATAAATCTAACTGTGTATCTGATGTAGCTATGATAGAACTCTTTCCGGTTTTAATGAACATTTTAGGACTCCTTATGCTACTATTTCAAAACTATAATTTAGAATTATACAAACATGATGTAGATAACTATGATATATACTATTTTAGTGTCCAGAAAAAATGTAAATATAAAAAGTATAAAAAATTAGGTAACGCTATAAACTATATACAGAAAAATGAAGACTTAACTTTAGAGGAAACCCTACAATTAATTAAGCTAAAATATGACTACAGATAACTCACAATTTCATGGCATAAACTGCTCATGTAATTATACAATCAACAATAAAGCTTTCAAGGAAAGCTGCCCTAATACTAGGATAGCCGAACTATCTGTATATGCAATATCCACTTGTAAATTAGTAGGCTATTGCTTTTTTAAAGAAGAGTTCTGCGTGGGTAAAGGCAATTCTATACAAAAATTATCTGAAAATTTAAATCTAGAAGACTATCTTCAGCTCATGAAATTAGTTAATCAATATGATATTAAACTAAAAAAATAATTATGAAACCTAAAGATTGTAAAAAATGCCCGCTAACAATTTGCAATGAATATCATAGGCAAATAAACACGAGTAGGTTAGCTACAGGAAATATTTACCGTACTAAAAATTTTACATTGTTTCCTAAATGTCAAAAATATGAGCAACATGAGTATCTATATCATGCTAAAAATAAATTTTTAAGTATAAAACATACAAATAATACAATAGATGATCTAACCTTTAACACATATAACGAAGCTATAGAGTATATAGCTAACCACTCTTTAGAAGAACTGCTAGAACTACTCAAACAAAACCATACTATTTCTTCTTCCGATAGCGCTTAATATCTTTATCCGTCAAACTTACGCCACTTCTTACAACAAAATCTTTTCCTGTATAAAGATTACCCTCCCCAGTTAAAAAACCATCCTCTTGTTCTTTTACTTTGGTTTGTATATTAGCAATTTTATCTTTAAATATCTTACCTATGGTATCATCTATCCTCTTATGCAATTCACCATCTGAGGCGGCAGCAAAGTTAAGAGTCTCAACAGCCTCTTCTAACTTATCGTTTAATGTGGGCTCTATAATTCTCTTTCTTACTAATGATTTACGTACATATTCTATTTCGTCATTACTGTAGTGCTCGTCTTCTAAATAATCGCATACACGATCCCAAGTACAGTTTTTAGTAAACTCTTTAGGATCTTCCTCTTTATCAAAAATATACGCCCATACTTCAGAATCGGTCTTACCTGTTTCCATTAGATCTACTAAATCTTCTACATCATTAGCTGTGATTTTAAACCCTCTGCGTGAAGCAGGGGTGATAGGCGGTGCAGCAGGCGCACCTTCTGTTACTGTTTCAGCTGCAGAGGCTGCCCCCCCAGGATTACCGCCAGAAGGGGCAGCCTCTGCTCCAGGGACTTCCTCTTTGGGGGTCATGGGAAGTTCGTCTGGGGACAGTGGCATTGCTCCACCAGGCAAAATCTCTGACGCTATATCTTCTGGGCCTTTTTTCTTAGCTTCTTCGGGCAGTATTCTCTTACGTAATGCTTTTTCTATCTTCTGTTCAGTAAGAGCATTTACTGTCTCACCTTCAAAGTCTAAGCCTGCTGCTGCAAATGATGTAGTTTTGCTACTCTTGACACCTAACTCATTTAACATTCTTATTGCGTCAAGCATATCCTTATCTACAACAGGCTCTAATAATTGCCTCCATTTAATCTTAGGAACAATAAGACGTTGCTCACTGGCTGTTTTCTTAATACGAATACGATGGTCTACCTGAGCTTTAGATCTATGGTGCCATTCATTTATTTCTGCTAATGGTTTAAAGAATCTAGGTAGATACCAACCGTCTTCAAAAAACTTACGCATACCCTTTAAGCGCATTAGCATAGTATCTAGGTTTGTCTTTGAGGAGGCTAGAGTTGCGGAGCCATGAATCATGCCTTGTGACACACCCATTGCGGTAAGTTTGACGCGTTCTATAATGTCATACTCTCTGCTGATACTCATCATTCTATCAGTAGTACCAAATGCTTCAAACTGTATACCGTAGTTAGGCAATACAATCATAGCATGAGGATCTGATTCTGCTAATGTGAATTGCTGTACTATCTCATCAAAAAATTCCTTTGGTGGAATAAACTGATGCTCTGGACTGCCGAGCTTGCAAATTTTAAGGGGGCCGGAGTTGAGTGAACTTAAACATTCCACTATGTAACTATGATCATCTTTAATAGTTAGATTGTAAGTTTTAGTTTTACAATCTAACTTTTTAGTTTTCTGTACAGGGGCATAAATGTAATTTTCATCCATAAATGTTCTTAATCTAGATGTTTTAGTAAATTCTATGTCTTTATCCCAAATCAACTTGGCTAATTTTCGTGCATCTCCGCCATTAGAAGTTAAGAAATAACAATCATTCCATTTGGGATTTTGTTTTTTATTTTTATAGATAGCACCAAAAATACCTAATTGAGCTAAAATTATTTTCATTTGGTAAATTAATGTTTTAGAGACAGATGCAGCACAGACTTGTTGGAGCTTTGTATTTAAATGCCCATCCCCTCTAAAATAGCCTTTTACTAACTCCTCTTTTAGATAAAGAGGCCATTGCATAATTTCTTCTGATAACTGTTTATTAGTACATCTATTTCCTCCGTGTTTAGTGCACCATTCAGTAAACCAATTATCTTCAACTAAATATAAATATACATTAGGTTCTCCAATCTTTCTTGTTTCATCATTTTTCTTAAATTTAAGTTTGTGAGAAGGCGAGAGTCCTAACATTTTGCAATATTCATAGGCTTCTAATGCAATAGTAGTGTGCTCATGCCCACCAAAATAAAAACATACAGTTTTGTACTTATTAGTAGCTTTGAGTCCACCTTCGGCTAAATAATAGCCTAAAAGTCTAGCCTGCTCTTTACTAATATCAGTAGGTTTTTCTTCAAATTTTCTGGGAATTAAAAAGTAATCTCCTTTTTCTATATCCTTAGCTTCTACTACCTTAATCGGATCTTCGCCTTTAATTACCCTTGCCCCCACAGAAAAATTATCCCATTCGATAGACTTTTGATTAAATCTACCTGTTTTAGGATCTCTTTTACAATGATGTCCTGAAATGTAGCTACTTTTAATTGTGGTAGTCTCTCCACAACCGCACTTACAATATTTACTTTGTTTCCATATCTTAAATTTATGATTCTCTGTACAAGTAAATGCTTCGCTTCCTAATGCTTTAATCTCAATTAAGTTACCTCCAGCAGGCTCTTCCCACGCATCTACAACTTCTTTTATATTACCTTCTCCAGTAATTACCTTATCACCAACTTTTATATCTTCTATATTCTTAATACCGTCCGACATCATCACGGATGTTCCTGCAACAAAACAATGCCTACGCGCAGTAGCAATCGCTGAATTATAGACGGCAGATTCATACATCGAAATCTGCCACATTCTTGGCATTATAGACGTACCACGAACATCATAAGGAAATAATTTACGTGCAATAAATGATGCATTGAACTTGGTATTTAGAGGCACATTCTGGCCGCTTGCAATCGCGGATACTACCTCTGGAGGTAAGGATTGAATATAATCTAAAACTTGGGGATGTTGAGACGTAACAAACTTACGTAAACCTTCATCGGGTACAAACTCCAGTATAGGTTGCATCGATACAAAGGGGGAGCTTAATACATTTACTTGATCCGGATTGTGGAATAACAAGTCTGTCCATATACCCCTTGATTCATCAAATATTAAATGCGGTATTATTTCACCTACTACTAAAAACTCTTTTACAAAATACTGAAATAATGATACTATACGTGTTTCTGATATAGCATCTTCGTACGCTCTTTTAATATCTCCAGTTATGCCTTCGCCATATATATCTATATCAGAGCTTAGCATCTCTGCAAACATGTCTATAACAGAGCCCACTACAGGATCTAAGCGATAAAACATACGCCAGTAGCGATTCTGTTGATGACGGTCTATAGGAAAGTTTATTTTAGAGGGATCACCAAACTCAGGTTGATACGGAGTTGGTGTGCTAAAGAACACTCCGCCAGCATCTGCATTTTTATTCATGCCATTTTGTATATCGGATAATGCAGCATTTTTAGGATTGCTGTGCGCTATACGTGGCATTACTATATTACCCATACCCTTAATAATGTCTTGATTTTTTTTACGAGCCATTTTTCCTCTACGAAAGTTTCACTTGACTTTATAAACTAAATTTTGTATAATGGTTATTATGCAATTAGATAATTGTAATTTATGCTCTACGCTATGTAACAAACGCATAAACATATTTAACGACAATCAGTATTGTATAGTTCCACCATGTAGTATGGCATTATTCAAATATACAGAAAATAAATATTTTCTTTCTGGTAAAATCTACACTCAGCCAGAACATGGGGATACGTTTGAAACACTATATGAATGTATAAATTATATGATAAATAACTATGATTTATCATTAGAATCTTTTTTAAAACTAACTAAAGTGCTAGCTACTTCCTAGCAGCCTGTAAATCATACGCATTAAAGCCAAAGGGTTTAGTGGGCACTTCAAGCTTCTTAGCCAACTCACCGCACTTTTCGCATTTCGTTTCTTTAGGATAATTAAATGTTAGATGTAATTCAGTGAAGTCATTACCGCATTTTTCGCATTTATACTCTATGAAAGGCATACATTCTCCCTTAAATATACATAACTACCATTCTGCCATCTTTTAACTTCTATATTATCGTTACTATCTTTACCTATAGGCACAGACTCGTGTGGTATGTTAGGGATATATAATAAAATATTACTAATATTATCTTCTGTAGTCTTTAGTTTAGCAGTAGTTTCTTTAATTTCAATAGATAATTGCTTAGATTTTTCTATCAAAGGGGTAACTATAGTTGTGTTTGAGCCTCTGTGTTTGGCTATTTCATCAGATAGCTTATTCTTTTGATAATTTAAATCATTTATTTTTTTAGATAGTTCTTTTCGTTCATTATCATATTTAAATAAATCACCTAATCTATCTACGCTATTGTCGTGTCTACTTAACAACTTATCTCTAACAGAGTCGATATTATTACGTATAAAATTAATATCTAACATACATTTTCTCCATTAATAGCATTCTTTAATTTTATAATATTTAAGGTATCTTCCAATACCAAATCAGCGTCACCTAAATTTCTATCTAAAAACTCTACTATAGCATCTAAATATTTACGCTTTAATACATACTCCCTGCCTTTGTCATTGTCTATGTACAATCCATTAGTAAATACTAACATATATTCATTTGTCTTACTTAATTTTCCACAAGGTGCGTATAAATTCATTCCTTTTAAATTTAAAAGCCTAAGCATGCCATCAGTAGTTTCACCAGCTACAATAATACCTTGCTTATTATCACATAGATACTCAGGACATCTCTTACAATCAGACCACTGCACAACAATTACACCGTTTCATTTTTATACTTAAGTAATTCTAGTGTATCTTCTAACTCTAATTCAGCATTATTTATAATATAGTCTATGCAAGCACTAAAGTTATCTGTAGTAATATACTTCCCAGTAATACCACTACCATTACGATATATTGAAGCAGCAAAACTTACCTCTTTTAAAGAGGGGTCGGTATAACAAGGCGGCATTATTCTGTAACCTACATTTTTATTGGATTTAAAAATATCCTTAATTATGCCGCTCTGTGAACCGTTACATAAACCCTTAGGGCATAATTTACAATTAGTGTAATCCATAGTATTAGTATAACATAATTTATGCTACAGCACAAGTATACCACATTTATGTTTTCAAAAATTTTTAAAAAATTAAAATAATTCTATTTTATCTTTATAGGATAACTAGAAGGATTCTGATAAGGTTCTTCAGATAACTCCCAGTCACTAAATGCTGCCATTATAAATTGTTTAGTTCCAGTTTCACCAGATATACTAGGATCACCGTAGTTATCGCCTGCGAATACATACTGATCTCTTACTTCCCAAGGCTCAATATAACGCCCCTCTGTTACATTACCATCACGATCTCTATATGTTACTTTTAATAGTAATTGTTTTTTAGCAGCTTCTTTTAATGCAGCATATATGTCAGATACATCTGCGTCCTCATCTACAGGCTCTTCTTCATCTGCAGGTTCCTCTATCGGGGTTTCTTCATCAACCCCCTCGTCCACTTCCTCAGAGGGCTCTTCAGTGGGTTCTTCGATATCCTCCGAATCAGTTATTTCCTCTGTCTCTTCGGGTGCAACTTCGTCTTCCTCGTCTTTAGGATCTGCTGCGAATAATCTAAACGATTTTTTAATTCCCTCGAATTCGGGGGATTTAAAGAGATTGAATTCGACAGGTTTAAAAACTTTAAGCATAATTCCTCTTGACTATATAAGTATTTTGTGTTAATATAAATATATGTCGATACCTTGTTATAAATGCCCAAAAGAACTATGCGAGTTTGAACACCAAATCAGAGAGTCCTATATAACACCTAAACATAGGGGTCGTAATATAGTGAATCTGGATGGTTATCACATAATAGCACCTTGTGGGTCTAAAATCAATGATAACTTTTTCATATTAAACGCAGAAGGTGACACTATAAAAGAGTTCGACACACTAAAACATACAGTAGACTATGTAATTAATGATTTAAACATACCTCTTGAAGATACTTTAAAATTAATGAGAATTAAAGAGTGTATACAATAATGAAAAATTATGTTTGCTTTAAATGTCCCAAGTCATTGTGTAAACATAGCCATATCAAGCCCGACTTATCGCTACGACGGTGTAATACTAGTGGGGATAAGATAGAAGACTATCTAACTTATACGCAATATTCTAACATCATCTCATATGAAGATAAGCATTGCATAATGGTAGCCGGTAATGCTGTAGTTCCTCCATGTCAGTGCCTTTCAACAAACAAAGCAAGCTTCAAATACAACGATAAAGTGTATGTATCTCTATTAGAGATAGTATTAGCTTTAGAGAAAATGAACCTATCCCTAGAAAACTATTTACAATTAATCAAGATTAAAGCTCAGCTCCAATAAAACCCTCAAGAAGCCTCTTAGCATTTTCTAAATTATCACTTTCTATATATTCGTACATTTTCATTACACTCTCATCATCGGCTTCTCTAAAAAACTGTTGCAATTCTTCAAAGCCCTCTTCACCAGGCAATACAAAAGAATACTCTGGGTCTACGCTACTTTTTTTGGATTTCATTTTCTCAATCCTACTGTCTATGTATGTAGTTTGCTCTGGTGTAACATCTTGATATTTTTGTATTAATTTTAAATTATCTGGCTTATGCTTCGACCTTCTTATGGCTAAATTAATTTGATCATTAGTTAATTTATAATTTCTTAATATATAATGATATCCTTTACCTTCTCTTAAAGACTTGCTAAATACTTTATTTTTTTGTTCCTCAGTCAAGGTTTCTTTACGCAGTAAATGCACTAAAGCTACACCCTTTTCTATACATTTATCAATAACAATCTTTCTTTGCTCAGGAGTCAAATCCATATACTTTAGCAAATCTAATAAACCATACCCAGTCTCAATGGCTTTTTTAACTGCGTAGTCTTGCTGTTCTGGAGTTAGTAATCTTTTCTTAAATAGAAAGTGTAATCCTATGCCCTCCTCAAGCGCCTTTTGCACTAATGTTTCTTTTTGCGCAGGAGGCAACTCAAAATTCCTAAGAATATATATTAAATTTGTGCCGTCCTCCATTGCTTTCTTATATAATGAGTTAATAAGATGCTTGTATTGTGCATCAGTTAAACTTTCTTTTTCGTTCTCGTATAAATATATGAGGGCTACGTTTTTCTCTATAGCACGATTTATAGCACGTTGCTTTTGATCAGGCACCATTTTCTGATACTTTAATAGAATAGATAAATCCTTGCCTTTGTCAATAGCATCTTCGATTTGCTCTGGGATTAATTGATAATTCTTAAATACATAAGACTTTTCAGTAAATGCATCATACGCATACTGAGATACTGTGGGTTTATCTTCTTCTTCTTGAGCTACTAATTTAAATGATTTTCTGGTCTCTATATATTCTTTTAATTTAGTACCATCCGAAGAAGTTGCCCCCCAATCTAAAATTCTGTTAGGAAATTCATTTGTAACAAAATCTATCATCTGTGTAGCAATGCGCTTTCCTTGATATAACTCTTGTACACCTATAGCTCTTATAAAAATAGTATCAGCATCTACACCATAAACTAAATAGCCCACTTCTTTGCCGTCGTCTAAGGCAGATAATTTATTATACAGAGAATGTTTGAATGATTCATCTTTAATTATATTTATATTGGCTGTAAGTTTAAATACCTTAGTAGACACTCTTACTTCTCTTGTAACAGTATCAAACGGCTCTATAAAAGTAGAAGAAGGCAGCATTGGCCCTGTGCCTCTATATGGATATATATTTGAATCTCCGTAATAAGGTTTAGGATTTAAACCATCTGCACGTGATTCGTCTTTTTCTATAGCCTCTACTTTAGTAATAATCATTACAGGAATACTGGTCTGCCCAAGTTCTTTTGCTAATACCGCCCTATGCCTACCTTCTTGAAAATTGTCAGCATAGTCCAAAAATGGTAAAGGCAATTTTTTTCCTGCTTTAACTACTTCCCTAAGCTCCTGCATATTCTCTTCACTTATCATTCTTAGAGTATCACTAAGAGATACACCCTGCATTTGTGCGACTTTACTTAGATATTCATCAGGAGACATATTTACTATCTCAAACTTCACTCCTTTTTCTTTCTTATGATATTCAGGGCTCTTTAGCATATTATCGTACTTACCAATATCAGTATGTGAACTATCTATTATATCTACGTTACTTACTCGTTTTTTAAAATCTTCGTAAGATCCATACAATTCTGTAGCATAAGAATTATATATCTCTATAAATTCATTCTTAGATATTTTGTCTAATTTATCTGATAACTCATCCCATTTAGTGATTATATCTTCTCTGCTTATTCCTTTTTTCTGCCACACATCAACGGCCATACTCATAAGCTTTTCTTTATAATCGTGCAGTAATTCACTTATATATTTTTTATGTAGACTACTACCCCAATCTAATTTTGTGTCTGCAATATGTATTGATTTTTTCACATCATACTGCAAATGTTTTTTCTTAGGTCTAAAAATTTTATTCTCAAAAAATGGTTTTGTGGGCAAATCCTCAATAGGAGTTTTGGATAAATTTTCACCAGGTTCCTTACCACGCATAAACGGTAAATGCCCTTGATCATATGGAGTTAGTACAGGTCGTTTATGAAATCCATCAGGAAAATCCCTACGCGGCATTAATTGATAACCTTCTTCCATTATGTCACGTTTGGGAACTTCGGAGGAATTTAAACTAAACGATTTTTTGGTTTGTGTGTCATACTGACGCAGCATATTTTCGGCCCAGTCCAGCAATTCTTTTTCTTGCTCAGAAGTAAAAAATCTTGAGAACTGTTCTGGCTTAACTACACTGTATAATTTAATGCTGGCCGCAGCCATCACATCATCAACCCACTCACGAATATAACCACCGAAATCCATTCTATTCCCGATAAAATACTTTTTAATATCAGCTTCAGTTAACCTCAATAAGCTATCTAAATTTAAATCATATTTTTTTATTTTTTCAGATAAAATATCTTGCAATTTATAAGCTGTCTTATTCCCGTCAGGTAATATACTGCTTAATTTATCCAACCACTCTACATTATTTTCCCGTACGGTATTTTGTGGCTTGCGTACAGGAATAGGCTTAACCTTATTTTCATTATTTGTTTCAGTTACACCACTACCAGGCCCCATTTGACTATGCCCACTATCAGATGGATTTTCTGTAATAAACTTTAAACGTTTTTTAGTAGGCATCAGGCCTAGCTCTTTGAGTGTCTTTTTATCTTTTTTACTTTTAGGTTTTTCTGATTTATCTAATTTATTCTCTACCATATTATCTGTAGTCACCATTATGTCATCTGTTTGCTGCCTACGCATAACAGGGGATAATGTTCTGTCCGGCTGTGCTGACGGCTCTAGATTCCAACCACCAGATGGGGCAGAAAAATTAGGAAGATACCCCTTTGAGGGGGTCTTACGATCCTCGAAGTACATATCCATAAAAATTGACTTTAGATTAAAAACTTTACTCAATTATAAGCCTCTTGACTTTATGCAATGTTTATTATATAATCTGTGTATGCAAATAAAAACAGAAGTGGCTGTTGGTTACCTCTCTGAAAAAAATCATACCATAAAGTGTAGGTGTAATATTACTGACTGTATAATAGACTGCATTTTAACACATAGACCTTATGCTCTGTATGAATGCAAAATAAATAATAAAATTATATTATCTAACTTCGGGGAAACAAAAAGCACAAAAAATACACCTGCGATATTAAATGCCTTAAATAATATTTTATCTTCTGATGTACCGCTAGAAAAGTATTTAACTGCTATTAAGATTAAAAATCAGATTACTTCTTTGTCT
>ERZ1292632.2568-Hain-H43-01um-R2-2568-length-14948-cov-7_pt2 | contig 12482 bp, 17 predicted proteins | sample MGYA00564407_ERZ1292632 | MGnify/ENA primary metagenome ERZ1292632 (study PRJEB36523, sample SAMEA6512637) | groundwater metagenome | collected 2019-01-08 | study: AquaDiva: Metagenomics assemblies of 32 groundwater samples
AATGTTTATTTCTGTTCCTAAAAAAGAAGGAATGTTCTGCGATAACTGCCGATGGATAGGCGTCATACACGACGATAAGTTTGATATAGACTCCGATGGTTGTATATTCCCTAACGGCGCCTTGAACGGTATATCAACCAGGCACGGGTGGTATAGCCCAACAACCGAACAGTTTTCGGCGATAAACCCAGTGGGGCAGATGCAGCCGCACAGCTCCAGAGCCGAGAAGGAGCGCTATTTAGCGAGTTTAAAATTGTGGGACGAAGTGTTTCTGCGCAGCGCGGGCTGCATACGTAGAGGAGTAAAACAACCAAATGAAGGATAAAATGATACTGAAGATTGTCCACGTAACCGACCATTTTTGCATCCGCGTATTTAAGATTGCCTATCCGTTCATCTGCGATGGGCACAGCGTCCACGTTCTGACCGCTAAAGACGGGACAGGGATGGATTTCTTTGACTCGGTCTGGCGTTACGAATACGGGTCGGGCGTCGGAGACCGCAAACCGCTGCGTAGGGACCAGTTCCTAAAAAACATAAGAATGATTTCCGATAAGATAAAACCGGACATCTGGCATATCCATAACGAACCGGACTGGATATGCGATGAAGTTATTAGGTTAAAAAACAGGACCGGCAAGGTAGTCTGGGATATACACGACCCGGACAGCGCAAGGAACGGGTATGTCTCGTTTGAGGAATTAGACGTAATCAGAGACGTAGATGGGATTGTCTACGTATCTCCCGAAGAGAAGGAATGGATAGAAAAGGTGCATACAGGGGCGAGGGATAAACCATCCGCCGTGATATATTCGGTTTACCCGCAGAGTTTGTTGATTGCCCCTAAATATAAAAACCGCATACCGAACTCCGTTGTCTACGAAGGCGGTATCTCAAGACCGGGGATTAACGAGGAAAGTATGAGAACCGGTAACGTTGAAATGGTCGGCGGACGGCTAACCAAGAAATGCGATATGCGCGACCTGTCTAATCTAATCCAGGCATTCCAGATGGAAGGGTTTAACATCCATATCTACGGCGCAAATACAGCGATTGGGGCACCCAGCCCGATTGCGGACGAATACCGGAAACACGGGGCTATTGCGGAAATATCACAGAACCCCTACGAACTCGTTGCGGAATTGACCAGATGGGAATGGGGTTTGGTAGGTTTCCCGGCTATGATGGATTTGTTTAATATTGCGATGCCGAATAAATTATTTGATTACTTGCTGGCTGGTGTTGTTCCCATAGTCGTTAACGCTTCTGCGGCAGGCAAGTTTGTCAGGGATAATCATATCGGCATATGGTATGAAAACCAGAATGACTTCTTCCGCGCCGGAGAATTGCGGAAGTTACAGGATATGGATACAGCCGAATTTAGAAAAAATATGCTGGCGGCAATAACGCCCTTATTGATGGAGAACCAGAAACCACGATTACTGAAACTTTATGAGGAGGTAATAAAAAATGGAAGACCACGACACCACGGATATAGGAGTAATAAGCGTAATGCCGATACACGGCCAGGCGATGGCGGAAGCGTTGGGAGCGCGGCTATTTCATCCGTCCCAAGTCCATGTGGGCGAAGGCCGGCTGATACAGCTCGGGTTATGGGGCTTGGGGTCTTACCTGGTACACCCACAGGCGCGGCTAATACTCCATTGGGCGGGAAGCGACATAACGCAGTTCCCAAAACTTGAGAAATGGCATCAGCACAAATTACTGAGTCACGTGTTCCGGCATACGTGCAATACCGCTGACAGCAGGGATGAACTGAAGAAATCCGGAATATCAGCGTCGGTAGCGCCATTTCCCGCGAGCGGACTCGCCTGTTTAGTTGGGTTGACGGTGCCGCCTGAACCGGTTGTCGGTATATATGCCCCGACTGCGCATTACCACGATGAGGTGATTCCCCAATTAGCGGTGCAATTCCCAGACATTGGTTTTTTCGTAACCGGTGTCACAGAACAAGAGTCGTTTGAGGTGGGGAATATTCGGGTTATCGGAAAAGGTGTGTATGACAAGAGAAGGTATTACGGCGCCGTTTCGGTCGTTATCCGAATGACGAAGCACGACTCATTACCACGCACGTTAATAGAGGCGATGGTGGCGCGCCGGCATATAATCACAAATGTCCGAATGCCGGCAGGAGAAGACGGCGTGGAGTTAGAACGGACAGAGCCGGATTTTAGGTCTATAAGCAAGGTGTTGGATAAACTGATTTCCGGAGGTGGATGGAAGGAATTAGCAGACGAGAAACGGCAGAAGTTTTGGCTCGGACAGAGCGATTATGGCAAATACAGGGAAACCGTTCACGAGATGTTTCAGGATGATATAGTGATTGTCCCATAACCACAATAAAACACAGGAAATTAAATGAAAGATACGGATAAATTAGTAGAGGCATCGTCCACCGCTCTTGATATAGAGTTAAGAAAAACCGAACCGATTATCGCGCCGACATTATCTGTAGAGCAAACCTACTGCGCCAGGGTGATTGACGGATATACCAGAGAAGACATAATGGCCGAGATGGGATTCAGTATCAAAGCGGTGCGAGAATTGGAGAGTAAATTCAGGGGGCATATACTATCGCGCCTGATACAGGAACGGGATTTTATACTCGCAGAAAACTTGGTTAAGGTTAAACAGAACATCAAAAGAGCGGAGACCGCCCCGGACGAACATAAAAAAGGGACGCGCTGCAGGGATTTATACGCTTGGCTTGAATTGAGCAATAAGATACTGGCTAACTTTGCGCCCTCGCATACCCAGCCACCGCCAAAAACAATTATTGTGTTTACAGACAAAGCAGGCAAGCAGATAGACATTGACGGCTCTAAAGTATCAATCAAGGAAACAGAGACCGAGATTGCGGATAAAACACAAGAAATAATTGATATTGACGACGTTGAGATTAAGTAATGAATCCGGCTATATTTACACCGCACGAATACCAGATAAAGGTATTACAGGCAAAGACGCGGGTGATTCTCGCTTCTGCGGGGGTGCAGGCGGGAAAAACACTTGTAGGCGCGGCTTGGTTACTCAAATTAATACAGGAAAATAATTTTGAGGGAACATACCTCATCGCGGCGCCGACCTATAAAATCCTATCCCAGAGCACATTGCCCAAATTCTTAGAGTTGGCGGGCGGGCAGACCGCTATTGGAAAATACCGGAAAGCCGACCAGGAAATAGACCTGACCGGCGGGAAAGGTAAAATCTACATCAGGTCGTGCGAAGAACCCGACCATCTGGAAGGAATGACGATAAGCGGCGGCGCCTGGCTTGATGAAGGCGGTCAGGTTAAACAACTTGTGTGGATTAATATTCTCGGAAGAACGGCTATTGCACGCGCACCAATCCTGATAACCACATCTCCTTATATTCTGAACTGGGTATATAAAGAAATCGTCAAGCGAGAGATGGAGGGTGGCAAGAATATCACGGTTGTCCAGTGGAAGAGCATTGATAATCCCCATTTCAGCAAAGAAGAGTATGAGGAACGTAGGAATACGATGAGCGAAGCCGAGTTTGCAAGAAGGTATATGGGCGAGTGGAGACAGGCAAGCGGCCTGGTTTTTCCCGACTTCTCGCTGACCGAACACGTCATCCATCCGATTCCGGTAGACCCGAAATGGAAGATATATTGCGGTGTTGATTTCGGGTTTCATCCGAACCCTACTGTTTTTCTCTGGGTGGCGATAAGCGAAACCGGCGATTATTACGTGATAGACTCGTTTTCGGATACCCGTAAAACAACCACTGAAATAGTGGAGATAGTCAGGTTTAAGCCGTATTTTTACCAGACCAAAGCATTCCACTGCGACCCGCAGGGCGTTGAGAATATCAACGAACTGATATATTGCGGGATACATAATGCTTACGGCCGGAAACAACTCCGCAAGATTGGTCTTGAAAAGATGATTGGGCTTATCCGAACTAAGAAACTGCATATTTTCACGGGGTGTAAGGAACTTATAGACGAAATGGAACGGTATCATCTTAAAGAGTCTAATAGAGAGGGCGTGGCGGATGAAACCCCGGTTAAGGCGGACGACCATTTTATTGACGCATTACGGTATGTCATAGATAATACTCTGCTACAAGAAGCGTATGTGTTGCAACCGACAAAAAAAGAAGATGGCGAATGGACATATGAGAAATACAAACGGGACCAAGTAGAAGCAGGGGAAAGGATGAAAAAATTTGAATCTGTAGGGCAAAAGCGTGGGAAATCGGATGAGATTCCGATTATAAAGATTCCGATTGGAGGCCACCGATGACGCCGCTATACGATTTTGAGTGCGTCAAATGCGCAACCGTAACTGAACTGTTTCTAAAGAAACCGGGGCCGCCGAAAACAATAAAATGCCCGAAATGCAGGGGGCGTGCGTCAAGATTATTCTCTTTACCGGCGCGGATTATTAACGCTGACGCTAAAATACCGAAATGGAGTCTGGCATTAGGAAAACCCGTGAAAAACAAGAAGGCGTATATTGATGGGTTGAAACGGATGGGGGCTAACTGGCAGATGATAATGGAAGAACCTTATTGACTTATAAGAAAAAGTATGGTATAATACGCAATAGTAGAGGAGCATTCTAATGATAGACCTTTTTATCGTGGGGATTATCAGTGCTTTCGCCGCGCAAATTTTCTCCGCAGCAGGGCTTTTCTCATATAGGAAAATCAAACCGCAGAAGAAAATCAGACTCACCGTTGACCCCGATACGGGAACGGTCAAAGAGATTATCAGCGGAGACACGATTAAAAAAGAATTAGACTTAAGTTATAAAGCGATAATGAAGTTTCACAGGTAGGGAATATGACGAAAGAAATGGATAAGGACGGGCTCAAATATCTGGCGATGCTGGTGGACGAGGGGGAACGGTTCAAATGGGAAAAAACAGACGCCCGGAATTGGGAACTCTATGAACATTTTTGGAAAGGCGAGCATTGGATTGACGCCTCGCCTGAAAATCCACGGCCGGTAACCAATTTCTGTTTCTCAACAATCAGGACATCAACCGCCCTATTAACAGACACACAACCAGAACCGGTCGCCCGTCCGTGGGACAGGGAAGATTTAGTAGGAAGCGATGTGATGTCGCGGATATTCAAGAAGATATGGAATGACCAGGGTATGGCGGAGGGATTGCCGGGAGTTATCCAGGACGCCCATATTTTCGGCACTGCTTTCATAAAGACATTCTTCAAGGATGGAGAAATTAAGAGCGCTATCATCTTGCCTGAATATCTGGGTTTTTCGCAGGACACGACTAACGTGAGACCGTGGAATAACGACTGCTCGTATATGTATCAAAAGTCAAAAGTGTCCCTAAACCAGATAAGACGTTTGTTTGGGGATAAGGCTAAAAATGTCAAACCGGACGCAAGTATAACCGATGCCCTTATAATGAGCCGGATAAATCCAGCCAGCCGGACAATGACTAATAAATTCACCGACACGGAGGGGCAGAAGACGACCGAAAAGGTTGCCAATGCCTCGCCGTGGTACGCTGAAATAGAGGGGCAGGGGATGGCGTGGGTTATTGAGATGTATCTATTTGATACAGACAAGAAGGATTACAGGGTAACCACCTTCTCCGGTGGAGAGATACTCGCCGAGAAGTGGTGCAAGGAAATAACGGGCAAGGCGGGTTTGCTCCCCTTTGTGCCGTTCTATAATTATAAAGAAAGCGGACAGTTTCTGGGGCGAAGCGAGATGCAATTACTCGTTCCATTAAACAGGACTTATAATTTGCTTGACGCAATGCTATTAGAAAACATCAAGGATGTCGGGAATACTATCTGGGTAACAAGCACAAATTCCGGCGTTATAGCGGACAAGTTAACTAATGGCAACGGGATGGTAATATTCACAATTCCGGGGACTGACTTCAGGAGGGACCCGGCCCCGCAGCAGTCGCCTGAAGCATATAGAATGTTAGCGGAGAGCAAGTTCAAGATAGATACTATGTCCGGGGTGCAAGATGTGGCGAAGGGAATAAAACCAACAGGCATCACTGCCGGCGTGGCTATTAGCGAGTTGCAGGACGCAGCCCAAGTCCCAATTCGGTTTAAGGGACGGATATTACAGGTGTCGTTAAATCATCTGGCTCATAACTGGCTGGAATTGGTCAAGGAGTTTTATACAGATGAGTCGGTTGCGGATGTTCTGAAAGGAATGTCGGATGAACACCAAGCGTTCAAATTATCGCATATTAAGACTAAGGGATACGACATTTTCTTTGATGTGGAATCCAGTTTAGGTCAAACACGGGACGCCAGATTAAACAAAGCAATCCAATTGAGACAGTTGGGCGTTTATGATGAGCGGGCGGTATTAGAGGAAATACAATCACCAAACCGCGAGGAAGTCCTGAAACGGTTAGCGAATAAACAGATGACGGATGCGGTAATGCCGCTGGTAACCCAGATGGGCAGTAAGGCGTTAGATTTCCCAGAGGAGATATTAGCGCAGATGGAAACAATGAAAAAAACGGGCGCGGTCAACAAAGATAATGTTAGTGCGCCTGTAATGGAGTCTGTTCTTGAGAACGCCCCTACGTAGAAAAGATGATAACTGTGCGAGTAGGAAAAGACGGCGAAATAATATCCGCTACGGAGTTGGATACGATGAGGTGGATAGACGGAGAAATGGTAACCGCTGAAGAGTGGAAAAAACTTACTTGTCTTTACAAGGAAGGGAAAGAAAATAATGAGGTTCGCGGGGATAAAGCAGATGAAGAAACCGGGCATAGCGCGTAAATACAAAAACAAATACGGCGTGCCGATTACGGCAAAGATGAAAGCGGCGAACGCAAAGAAAAAGGCAGGGATAGGCGGATATATACGTCATAAATTACTCCGCAGGGTGCGGTATAACAATCAGGGTAAATGAGGGACAGGAGGATAACCTCTTAAAAACCTCCAGAATAACGAGTCGTTAACGTAATTAACGGATGAATAAGTATGGAAGGTGAAAAAACGAAGGTGGATGGGGTAACCGCATCGCCAACAAGTCCGGCGAATGCAACTACCACGCAGTCAACTACCCCAGCGGTTACTTCGCCGGTAACCGACGAGAGACGAGCATTCGGAGCAGAGAAGCGGATTAGAGGACTGGTCGGGCAGGTCAAGGCAATTAGGTCGGAACGGGACGCATTGCTGCAGGAAAAGACCGACCTTGAAAACGCAGTCAAATCTCCGGGAACGTCACCAAGCGGGGTAGATGATGATGGACTTAAAACTTTAGACGAGGTAAAACGACTCAGGGAAGAAGTAAACGACCTGAAAGAAGGTTTTTCCTTTGACAAACAGGTCGGCGACTTCAAGAAATCTCATCCAGAATTAGATGACGATGACATCGGGATTATTATGTCGGTGGTTGACGCAAGCGGGCTTGTGGACGAAAAAACGGGTTTAATAGACTTTAATTCGGCTCATAAGTCGTATGCGAACATCTTGCAGAAAAAAACTGCCGGTAATACTCCTAAACCAGACGGTGGAGTTCTCGGCGGCGGCCCAGGAGGTTCAGGGAAGGGCGCCGGTAAACCTTTGTGGCAAATGACAGAGGCGGAACAAAACGCCGAATGGGATAAAAGAATGGCTGGGAAATTCTGATAAGAGTCGTCCCCCCTCGTAAATAAGGGAGGGACACTAAAATGGCTTTTCCGTGGGCAGAAATTAATGGCTATGCGAATGAGTTCTTCTTAGAAGAACCGGCAGACGCTATCTACAAAGGCAACGTGTTGGCTTCAAGGATGGGCACCAATGGACGTATCAATGTGGATGGCGGTCGGGCAATCAATCTTCCGGTAGAGTTTGCAAAGGCAAACGGCGGTAATTATGACGGGGCGTATGACATAATTAATGCAACTGTCAAAAAGACGCACGATTACGGCACGTTGGACTGGAAGTTCAAGTGGGCAGAAACGGTCATTTCCGACAAGGACATACTGATGAATAGCGGGTCGTCCAAAATCCGCGACCTCGTCAGGGATAAGGTCTTAAGTATGAAGAGCAAAATACGTGACCTTATCGGAACAGGTATCTATTCAGCCGGCACTGATACCACCGAGATAGATGGTTTAGGGCTGTCGGTTGATACCGGGAACACTTATGCGGGCATAGCGCAAGGCACGTATACGTGGTGGAAGGCGGCTGGCGAGGATTCCTCGTCAACCACAATCACCATCCCGCTTCTAACAACGGCGTTCTTTGACACTGTGGCGAACAGTCCGGACCAGGAAACACCGACCGTATGGACTACGACCGCGACAATTATGGCGGCCGTCTCGCTTCTGGCGCAACCCCAACAGCGGTTTATGGGCGACAACTGTAATGTCGGTTTCCCATCTTTAGCCGTAATGGGTATTCCGATGATTCTGGACTCAAAATGCACGGCGTCCCATCTGTATCTTCTAAACGAGAAGTATTTAGGGCTGACCGTTGCTTCTAACTTCAATATGACGTTCACTGGTTTTGAGACTCCGATTAACCAGCCGTCAGCCCGTATTGCTATAAGCAAATGGGGTGGTAACCTGCTGAACAGACTGCCGGGGACGATGTATAAATTCAGCGCATTAACAGCGTAACCAATAACCATAGATAAGGAGAGAACGAAAATGGCTCATCCATCAACAGTTTCACGCAATATAGACCCGACTGCCTGGGCCAGCGCTTTAGATTCTAATGAAACTACTGCGAAGGACGACATCGGGGCTATCAGGACGGAATATGACGATACCTATAGAAGGTGCGAATATAGGTATGTAATGAACAATTCAGGCACGGCTTTGGTTGACGGCGATTCGGTTGTTTTCAACGATTCGTATGCCAGCAAAGTCACGGGGACGCACACCTTACGGAACAAGGGTGCCGGTGTTGCCTTTGGGGCAATCGCCGCCTCTTCGTATGGGTATATCCAGATTACCGGCTACCACGATGCTGTAAGGGGGTCAACATTAGGCGCAATTGCAAGCGGCGATAGGATTTGCTTATCCGCTTCGGTTGGCAAGGTAGCGCGGTCGGCATTAGGGTCGGCGGCTACGCAACAGACCTACGGTTTTGCATTAGCGGACGATAACACAACTAATGTGGCGTGTTATCTGCAATTCCCGCGGTAAAAACAAGGAATAGAAACATTGGACTAAAGGGGGGGTGCGATATGCATCCCCCCCTGTCCAAACATATAAGGAGGAAAGAAATGGCAGGAACAATAAAAAAATCGGTGGCTAACAATATAGAGGTGGTCAACGCTGATTTAGCGACGGCCATTAAAAATCCTGTAATAGCAGTGGCGACCGGCAATAAAATGGCTGGCGGTTTGGTCACCTGCACAGCAAGCACTACGATTGCTACAGGGTTAACATCCATTGTCGGAGCTGTCGTAACCAACAACAGCGCATCGCCATCTCTTAAGGATACCTGCCGGCAACGGTGGACAAAGTCCGGTGCGACATTAACGGTCTATAGGGATAAACAATCCGTAGCGGCGGCGTCTACTTATGTAGCGTCTAACGTTCAGGGGACTGTCGGGTATCTGGTTTGGGGAACTTAATATATTGCGGGTGAATAGCGGGCTGGTCAATCCAGACGACCCGCTCTACCCGTTTATAGGAGGGTAAAAAAAATATGGGTTATCTACGGGAAATATCATCGGACAAGGATACTCATTTCACAACCGCCATATCAGGGACGAACGGGCAGGAACAGGAAAACCTAACAAGGTTAACCAGCAACAACATTACGGTAAAGGGCGTGGCGATACATACCGACCAGAAGTTAGCGTGGGATGTATTGTTTTATAAGACCGATGCTTTCGGCGCGACAGACCAAGACGCCGATACGTTGTGCGGTTATGTTAAGTTTGCTAATACCGTTTATTACGCTAATCCGGCAAGCAAAACGCAGTTTGTCAGTTATTCAACCGTGGACATCCCGTATATTGATGGGGACGCGACAAACGAACTGCACGTAGCGTTGGTAAACAGGTCAAGCACGATTAAGACCGCCACCGCCGGCGGTGAAGTCAGGGTGAAGTGTTACTACCAAGACAACTCGGCTTATTAGTATGAGTAGGGGGGATGTATGGATTTAACAGCGATAAGTTTGAGAGCGGCATATCTCTTGAACGACCCATCTGAGAAACGATATACGCTTGCGCAGAAAACGGCGTGGGCGAACGACGCGTTGTCTGTTATTACCGATGAGAACGAGGCGATTGAAGCGACCAAGACGCTCTCAACAATAGCATACCAGCAAAAGTATAACCAACCCTCTGATTGCTGGAAACCGATGTTTGCATATTGGGAAGATAACCCGCTTGCTCCAATGGATTGGGAGCAATATGTAGCGGTAACGGGCAGGAATAACCTGGCGAGCAACGGAGACCCTACGAACATAATATACTGGAATTCGGAGATATACTTATATCCGATTCGTTCGGCACGGTCAAGCCAAGCTACATTATCGGGGAGTCATACAGCGAGCGCCACGCGGTTTATTGTGGTCTCCACGACAGGATTCCCTAATGCGGGCAGGTTTATAGCAGATAGCGAGGTTATAGACTACACGAATAAAAGCGCGACCAAGTTCAGCGGATGCACGCGCGGTATGGAAAACACCACCGCCACATCCCACGATACCGCCATATTGTTATCAGAGCGTGATATTACTATCCAGTATTATGGTAAGCAGGCGAGCGACTTATCGGCGGGGGCAGACACGCCCGGAATTCCCGCGGCATATCATAATCTGATAGTAATATATGTGGTCTGGCAGGGTTTTCTATCAAGCAAGAATCTTGACCAGGCGGATAGATTTGAGAAACGGTTTTTGACGGGATTGGAAAAAATGAAGACGAACCTGTTGCGCAGACGGTATATGACCGGGTATCCACGGGTGCGGGCTTTAGAGAAATATCCGCACCTGGGGAGGGAATAAGTATGGCGCAAAAAAAAGTCCCGAAACACATAATCCGGTATGATGGCGGGATTAACCAGCAGGACAAGCCGTATTTAATAGCGAGTAATGAGGGGCAGGAGATGCAGAATTACGACCTTGACAGGTCTGGGAAAGGGATGGCGCTGCCGACCCGTCTCGGAAACGCTAAATACTTTTCTACGCCCGTAACATCGGCTACTTCAACGCGTGGAATATACCAGTATATTACCAAAACAAACACATCAACCTATTATCTGGCGTCTTTGACGAACCTGTATAAATATACAACAGCGGGAACGACACGGATGACATTCACTTTAACGGCGGATAAAGATGTCGCGTTTGCGACATTCAACAATAAAATGTTATTTGTGAACGGCGCGAACTCAATGAAGATGGTCAATTCCGAAGCAACCGGGACAGTGGCGGGAAGTCCGCCCATAGGAGCACGTTATATTCAAGTTTATGCAAACAGGGTATGGGCGATTGCGACTGCTTCGTCGCCCAGCAGAATTATGCATTGTGCGGTCCAGAATGAGCAGGATTGGACAACGGCAAAAAATGCGGGATATGTAGATATTAATCCCGATGACGGCGATACCTTAACGGGTGGGCGTGCTCAACGAACCCGGTTGGTATTATTCAAGAACAGGGCAACCTATGCCTTAACCGGACGGACTGTGGACAAGTTCGCGTGGGATTTACTTAATACGACCGGATGCGTAGCGCCGTTATCAATCGCGGTTGTGGACGATAACATATTCTATCTATCTGATGATGGGGTATATTTATTACCGGCTGACGCCACGCAACCCGTTCTAACGTCAAGGAAGGTCAGACCTATAATAGATTCCATATCGGATAAGACAATCTGTTGCGCGGGGCTCAGGAAAAACCAATATCGGTTGGCGTATAATATTGCGTCTGGCGGCAAGAATATCAGAGAACTTGTTCTTAATTTCAGGACAGGCGCGTGGACGGAAGACCGCCACCCGACTGTTGGTATAAACTCGTATTTTTACGATAAGAAAAACGATAGATTATTTGCAGGGAGCGCGTCTCAAGGGATGATTATCCAGATAGGGAGCGGGAACACCGATAAGGGAGCGAAGATATACACCTATTACAAGACCGGCGCGCTGGATGCCGGCGAACCCGATAAATACAAACATTGGGAAAAGGCATATCTGGCGGCAGCCACATCAAGCAGCACGATATATATGGATTATTTCACCGATTTTGTTTCTAACGCCGACCAACGTGCAATATCATTAGGCAGTTCAACCGTCAAACTAATAGTCAAAAGGGAGCCACTGGAACTCGGCACTGAAGGACGGTATCTTGAGATAGCGCTCAGTAATTCAGCCGACGCCGTAGGGGCTTCCGTAGCGCAGGAAGTTTATACGACAAACATCTACGGCGATGTAGTAGAGGATGATTAGTATGGGATTTTTAAGACGAAGGAATGACCGGCAACGCCAAAGAAGCGCCGGTGTAGAACAGACGACGCGACAGCAGGTTCC
>ERZ1292632.774-Hain-H43-01um-R2-774-length-34781-cov-9_pt2 | contig 12481 bp, 15 predicted proteins | sample MGYA00564407_ERZ1292632 | MGnify/ENA primary metagenome ERZ1292632 (study PRJEB36523, sample SAMEA6512637) | groundwater metagenome | collected 2019-01-08 | study: AquaDiva: Metagenomics assemblies of 32 groundwater samples
ATATACCTTACAACTTTTAATAAGGAGCCTCAAAGGTGTAATCGCAGCCCTTGAGATGGAATATAATTTTAAAAAAGAGGTTGCTCAAAAAGATGTAGTTATCGTTGTTGATATAAACCAAAAATCGTCTTAAATATCAAGGCACGCCTTATTATTTAAGGCCAACCCTAATTTAACAAAGTCAACCCCAGTTTATTCAGGCACACTTTGCTTGCAATAAATTGGGATTTTTCATTTTAAGGAGGATTCTATGAATATTTGGAAATATTACAGATATGATTTTGAGAGTTCTTCCGGGCAGGACAACCGGCCTCCAACTAATTCCTTTGAATGGGTCGGGGGTGAATGGAAAAGAAGGGCAATAGCAGATGCGCTATTGGATGTTACAGATGCGCAAAGCAGCGTATATTTTCAAATAGATACGGTATCTACTATAAACGGCGATAATGCTTCGTCTAGTTGCGATTTAAACTTCTTAACCTCTGCTATTCCTGATGCTTCAACCAACACTATGGGAGGAAAGTTTGATAGTAGCACTTTTGCCGGTATGGTTGGTGTCGCTGCTTTTGGAGATAATTTAATTAAATCATACAATATCATTGGTGGAATTCTTTATCAGGATACCTTTTCATCTTTGCGTTTTCGCTACGATAATAACACAACAAGAGTGGGTTATTGCTCTATTTATGTATCTTTCGCAACGCCAACATAAGGAGGATTTATATGCCTATTTGGAAATATTATAGATATGATTTCTCAAGTTCAGCAGGAGCAGACAACCGGCCTCCAACTAATTCCTTTGAATGGGTCGGGGGTGAATGGAAAAGAAGGGCAATAGCAGATGCGCTATTGGATGTTACAGATGCGCAAAGCAGCGTATATTTTCAAATAGATACGGTATCTACTATAAACGGCGATAATGCTTCGTCTAGTTGCGATTTAAACTTCTTAACCTCTGCTATTCCTGATGCTTCAACCAACACTATGGGAGGAAAGTTTGATAGTAGCACTGCTGGTTATTATACAGCAGTCAGAGGTTTTGTTGATGGAACAATAAGGTCATCAAACATTATTTCAACATCAGTATATGGTGATACTTTTCCGACATTAAAACTTCGTTATGATAATAATACGACTAAAGTCGGATTGTGTTCCGTATATATATCTTTTGCAATATGACAAACCTATCTGAAAAACAGATTAAGAATCTGAATAGCTGTGAAAATTATCTTTCTTTCAAAGAGACATGGCTATACAAACAATTTGTCCATAATCCATGCAAACTTATACTGTTATCTGCGGGCAATCAATTTGGGAAAACTTCAACTGTGGCAAGAAGTTATGTATCAAGAGTGTTAGGACTGCATCCTGTTCCAAAGAAAAATATTGTTTATTTTGAATGTGAATATAGGCAAAAAGCTAAATTTGATGATGATTTCAAAAAAGAATATCTATCAAAACATAAATCAATGGATAGTGCTACATGGAATATTCAGCAGATGCCTAAAGATAAAAAATGCCCTGAATGTGGCAGTCAGATTATTCAGCATAAGCGAGGTTCAAGAGTATTCAGATTCTGTTCTGAAACACTGCCAGGGCAGAGTTCCGGAGGGAATGTCCATAATGAAAGTCCCTCTGGAGAAGTCAAAAATACCCAATATCCTGAATTTAAAAAATGGCTTCCCTATTTTTTGATTAAAAAAGATATTACTGTCAGGCATCCTGCTTTGACTCTTTTGGATATTTGGGATGGTCAGGATATTATGGTTGAATATCTATCATATAATCAATCTGTTCAATCAACAGCAGGGACGCAGCGGGCAGGAATCTGGCTTGATGAGCAGCCCCCAATAGAATTTCTTGAAGAACAGCGTCCAAGACTTATTGCAGAGGATGGTGATATGATAATTACTTCAACACCTGCCGATAGACTTACCCATCTTTACGATAGTGTCTTTGAACGAGCCAAGTATTATTATAGGACAGAAACAATCGCTAAAAAATTCAATCTCAAGCGATTTGAAAAAACAGATAGCGGAACAGATATAGCTGTCTTTCAGGCTGCAACAGACGATAATCCTACCTTATCCAAAGATTCCATTGAAGCTACATTTGCCGAAATAGATGACCCTGATGAAATTGCCATAAGAAGATATGGGATTTTCAAACAAATATCAGGAAGGATTTTTAAATCCTTTGACTGGAATACCCATATTATATCAAAAGATAAATACTTTGCGGAAGGCATACCCCATAATTGGAATCATTTTAGAGGTATAGACTATCACGAACATGTCAACTGGGCTTGTGGAATGATGGCAATTTCTCCGCAAAACGAGGCATTTATTTATAATGAGTTCAATCCTTCTCCTGAAAAAATGGTTACTATAGAAATCGCAAGAGAATTTGCCCTTTTAGGCAAGGATTACAAATATACTCTCAATAAAGTTGACCCTTTAGCTGCAAAGATGCAGTCTAATACAGGATTGTCAACAGTGGATGATTTGAACAGGGCATTTCTTGAATATAAAAGGGAAGGCATAGGCACAGGCGGATATTGGACTACATGGGATACTAAATCAACCAAAGGAAGGGATGAACTGCGGAAAAGGCTTAAAAATAGCGCATTGGCAGGAAAGCCCTTCAATAATGTCATTGTAAAGGATGGAGTAACAATACATATGCCGACTTTATGGATTTTGGATAATTGCCGTTTAACTGCAAAGGCTTTTAAAAATTGGCGGTTGGAGGAATGGGCGACAAATGATGGCACAAAGGATATGAAAGAAACGCCTCAACAGAGATGGTCTCATTTTCCGATGGTTTATGAATGTCTGTTTAAAGACCCTGCTTGCAAACCTAAAAGCGCTTATGAATTTTCACAGCCATATAAATATGAACGATTTAAAGGAGAATCATCCTATGCCGTTATTTGATTGTTATTGTTTAAACTGTTCCACAGAAGAAACAAACAGGATTTATGAAGTGTTAATCCCTTTAAACGAACTTAAAGACGATATTCCATGTCCAGATTGCGGGCAATTATTAAGCAGGCTTATGCCTGCTCCTTACTTTGTTGTGAGGTAATATGGCAGTTAGAACCACTAAAACTAAAAAACAAATAAAACAGGAAACTGTTGAAACTCATATTGCCCGCATTGTGGTTGATAATGAATACAAAATCGGCAAGGAAAATATACAGGGCAAAATATCTGACTTTGAGGCTTCTATTGACATATTAGAATGTGAAAGGACTGAGAAAAATGCAGACTGGATGTCTGATATTTTCTTCCCTGAATTTACAGCCCAGATGCTTACACAGTCAAGCATAGAGGCAAATCAGTATTTTCAGACAAAGGATTTTGTTGAAGTTTATCTTGAAGATGAATCAGACGAGGCTATTGCAAAAGCAGAAGCAAATAAAGAGCTTATAAACAGGACTCTGAATCAGCGGCATCTTTATCATTATCAGAAATTTATGCGGGCTAATATTACGAAAAATATAAGCGGTGAAGTATATGCGCAATGCGGATGGCAGAGAAACACAAATGTCCGATTAACAGAAGTAACCGAAGATGTGGAATCTGATATGGATGAATACGGCAATCCTATTATTGACAGAACAATCCAGATGCCGGCCATGACGCAGGTAACAAAAACAGTCCCAGTGCCTATGATAATAGATGATAGATTTAATTACGAAATATTAGACAACCGTAATATTTATTTTGATAATTCATATACATACAGCCTGCAAGATAAGAAATGGATAATAGTGAGAGAAGAAAAGACGCTTGATGAATTAAAAGACGAGGCATCTCTTTATGGCTATACAAATCTTGACCTTTTGGAAAATATCAAGCCCGACATTGAAACAGATACTTCAAGAGAAACTTACAACAAAGATGATGCGCATCAAAAAGTCCCATTAAAGGGCAATGAACCTTTTGATATTATTCATAGATACGGCAAATTCTGGGCTATTGTCAATGCAAGAAATGAATATGCCAATCCTACGGATATTTCCATTGGCATAGATAATGATGGAAAAACCTTGCCAAAGGCTGAACTTGTAGAATGTATTATAAGTTTTGCCCTGAATGGAAGCACAAAACAACTGATAAGATTTATCCCTTTACCGTTTATGGATGCGCATGGCAAGCCTTACAGGCCGTTAATAAGAGGGCTTTGCTATATACATCCTACTAAAGACTGGGGACTTGGAGATGGTAAGTTTTGCAGGGAATTACAGATAGCCATAAACGACACAATGAACATATCCAATGACAGGGTAATGCTTGCAACGCTTCCTACATTAAAAGGACGCAAATATAGTCTTGAAGATAATCCAAGCGTATATTTTGAACCTAATCATGTAATACCTCTTGAAAATCCAGACGACCTTGTTGAATTTCAGATTTCAGATAATATTCAGGGCGCATTGAATCAATATGGGATATTGAAACAAACCATGAGCGGTGTTACTTCCATATTTCCGCCTGCGCTTGGAAGTGTGCCTGAACTTTCAAGCACTACTGCAACAGCAGTTGCAGGTTCAGAACAAAACAAATCAATGCGTTCTAATTACAGGGGTTTAACTTCTGAACATACTTTTTTGAATGAACTCTATTGGATGATTACGCAAATGACATGGCAATTTGCCACAGAAGAAACAGCAATGCGGTTAATGGGCAACAAGGCATATAATTTTGACCCTTCTGCCTGTTATACATACAAGCCTTTATCTCAATCAATTATACCTGAATATTCAAAAGCAAATCAGATAAGAGAGCTTAATCAGATGATGAGTGTTTTAGCTCCTGTTGTATCTATAAATCCCAAAGGCGCACTTCTTATAAATTTCGTTATATCCAGAATTTTTGAACTATATGGAGATGAATATTCCAAATATGGGAAATATCTATTAGATGAAAATGCCCCCGTTGGAACTCAACCGGCAGGCGCAGAAGGTGCGCCTATGCAGAATCAGAATATGACCCCGATGAGTGGAATGGAAAAGACAGCAAGGGGGTCAATGGGTGGCTATTGAGGATTTATCAAGGGAGTCTTTATTAAAATATGCGGAAAAGTATGGAATTAAAGGCAGGCGCACTTTATCCATACTCGGCAAAAGCCAGCAGTTAGTTAATGCGATTAACTCCCCTGTAGGTCTTGAGTTTTTAAGAGTATTGACAGCAAGGACAGAATCCAACAGGGTGCAATATGACAATTTAGATATAGACTCTTCAAATTTGAAATTTGCAGAGGCAAGGGCAAAATATAAGGAATCAGAGTCAATATTATTTGCCTTGTTAGATGTGTTGGAAAATCATGATGCTTTACTTGGACAGGTTAAGGAAGAATTAAAAAAATAAGGAGGATTTATTATGGAAGCGAAAGAAACCAGCATTTCTGACGACATCCTGAATCAGGCAGCAGAAGGTGCAGTAGGCGAAGAAGCCGACGGCACACACGAAGCTGAAACTGAACAGGCCGCCAAGTCCGAAGGAATTGTTGAAGAAGTAAAAGGAGAAAAGCAGGAAGTTGTAAAGGAAGAAAAGAGCGAGGAGACAGACCAGCAATTCAGGTCTAAACTCGGCAAGCGTGTTTCAAGGATAGAAGATAGCATGAACTCTTTTATAAATGAAATGCGTATGAATGTGCAGAAACTCAATACTTCTCCTGAAACATCTCCTGCAAGCGAGTCTTATATTACCACAGAGGATGATGTTAAGCGTGTCCTCAGTAAGTGGGAAAATGAAAAACTTACAGCTACAAGAAATTATGAAAATAATTATCTTGACGCACTTGCAAAACTCGGAATGGAGGATGGGATGAATGATAATGAGTTCATGCGGTTAGAAGAACTTATTAAAAATGCCCCATTGTCTTTCAGAGACCCGGCAATAGATGCAGAGAGAAATTATCTGAAAGCTGTAAGAGTCATTGAAAAAGAAAAGCTCGCAAAAGGAACAAAGCAGGTAAATCTTAAAAAGGATATGCCTGCTGGCACTGGCACAGTATCCGGCGCAAAAGTGATAGAAAAAGCAACAGAGCCTGTAAAATTGGATAAATATGCACAGGAGTTTGTTGACTATCACAAAATATCCGATGATAAGGTGCGTAGTGCATTGAAACAAGCATGAAGATAAGGGTTAAAAGAGCAAGGTCAAGACGGCAAAAAGAAAGTAGGACTATCAGGGTATGGGGAAGTCCTGAAAGAGGCGATGGACTTGACCATAATAAATGGTATTACTGCTGGAATTGCGGATTTATGAATCATGAAGATAGAAGTGCTTTAGGCGGTTCAGAATCCCTTGACGGCGTAATTCATACTGACTATGTTAATTATCCTGATAGAGGGGAAGTCCGTATTGGCGAGGCTTTAGTTGCTCAGGAAAACGATTCAGGAGGTAATCCCAAATCAGTCAGGTATAACTTTAAAGTAGGCCCGAATAATGGTTGTAGTTTTTGTGGGACTTTAAATTGGCGAGGGGATTACTGATTTAATTTTAAGCAAAGGAGGGTAAATATATGGGTTTTTCAATCGTGCATGGAGTTCCTCAGATGCAGTGGTATCCTGTTATAAATACCGATACCTTGTATGTTGGGCAACTTGTGAGATGTAAAAATGAAGGCGTAGAACCGTTGACTACGGCAACTGGAATTGCAGATTCAAGCCATCGTTCAAGAGTAAACAGTATTCTTGCAGAATCAAGCTCCGGCAATAATACACTCTTTGGCCTTGTAATAGGCACAAATGCCAGAACGCCTAATTTTAGCACAACATACAATACAGAACAAATAACATACGCCTCTCCCAATGCAACAACCGTAAATACCGATACATATTTCGGGTTGAGCGGGCCCTGGGCGGCAGGAGAAAGATTGGCAATGGTTAAAGTTGCAATACTTGACCCGACTATGGTATTGCGCTCGCCTTTATATCAGAGTTCATCTGTTATAAGCACATCCCCGACAGTAGGGACAGTTACAGCAAGCACATCAGGTCTTACCGCAACTACCGCAACTGTAGGTGTTACAGGTGTTGCAAGCCTGTCAACGGTATATTTCAGGACTGGTGCGGCTGCCGGCGCATACAGAGTTACGGATGATGTAAGCGCAACTGTTCATGCTTGGGATATTCCACTTAACTCTACAGGCGCAAGTGCTCAGGTAGGCGATACTCTGGTAAAGGTCAATTTACGGCCTGTTGGTAAATGCAGGGCGCAGGTATCTACAGAAGCTCTCTGGATAAGTAGCGGGGCTGCTGTAACTGCTGACTATTTCAGCGTAGATGTTATCCGTCTTGACCTCTCGCAGGCAGGCGGAGAATATGTTGATTTCAGATTTGACCCTATACATTTTTCTATCGGGGTTCAGTCAACTTCTTAATGAAAGGAGGGATTATATATGGCAAGTCCACTTGATAGCTCACAATTCGTAAGACTTTTGGATAATAGATTAAGGGAAGTAGCAGAAAACACATATAAAGACCTTCCTGCCATGATACCCCAGTTATATAGGGTTATTCCATCTGATTCGGCATGGGAAGAATTTTATAGTGTTGGAGCTGTTCCTGATATTCCTGAATTTACTGGCAAACTGGCCACTCTTGGTATAGCACCCGGATACCACTACAAGATAGAGCATAAAGAGTATGGCGCAGAAATTCAGTCGGAAAGAAAGCTCATAGATGACAAGAAGTATGCTGTTCTTGATGGCAAGGTTGCAGGGCTTATGACATCGGCGCAAAGAAAGCAGGAAAAACTCGGCGCAATGACATTCACAAGGGCTTTTTCAACTGCCTTTGATTTTCAGACATCAGAGGAAGGTGTTGCCCTTTGCTCCAACAGCCATACAACCAAGTCAGGGACAAGCACAACTTCGGGGTTTGACAATTATGGAACATCGTCAGCATCAGCCACTTCTGTTGCAGCCACAAGGCTTCTTATGAGGAGATTCAGAAATGATATTTCCGAAAGAATCAGTATAAGTGATAATCTGGGAATAATCTGCCCGGATAATCTTGCTGATATTTTTGAGGAAATAAATAGAACTCCAAAGAGCCTCAACACAGCAGAAGGCAATGTTAATATGCAGGCTGGAAGGTATAAGATTATACCTTACATGAGGCTGGATGATGATGATACGAATAATTGGTATATGGTTGACCTTGATGCCATGAAGCGTTCACTTCTCTGGTTCGACCGTATTAAGCCTGAAATAAAGAATACAGTTGATTTCTCAACTTATATATTGAGAACTGCTGTTTACTTCAGAAGCTCATACGGATTCATTGATTGGAGATGGCTGTTTGGACATCAGGTTGCATAGTATTTCTTTTTTAAACAAATAAACCACTGCCGATGGAGAGGGGATTAAATCCCCTCTCATAGGTGGCAATCTGAAAAACGATTGCTGGTGGAAGGAGGAAAACATGGCTACTAATTTCTCAAAAGGATTGAGTGTATATGGCATACCTGTTTTGCCTGATTTGGGCAATAAAGCAACAGGTAATGTCTTTTTTGTAGATAGTGGAATAGGAGTTGATGCTGCCGGTGTTAATGGCAAGAAAATAGATGAACCATTTGCAACCATTGATTATGCAATAAATCAATGCACTGCGAATAATGGCGATATTGTCTATGTTTTGCCGGGACACGCTGAAACCCTTAATAGTTCGGGGGCTTTAATTCCTGATGTGGCAGGTGTATCTATTGTAGGTCTTGGCTGGGGTGCGGACAGACCAACAATAAGTATGTCAACCAGTGGTTCTAATGAATCAAGAGTGGGGATAACAGGCGCAAGCGTCAGAATATCAAACATCATCTTTAGGGCTAATTCTACATCCATAGGTTCTTCAAGTGTTGGGATTAGAATAGGCGCTGATGATGTGATACTTGATAATTGTCGCTTTGACCACAATTCTACCTTATCTTATTTTGAAACCACTATTGAGATACCTTCTGGTTCGGACAGAGTAAGGGTTGAAAATTGCGATTTTGTGAATAAAGGCACCACAGCTCAGGCTGACAGGGCAATAGATATAAGCGGGACTGGCGGTCATGTGGCAGAGATGATTATCGGCAACAGGTTCTTTGGCAACTGGTCAGGCTCCGGTGTTATCATGGGCAGCACAGACGGTGTTTATGATAGATTTATGATTCTAAACAACACCATCCATAATTGCTCAACCATTGCCACAGACAGATGTATTTATCTGCCTTCTTCACAGAATATCAATGGCGGGAGCGCAGGAATAGTATCTGGCAATTTCACAACTTCCGGTTCGTCTGGAACATTGACAGGGCTATTAACTGTCACATATTTCAGAGGCGCAGGGAATTACAATATCAATTCTACCGGAATAACGATTAACGCAAATAGCATAGCAGCAAGCTAAAAATCAGGGAGGGCGGGCAACCGCCCTCTTTGAAAAATCAAAGGAGGAATATGCGCACCTATACCAGAAAGAAGGATAAGGTTATACTTGTTGGCAAAGGTTATGAATGGTGGAAAGCCCCTGAAATATCAGAAGATGCAGAAATATGGGGAATAAACGATGTGATAATGAGGCGGACTAATTTTGACCTGCTCTTTAATATTCACAGGCCGGAAGATTATTGCGAAATGGATATGGCTTGCACAAAGCTCGCAAGTTCTGTGGGCATACCTATTATGATGCCTGATGAATATGAAACCTTGCCAACAAGTATAAAATTTCCTCTTGAAGAAATAATGAAAGAATTTGACACTGATTATTTTATGACAGGCATAGCCTTTATGTTTGCCTTTGCGGCATATCTTGGCTATAAGCAGATTGACTGCTATGGTATCAATATGCGTGGCGCAGATGAAAAGTATAAAAACGCAAGGGCTTGTATTGAATATTGGATAGGAAGGGCTCAGGGAAAAGGCGCAAAAGTCAATATGTTCGGTAAATATTGTGATTGTTTAAAGACTTTTGACAGGCGCATATATGGCTTTAATGATTTTCAGACCTATCCGCATGATATAAATGACAGGGCTTTATATGTAGCCTTTGGAGCTTCCTTTGATAGAAATGTCATAGATAAGGCTCATAAACTCTTTTCTGTCCAGCCTAACAGTAAATTTTTCAACAATCTGAGGGCTATTCCTTTAAATGACCCAAGTGATATGGTCTTATTCCAGAATCTACATGAAATTACCAAGATGCACGGAGACGGAACTAAATTTGCAGGGGATTGGGGATTTTACAATGTAACCCATATAGACAAGATTATAAACAATGAACATAGCGCAAAAATAGTTGTTTTGGAAGGGGATAGAAATAGAACAATAGAAGATTGGATGAAATTTTCAAAAGATGTAAATCCCTGGACAAGTCCAAAGAGTAAATACTGGGATAAAGAAAAGGATAAGTTGACTGAGGTATGTGCTTACTTCCCTAATAAGTATGACCTTCCCAAAGAGGATGCTCTGCAAAAATTCTATGATGATTATTATATGGTAGCAAGGAGGGCGCAATTCAAGTATCCGGGATATATAAGAAACTACAAGGCAGATATTCTTGATTCGGAAGATGGTAAGAAAGAATTACTGCATTTTATTGGATATAAGGATGATGAGATGATTTTAGAGATACCTGAAAAGGCAAAACCTGTGTCGCCGCCATTGGTTACACGGACTACACAAGAAGAAGGATATACATTCTAAAGGAGGATTATATGATTAGTTTTTTTGGAAAGGTGGACAGAAATAAGGAAGGCCATATTACCTCAACAACGCCTGCATGGACTATGAAAGGACAGCTTGAGGAATTAGAGGAAGAAATAGGGCGTAAAGAAAGGGCTTTGGAAAGAGGGGATATACCGGTTGATTCTATTCCAAATACCAAAGATGAACTTAGAAAAGAAAAAAAGCGTCTTGGAGAAATACTTGAAAGCAGACCCAAACTGACTGAAACAGATGAAAATAAATTGTGGAAGATACATAAGGATTTGGCTACAGCCATAAAACCGTCTCTTTTCAGCAGAAGTGAAATGTTGAAAGGTCTTGCATCTCCGCATGAGGAAATGAGAAGAATGAAAGAGCCTGTAATGAATATCAATAAGGATATTGCGGAATTTTGTGAGGCAAACAATATCAAAGTTACTGAACAGAAAGGCGGACTTTATGTAAGTAGGGATAACGCAGCTCATGCTTGGAAGATGATAGGTAAATATTTTGGAGAGGCAGCTAATGTAGAATCTCTGAGAAGGGATTAAAAATTGACTACAAGTATAAACCAGCAGTTAGCCAATAATATTGACAAAAGCAAGTATGGGGTTCAGCCTGCTGGTGGAAGTGAAGTAGTAAAGACAAGAGTTGTTGAGACTGTAACCACCTCTAATGTAGCTATAGGCATTGCCAATACGCCTGCTGGCAATATAGCAGCGACTAATGTTCAGGATGCTATAAATGAACTTGATACTGAAAAATCACCAAGTGGGCATACTCATACAGGATTAGTTACTAATGGAGATAGCCACGACCATAATGGAGGAGATGGGGCGCAGATAGCGCATACAGCATTATCAAGCATTGGCACTAATACTCATGCTCAGATAGATACACATATATCAGGAACAGGAACAGCAGTTCATGGTTTAGGCACAATAAGCACATTAACAGGCTCGGCAGGCACATATACGCCGACAGCAGCTAATAATACTAACTTAGATGCTAACCCCACAATGTATGTAGCGCAATATATGAGGGTAGGCTCTACGGTAACTGTATCGGGCAGATTTACCGCAAACCCTATCCTGACAGCTACATTAACGAATTTTACTATGACATTGCCTGTTGCCTCAAACTTTGCAAATGCAGAAGAATGTGGAGGAGTAGCCTTTTCACCCGGCATAACCAGTCAGGGGGCGGCCATTTATGGGGATGCAACCAATAATATAGCAAAAGTGGAATGGATGGCAGGAGATATAACAAGTCAGGATTGGTATTTTACTTATACTTATCAGGTAATATAGATGACGGTAACAGTTCAGACACAACCAAGAATTATCTTTGATACAATAGCTGAAAGGGATGGCGCAACCTATGTGCCTAATGGCAGCCATTGCTTTGTTACTGCCACGAATAAGGCTTATATAAAAATAGGCGGTTCATGGATTTTTGTAGCCACAAACCCTGAAAGTCATAATCATTCATCATCGGAAATAACTACTGGGACAATAAATGGGGATAGACTTCCGACTATCTCTGCAACTAAAAAAGGCGGAGTCCCATTAACAGGCACGCCTTCGGGGAAATTTCTGAAAGATGATGGAACATGGGCAGTAAGTGGCGGTGGCACTCCTTCCAGTGGTGTAACTGATGAAAGAACATTTGGAATATCTCCAAATGCAGGCAGTTCTTCTACATATTCAAGGGGAGACCATACACACGGAACACCTACCAATCCCATAACATCGCATGAATCAACCTATAATCATACTTT
>ERZ1292632.2036-Hain-H43-01um-R2-2036-length-17799-cov-15_pt2 | contig 12479 bp, 14 predicted proteins | sample MGYA00564407_ERZ1292632 | MGnify/ENA primary metagenome ERZ1292632 (study PRJEB36523, sample SAMEA6512637) | groundwater metagenome | collected 2019-01-08 | study: AquaDiva: Metagenomics assemblies of 32 groundwater samples
GAATGAAAAAAGAGAGGAATGTTCAGCTTCTTGGAGCGTCAAGTTTTTTTAATGATGTTGGAAGCGATATGATTGCTCCCCTGCTACCATTTTACATATTAACTCTTGGAGGAGCTGGAATTGCAGTAGGATTGCTAGCAGGAATGAGGGAAGGACTTTCAAGCCTGCTGAAAATTATTGGTGGGTATCTTTCAGATAAAATAGGCAAGAGAAAGATATTTGTGGTTTTTGGATATTTGACTTCTATAATTTTCAGGTTCTTGCTGCTGATAGCTGCTTCCTGGGCACAGGTTGTTGCGTTTGTATCACTTGAAAGATTTGGAAAAGTAAGGGATGCGCCAAGAGACGCCATAATCGAAGATTCAACGAAAAAAAGAGGCAGAGGATTTGGAATTGCGCAGATGATGGATACATCAGGAGCTATTTTAGGGACAATCTTGGTTTTGTTTTTATTCTGGAAATTTAATCTGGAAATTAAAAATATTATCTTCATAGCTGCTTTAATAGCGATTTTATCCCTGATTCCTTTGTTTTTTGTGAAAGAGCCTAAGTTCAGGAAAACAAGAAAAACTTTGTTTAAGGGAATTTCATCAATGCCGTTTGCTTTGAAGTATTTTGTCTTTGTTGCAGCTATATTTTCACTCGGAAATTTTGGGCTTTACATGTTTTTGCTTCTCAGAGTACAGGAACTCTCTGGAAACCTCATAGCTCCTTTGGTAGTGTATTTATTGTTTAATCTGTTCTGGGCTTCCTTTTCTGTTCCTTTTGGCAAACTCTCTGATAAAATAGGAAGAAAGAAAGTCTTAGTTTACGGATACTTGTTGTTCTTCTTGGTAAGCATTGGATTTATTTTTATTTCCAACTTATATTTATTTGCAGCTCTTTTCGGATTGTATGGTTTGGTTTATGCAATGACGCAGGCAAATTCCAGAGCGTTTGTATCTGACCTGTCTGACGATATGAAGGGAACAGAGATGGGGTTTTATTATTTTATAACAGGAATAGTTACAATACCTGCTGGGTTGATTGCTGGTCTTTTATGGGATATAAGCCCTGAGACAATGTTCATTTACATTTCAGTAATAGCATTTGTTTCTCTTGCATTGCTGGCTTTTGTGAAGAATAGATAAAAGTATACAAATTTTTATTAAGTAGTTTTTTATTTTTCTGGAATGAAATACGGAACAATGACTTATCTTTCTTCTAATGAAAGAGTTTTAATGATTAAAAAAGGTCTGAGGGAAAATGATCCTAATTCTGGGGTGTTCACCTTGCCAGGAGGGAATTTAAAAGATCGTGAAAAAGGATTAGATAATCCTTATGGAAGGTTAGAAGCAGCTGTTAGAGAAACAGAAGAAGAAACAGGGCTAACACTAATCAACCCGCGATTAATGGGGGGAATATTATTTGATAACCGCGAGAGAATTTTTGATAATTGGACACGTCCAGAAGATTTTTTAGTGTATCTTATAACTGCAATTAATTATACAGGAAAAATAAAACCCCAAACAGAAGAGGGAACCTCTCTTTGGGTTAATGAAGCAGAGATTGATAAACTTCCAAAAAACGTTGGAGATGAAAAGATGTATCAATGGCTAAAAACCAGAAGACGCTTTTTTGGTGTTATAAAACATAAAGGAAGAGTTTTGGATGAGGCAGGAACTTTTGTAGATTATTTAGATTAACCATATTTCCAGTTTCTTTTCTGGTTTTCAAAATCTTTTTCAACATCTTTCAGAGTTGATGCGTCATTTGGAGATTTGTCTGGCCTCAAAGCTGTGAATCTTGGAAAACGCAAAGCAAAGCCAGAATTGTAATTTGGAGAATGTTGGATTTCCTGGTATGTTACAGAGATAACAATCTTTGGTTTTATTTTCACTGTCTTGCCTTTTTCTTCAATAAAATAAGGTTTAAGTTTTTCAGTGAGTTCATTGAAAGATATGTGTGAATCTGTTTCTTCAGTAGCTTTTTCCTTTATTCCTGTTCCCATTTTTCCTATTTCTAAGAATTTCCCTGTTTTTTCATCTTTGCAGGAAAGAATAAAACTTGAAAGCCAGCCAAAACGCTTTCCTGTGCCATATTCTCCGCCTGTTATAACAAGGTCTAAATCTTTTTCAGCTGGTTTGATTTTTAACATATGACCGACGCGGTTTCCGGGCTGATAAAACGCCTGCAGATTTTTGAACATCACGCCTTCTTGATTGTTTTTCAGAGCTTGCTTGTAAAACTCCTCTGCCTTAGTTTCATCAGAGGTAATAATCTGTTTCGCATGGATTATTTTGTAAGGATGATTTTTTATTATCTTTTTTATTAAAGCTGTTCTTTTTTCAAAAGGCTCGTTTAACAGAGATTTTCCGTTGTAATAAAGAATGTCAAAGACATTTATTTCTATAGGAAGCTCGTTCTGAAGTTTTTCTATGTCATACTTTCTTCTTATTCTTTGACTTATCTCCTGGAATGGTTTGTATTCCCCTGTTTTTTTGTCAAAACCAACTGCTTCTGAATCAAGAATAAGGGAATCTCCTGTAACATATTTTTTTACATATTCTGCAACTTCTGGAAATTGTTTTGTAACATTCTCAAGCCTTCTGGTAAAAAAAATTACCTGATTGGCTTTTTTATGAATTATAAGCCTAAAACCGTCGTATTTGTATTCTATCGCGCAGGGTTTTCCGACTGCTTCAAAAGCCTCATGAATATTTTTAGCTTTCTGGGCAAGCATGGCCTTTATCGGTTTTCCTACTTCAAGATGAAGTTTTCCAAGCTCATTGAGTTTCCCGTGTTTTGCTGCATCAAAAACAGCTGCAAGATCATTTGATTTATCTATAGCATCCTGGATTTTTTTAGAGGCTTCTTTTTTATCCTGGAAAAAGGCAACGGCCATAGCATCTCTTATTGTACTTTCTTTAATTCCCATTCTCAAGTCTGCAAGAAGAGTTCTGACGATATACATGGCTTCTAAAGGAGAAGCAGAGGCGAGAAGCTCTGTTATTAATAAGAGCTTTTTTCCTACAGTGCCCTTGCCTTCTAATTCAGGAAGTTTTCTCAGATTCTCCAGAATCTTTTCTGTTGTAAGAACATGTCTGTGCAGAGTTGCCTGCTTTTTTTTGGAAATAAGCTTCTCTGCAACTTTTCCCAAATCTCCAACTTCTTTCCACTCATGAACAACTGTTTTTTCATCAACTCCTGTCGCCTTTGAAATAGCCTTGATTGCAATTTGATTGCTTATACCAATTCTTTTTTCGTCATATTCTGGATAAATATCTCCCAGCATCAAATAGAGGACATCTTTATCTTTTTCCTGCAGTTTTTTTAAAAAATCTGAAAGAATCCTTATTTTTTCAAGTCTTTTTGTCGTGCTTCCTGCTTCTTTATAGAATTCTGCAAGCTCTAAATATTTCATCTTCTTTTTTTATTCCAAGAATAAAGAATCAGATATTTTTAAGCCTGTTTATTATACTAAATAACGAGAATATTTTTATAATGCAATAACTATAATCTCGGGATGGCTTTATTTGAAAGAAGAAAAAGGAAAAGTGAACGAAGAATTCGTATAGAATCTGATTTGGCATCTGCAATAGTTATTTTGTCCTATCCTAATGATAATGAAGATGAATTAAAAAAAAGATTAAAAGAAGTGGCTGAGAGGGGTTATGATATAAGGCACTTCATATCTGTAGCAAGAATGGAAGGAGGTTATGCCCAAGGTCTTAACAGCCTTATTGCAAGACTAGAAAATATGGGGTATACTCATGATGGAAGATTTAGGAATTTTGGTTCTCTGACTGAAAAGGGGATGTGCCTTCTAGAGGGGATGGTCTTAGAAGCTTTTTCAGCAAATCCTGAAAAAACAGATACACTTTCTAAGGAACTCAATTTTTCCTTAAACCCTTTACTTCAAAAATATGTTAGAGAATACTTAGGGATGAAAGAGGAACAGGTTTATGGGAGAAGATTTTTACCTCAATCCTCTTGATTTTTTTGCAGCGCTTGTCAATCCGCGGAAAACTCTTCCTCTATTGCCTGGCTTTGCAATCCAGTTTATTGTCTTGTCGTTTTTAATCTCTGGCCTTTCCGGGTCAACAAGAATAACCTCATAAAAATAATGCACTCCGTCTTTTCCAAGAAAATAAGAATTCAGAACTTCAAGATTTGTAAATTTCCTTGCAGCTCTCTGCTGTGCAATCCATTGATAATTCATCTTAAGATTTTTTCTCGTATGAAGCCTTTTACTTCTACGGCCTTTGTTTGGTCTTGATCTTCTGTGGCCTCCCCTCATAATCCTGACACGAACAACGACAAAACCTTTTTTGGCTTTGTAACCAAGAGCTCTTGCTTTGTCTAATCTTAAGGGTTTTTCTACTTTAGTGAATACAGGAGAAGCACGCCATTCTATCATTCTTTCCCTCAAAACTTTTTTATCAGGTTTTTTCCATGCCTGCCTTAAATGATGATACATTCCTCTTGTCATGTTTTATTGAGAAAAAGTTGCTTTAAAAGTTCTTTGGTGAACTTTTAGGTCGAGCTTTAATATTTTTGTGAAGCCTTTAAAATTATTGAAAGCAAAATTTCTAAATTAAGATAATGAGGCTGCGAGGATTTGAACCTCGGACCCCGGCCTTTCTGATTCTATTCTAATATCAGAGCCGTGCTCTAACCAGGCTGAGCTACAGCCTCATCAAAATTTGAAAGAAAGAGGATATTTATAAGTTTTGTTAATTTTTCTCTAATTGTAAAAATCTGTATGAAATAGGTGTTAAGTAATCACGAGAGAAAGACTTGGCGAAAGTTTTTTAATATAACTACAGTGACTATTTTTATGACTGAAATAAGGAATTATCAAGTTTCTGATTTTCCACAAGTAAGGGAAATACTCGAAAGAGGAAATCTTTATTGGGAACCATCTGACAATGAACAGGCATTAGAAAGAAAAATACGACAATGTCCTGATTCAATATTGGTAGCTGTTGAAGATGAAAGGGTTGTTGGAACACAATTTATTGTAGAAGATTTCCTGCCTTTAATGTTTAGATTAGCAGTCCATCCAGACTATAAGGGTAGAGGAGTAGGAAAGGCATTGATGCAACAAGGCGAACAGATATTAAGACAAAAAGGTTACAATCATGTAAATATTCTTGTTGCATTAAACGATACAGAATTACAAAGATATTATGAGAGACAAGGATATAAAAAAGGAAATACCTATTCTTGGATGGTAAAAGAATTATAATGACGTAGGGTCCCAGATTTCACTTAATTTAATAAACAATCAAGTTTTCTTACTCTTTGGAATCAAGCTCAAGAGTCAGAATTCCCTTAGAAAGATTATAATTGCTGATTGGAAGATTTATCGGAATAATCTTATAGAAAACTTTCTTGTTTGCCAAGGCTTTTATTTCAATGCTGTTTTCCAGCTGGATTATAGATACATCTTTCACTTCCTTAACACCAGGCATATTTATTTCATAAACAACTTTGTTTGAGAATCTTCTTATGTTTGTTTCAGGTTCTTTCTTTGGAAGACCTGCAAATTTACCAGAATCAGAAACAGGCAACTTAATTGCCTCTGCTCTTTCTCTTACTTGCTGTTCTTTTTCTTTGAACTCAGGAATGTTACCAAAACTTCTCACTTTTATTTCAGGCGGCCTGTCGCCAGAAGTGCTTATAGAAATACTTATTCCCCCGCTTTTCTTTGAAACTTTTTGATCTTTAATTTCTCTGGAGCTATTGTTCATTTCTTTAACCTGATTATTTAGATTATTCATAAGGGAATTGAATAAGGTATTCAATCCCATTGGCAGTTTCATCTCGTCAGGCTCTGCAAAATCATTTCTGCCCAAAAGCCCCCAATCTTCATCCTCAGAAATTCTCTTTAATGGGACTTGACAATAAGGGCAATAGTTATAACTACTGCTCACTTTTTCTCCGCATTTTCTGCATCTTTTTTTTCCGAACATAGTTAAGAAAAAATGATTTAGATTTAAATACTTTTGTCTGATTCACTGCAATTAATTTTTGATAGAATATATGAAAAATGCACCAGCCGGGAATTGAATGCGGCTTGCGGGAATCGAACCCGCACAACGACCTTATTCCGTTGGACGAACGCTCAAGCGTAATCATTCGTGGGAAGGTCGTGTCATGCCATTAGACCAAAGCCGCTTATATGGGATTATATTCTCTATTTGATAAATTTTTATATACTTATTCTATTTTCTTTCTGAATGATAAGACGACAGATAAGATGGAATATGACTACAGATTCCGGAGAACAGATAAGAAACAGGCACAGATATATATTTGCGGTGATAAATGAGCCAAGGGAAATAGGAAGAATAAGAGAGAGAATCCTGGAGCAATTGAGCCCTGCAGATGAATTTAATGCCATCTGTGATTATGTTATTCCCGGAACAGACGGTCTGCATTGCGGAATTTTTTCTTTTTCCAGTGATAGGGGAAAAATAGAACATCCGGAAAGAATATACAAAAAACCCCTGTATTTTAGAAAAGATAGAGATCTTGTAGAAAAAACTGAATCTGAATTATTTCATTATCTTGAAAGATTGGTTGCATAAGTTAACTTTTTATATCTATTTCTTCTCTTGGAAGAATGAAAAACAGAAAGAAATTTTATGTAACCACCCCTATATATTATACCAATGCATCTCCACATGTTGGCCATATATACACAACTATCGCAGCAGACATTCTTGCTAGATGGAATCGCCTTTCAGGTAAAGATGTATTTTTTTTAACAGGTACAGACGAGCATGGGCAAAAGGTACAAGAAACAGCTGAAAAAGCGGGCAAGACCCCAAAACAATTTGTAGATAAAATAGCCAAAGAATTTCAAAATGTGTTTAAATTATTGAATATTTCTAATGATAATTTTATAAGAACAACCAATCCCTTTCATGAAAAAGAAGTTCAAAAAATACTGCAGGAGTTATATGACAAGAAATATATTTACAAAGGGTTTTATGAGGCATATTATTGTGTTGGCTGTGAGCAATATAAAACAGAATCTGATTTAGTAGATGGAAAATGCCCTTTGCATAAAACAATTCCTGAATTAAGAAAAGAGGAAGCTTATCTTTTCAAACTTTCTGCCTTTCAGAACAAATTACTTAAACTTATTAAAACAGGAAAATATCAAATTCTTCCAGAGCTTAGAAGAAAAGAAATAATTACATTTATAAAAAGTGGATTAAAAGATATTTCTATTTCTAGATTAAAAGAGAAAGTATTTTGGGGCATTCCTCTTCCCTTTGATAAAAAACATTCTACATTTGTATGGGTGGATGCTTTCTGGAATTATATAACAGGAATAAAAGAAAAAAAGGTATTTAAAAAATTCTGGCCGGCAGATGTTCAATTAATGGCAAAAGATATTATAAGAGTGCATGCAACAATATGGCCTGCTCTGCTTCTTGCAACTGAAAATAAATTACCTAAAACATTGTTTATTCATGGCTATTTTACTATTAATGGAGAAAAAATGTCAAAATCTTTAGGAAATGTTATGGATCCTGTATCTTTAGTTAAAAGATATGGTAATGATAGTGTTAGATATTATTTAATGAGAAATATTCCATTTGGACAAGATGGTGATGTCTCAGAAAAAAGCCTAGAAGACCGTCACAACAACGAACTCGCGAACAAGCTTGGAAATCTTGTTTCTAGGGTTACAAGCCTGGCTGAAAAAACAGGAATTGAGAAAACAGAGAATAAGCTTCTAAAGAAACTAAAGTTTAAAGAAATAGAAAAGCATATTGAAAACTATGAACTTGATAAAGCTCTTAATGAAATCTTTGCATTCATAGACATCTGCAACGAATATGTGCAAAATCAAAAGCTTTGGGAGACAAAAAACAAGAAACAACTTTATGAGCTTTTGGACAGCATAAAAGCAATTGCAATTCTTCTATGGCCCTTTATCCCAGAGACAAGCGAGAAAATTGCAAAAAATATTGGTTTTGATATAAGGTTTGAAAACATAAGGAAGCCATTAGATGTTAAAAGGGTAAAAAAGTCAGATATTTTATTTAAGAAGATTTGATTAATCGCTCTTTATTTTAAAATTTCTTTTATTTCAGCTAACTGATTCTTTAAATATTTGTATAATCTTTCACTTTCTTCTAAACTAATACCATATTTTTCTTCTAGATTATTTTTTACAGCTAAATACCTTTCATAAGCATTTGTTCCTTTAGAAACATTTTTTATTATTTTTATAAAATCCCTTTTTGAATAGTTTTTATTATTTATTAATTTTTTAATAATATACAATGTTCGTATTCTTAAAATAAGGGTGTAAGCAACCCTATCACTAAGACTTTTGCTCTTCGTTCTACTAATTAGTTCTTTTATCATCTTTAATTTATTCTCTGTAGTGTTAAGATACCATTTTATATTGTTTTTTGTTATTTTTACTTCTATTGAATCTAGATAATTAGAATTCAAAAGTGATTTAGCTTCCTTTATCATGGGTCCAATTGGAAATAAATCTCGAGCCAGCTTTTGTTTTAACAGCCCTAAAGAGAGAATTAATATATTATAGACGCCCTCATTAATTAGTTCTTTATCAATATTGCTTGTTATAACTAGAACATCAATATCGCTGTTTTCATCCTCTTCCCCCCTAGCATAACTTCCTGTTAAATAAACACCGATTATGCTTTTTAGATCAATACTCGTTTTTACGATATTAATGACATCAAACAATATCGTTTCCGGAGTTTTTTTTATTAATTCAGCCCTAACTTCTTTGTTAAGCCATGACCTTGGAAGTATAACTGCTGAAGAATTTCCTGCTTTAACAGCTTTTTTTATCTGAATTTCCATCATTTTTTCTCCCCGCCGCCGCGTTCGTTGTTCCCCTTCAAATATTCTTCATCCTCTTCAATTTGCTTCAAAAATTTATCATCAATTTCTTTTTTCCAATAATTTTTAGTGGTGTCAAGCCTACCACTTTCTTTCTTAATTTTTCCTTCATGTTCTCCTATCTGTTTTTGAATAGACGCTATTCTTTTTTCACGTAACTTTTTCATATGTTTTCTATCTCTTCCCATGTTCTTACATGTACTTACATATTTATAAAACTTTCCATTATTTAATGTAGATGGCAATTCTAAAGGGATTTGGTTTAATTAGTAGGATAAAATTTATGGCGAATTGTAGATGTTCCACCAGCTCTTCTTATGATAAGCTCAAAGATCAAGAAACACTTTCTTCAAAAGTGCCAAATGCTCAACATTTGGTGTTTTTCTTTGAAAAACGGCGTTGGTTGTCTTATGATACAAAGCCAAATCACCATAAAAATATTTAAATAGGATATTATACTAATAATTTGAATAAAGATGGTGAAAAAACATAAGTCTCATATTTCAAACAGGCTTCTTTATACATTAATCACAATTGGAATTCTGGCAATTTTAGGTGTTGGGGTTTATGCTTTTGGAGCAGTTCCTAATCCGGGACATTCATTGGGACAATTACAAACTTGCGATTCTGAGGGACAAACTTTAGTAATGCAGGGAGGCAGTTGGGCTTGTGCTACTGGTGGCACAGGCGGAAGTTCCCAGTGGTTGGCTTCTGCTTCAGGTATTTATTATAATTTAGGTTATGTTGGTATTGGAACAAATCTTCCTACATCTCCTCTGGACATTGTAGGCTGGATGAGAAGCCAGGGCGCAAGGATTAACACGCTGGTTGTAGATAATACAATAAACATTTCACAATCTGGAAAGCTTTGCTTTGGAAACGATTGCAGGTCTTCTTGGGCAGGACAGAATTATGGGGCTGCGCCAGATCCTAATTTCGTTAGAAATGCCAATGCTGGCGACTTGGGTATTAATTCACCTGTTTCCGAGATTAATGTAAATCATTTTGTATGGACTCCAGTTCGAGCACCTATGATTGGAACTAGCGGTACGACAGAATTGATTATAGATAGCAATACTGATTATGGAGATAATGTATTATCCCCTATTATAGAAAAACAAGTATACATTCCTCCTGCTAATGGGGCTATTGTTGGCATTAGATTAGATGGTTCAAGCGTTGATGACCAAGGTATTTGTGTTGCTGGTTTCCCAGGTTATTTTTTCGCAACTGTGTATCATGCTAGTTATTATACTGGGAATAATTTGCGCGGTCTTGGAATAGATGGTAGTTTTATCACCGATGATCAAACAACACCTTTTCTTTTTGAAGAAGCTTCTGCGTCTGGTTTCAGAATATGGTCCTGGCTTATAAGTGATCTTCCATCAGGTAGTTTCAAACTTTTGAACAGACAATGTGATGCTGGTGGTTGTTCAGCTGCTGGCGGAAGAGATGATGTTGTTGCTTATACTAAAGCAGCAGGAGTGACTTATATTCCTCCAGGACAAACCCTTGTTGTTAGAGGGCAGTTTTATGATAATGGTGGCGGTATGTCTTTAAAATGTAAGGTTCAGGTTATCTATGCTCCAGCAATTCCGTAAAAATTTGTTAAAAGAAAGAAGGGGTCATAATTGATAGATTAAAGAAAGAAGGCATTAAATAAATTAAAATTCAAACAATAGAGCTTAATATTATTAAAAGGTTATCAGGAAAAAATAAAAGTTTTTCATGTTAAAAAATGAGCTTAAAAAAAAACAGAAAAAAGCAGTATAGAAGGTTTTCTTTATTTTTTACAGCCCTGATTTTAGGAATATTTCTTAGTGTTGTCTTATTGGCTATTGTTCCTTCAATTTCTTTAGCACCTTCTTCTGCAGCGCCCAGTTCTGCGAATGCTCCAGCCTCTGCAGAACCAGGTTCTGTTGGGTTTCCAAATCAAGATGCATATCTTCCATCACAGCCGACAAATTTACAGGAGATTAAGAGCTATGGAAATTATTATGGTTCATATACTGTCTTATCATGGAGTCCTTCAATAGATGATGTGGGGGTTGATGGTTATATAATATATCAAAATGGGGTGGAAATAGGAAGAAACCCTTCTTGGGCAACTGAATTTTGGGCTTCTGGAACTCCTGACACTACTTATTCTTACGCTGTTTCTGCCTTTGACGCATCTGGAAAAGAATCAATAAAATCTAGTACAATTTCTGCCCATATGCCTCTTGTGGAAACAACCCCACCAACTATTTCTCTAATTTCGCCTACAGATGGCTCTACTGTTTCAGGTGTTGCTATCATTAATGTTAGTGCAACAGATAGCAGTGGAATATCTTCTGTTGTTTTTTATGTTGATGATACCTTGCTTAGCATATATCTTAATGATACCTTAGCATCCCTTAATGTATTTAATTACCCTGTTGCCGGTTATCAAGATGGCTTTTATATCACTGGTTGGGATACTACTTTAGTAAATGCTGGTGGAGTATATAACGTCTCTGTAATTGCTTATGATTCTTCCTTTAACCCATCTGAAACAGTATCTGCAAATGTCACTGTTGATAATTCACAAACCCAAACCACTCCACCCTCCACTTGCGGTGATGGCTTTTGTGATCTAGGTGAAGACTTTTCTAGTTGTCCAGCAGATTGCTCTGACAAAAACATAATTCCCGAATGATAAGGAAGAAGAAAAGTTGTCTGAAGAAGTTTAGAATTTAGTAATTATTTATTCATCTAATCCTGCTTCCCTCTTCTATATTTCCGTCTGGCTGTAGAAGTCTGATGTAATAAAGCCATAAAAAACAGAAGATTTATATAGTTATTATTCATTTAAAATGAATAATTATTCACTAATAATGAATAGCATGCCTTCAAATAACACATTTCAAATAATAAATAAATATGATACTTTCGAATAATACCTTCAAAATAATAAATTTCCTAATAAGAAATTTAGAATTATACAATATAAATCAGATAGCTAGAGCTTTAGATTTAAGCGTGGGAAGCGTTCATAAAATACTAAAAACATTAGAAAAAAGAAACATAGTTAATATAAGGGAATTAGGAAACGCTATTTATTACAGCATAAACTTGAATAATAATGAAGCAGTAAAATTAAGTGAGTTGGTATCAATAGAAGGCAAAAACAACATTTTAAGGGAAAATAAAACAGCCAATGTTTATGCTCAGGATTTAGCAAAATTTAATGCTAAACTAATAATCTTATTTGGCTCTATTTTAACTAAAAAAAATGAAGCTAAAGATATAGATGTATTATTTATTATAAAAAATAAAGAGCAAGTTAACGAAATAAACAATTTTTGCTTAGAAATATCCAAAATAAGGACTAAGAAAGTTAATCCATTAATTATGCTAGAACAAGATTTTGTTAATAATTTAAAGGACAAAAATAAAGCAATACAAGATTTAATTAAAAATGGCATAATATTAAAAGGAGAAGAGATATTCATTAGAACTATAAAAAATGCACACTAAAAACAAATTTGAATGGTGTTTAAAGAAAGCTAAGGAAGGTGGTAAGGGGATTAGGGAAATTAAACCAGACTTAAAAGAAGCTAAGTATCATATTGACA
>ERZ1292632.3296-Hain-H43-01um-R2-3296-length-12477-cov-5_pt1 | contig 12477 bp, 11 predicted proteins | sample MGYA00564407_ERZ1292632 | MGnify/ENA primary metagenome ERZ1292632 (study PRJEB36523, sample SAMEA6512637) | groundwater metagenome | collected 2019-01-08 | study: AquaDiva: Metagenomics assemblies of 32 groundwater samples
CTCTATACCCTTCCCCATCCGGATAATTTTCTAAGGCGTGTTTATATGAATTTTGATCTCCTGTATCAAACCATGTAAAAATAACTCCTTTCATTCTAAAATCTATCAAAGATTTAAATCCATTGGAAATCTGAATTTCTCCTTTTATCAGTGTTTTGTCATTTTCTAATGCCTCAATGAAAGTTGTGTAGTCTTTTACTCCAGCTAATCCAATAAATGCATATTTATTATCACACTTTATTTTGTCATCAATTTTAGAGATCATATTATTCTCGTTTATGTTTGCGGAACAAAACCTGCTGGTATCTTCAACTTCCGCGATGCCGAACCAATTTTCGTTTGGTTCTGGAATATTTTCTTTGACTAAAGTATCTGCAGCAAAGAAAATGAAGGGACATTGGAGCAAGTGTTTACATTCCAAAACAGCATAACCTGGTCCCGCTCCTAATCCCGAATGTTTTTCAACCTCAAAAAAAGTAAATTTTCTTTTTGGATAAGCATACTTTAAATATTCTATGATTGTTTCTTTTTTGTATCCTACAATAATAACCATCTCTATATCTTCTGGAAATTTTTCTATTATATGGCAGATAGAAGGTTTGCCTTGAACAGGAATTAATGCTTTATTAAAAGTTTTAGAAAAATCTCCCATCCTACTACCTATTCCTCCTGCTAGAATACAAACCTTGTAATTTTCCATTTTACTATAGTCTCCTATAACGCTCTTATCATTAGCATCCTTGCTAACTATTGGAATAAAATTCAAAATCTCGTTATAAGAATCTTTGGTTAATTCAATGATTCTCCTATGAGTTTCTTGCTTATTAGATGCTATAATAATTTTTGAATTTAGAGAAGGTTCATTCCCAAATTGATCTGTAACAACTCCACCAGCTTCTTTTACAATAACAATTCCTGCAGCAAAGTCATAGGTATCAATATGGTCTGAGATAGAAGAAGAATAGGTTCCATTAGCTACTCCTGTTAATTGCAAAGCATTACTTCCTATCATCCTTAATCTTGGGGATATTTTTATTATTTCTTTTTGTAAATTAGTTTTTATTTCTCCTTTATTGCCGCTAAAAGAGGCGTCTATAACGAAAATCCCATTGGAAATATCATCTTTATTAACATTTATTCTTTTTTCATTGACAAAAGATCCTTCACCTTCTAAAGCTGAAAAAAGTTCATTAGTAATCGGATTATAGATAACTCCAAGAATAAAATTTCCTTCCTTTTCTACCCCTATTGAAACACAAAAAAAAGGTATTTTATTTTTAAAATTACTTGTTCCGTCTAATGGATCAACGTGCCACACTATATTTCCTTTTCCTATTCTTCCTTTTTCTTCCCCATTTATTACATGATTCGGAAAATTCCTAAGAATTATTTCTCTAATATTTTTTTCTGACTCTTCATCAGCAATGCTTACAAATGTTTTATCTACTTTTTGATGAAATTCAACTTCTTTATCAAAATATTTTAAGATTACTTCACCACCTTTTCTTGCAGCTTCCTTGGCCACCTCAAGAATTTTATTATTTTCATTCATCTTTTATCTTACTTGTCAGTAAAGAAAACTTTATTAATTTTTATACAGGCATCGCAAACAGCGCCTTCTGCTGATTTTGATGGTGTTACATATTTTGCCCATCTCTTTGCTTCTATTCTTGCGTTTGCAGGAGCTATTCCAAAAAGGCAATCGCGGATTATTGGAGCATCAAAAATACCGTCCCCAATAAAAAGAGTATTTTCAAAGCCAAAATTATCTCTTATCCATTCATATCTGCTTCCATCTGGAACAAGTTCAATTTTATATTTCATATCATCTATCCTTTTTTTGGAAATTGAAAAACCACGCTTGTCTGCTGAAATAAAAAGGATATTAATTTTGTCTCTTATTAATTTAAGACCATCTGCATCATGGGGTCCAAAGGTTTTGTATTCTTTACCTTTTGTAGAATAAGTAAATTGTCCTGTAGTCATTACTCCATCAATATCTATTAATAAAGTGAGTTTCTTCTCAGCCATAGCCTTCAATTAAGATATCAGTATAAAAACTTTAGGAAAGAATAATTCATTGGGAGGATAGTTAGTTTAAAGGTTATGTTTAGGTATAATCATTTTTATAAAACATCCAAGTTTTTCAAAGAAATGATTTCTTCGTTTGAAAAGAATAAGGGGGTTCCTTTTGTTATAACACTCTGGATAGCTTTTGTAATATTTTATATCTCAAGCCTTGAAATCATTCCTGTTCCTGGTCCATCAATAAGCATTTTTCCAATAGTTTACCATATAACAGCTTTCTTTTTTCTGGCCTTGTTCCTATTTATATCTGTTTTAGAAAGGAAATGGAATTCCAAGAATATAATTCTCTCATTAACACTAGTTACCTTATATGCCATATTAGATGAATTTCATCAATATTTTGTACCTAGCAGAGTTGCATCTTTCAGTGATTTTCTTCTTGATTTTAATGGGATAGCTTTTGCCTCTCTTATTTATTTTATTCTGATATTAAAGAAAAAATAAAATTATAACTTTATAGAATATTTTCTTTCTATTTTTTTAATTAATTCACCAATAGGATTTATAGTTGATAAAACTCTTTTAATCAGGTTTCTCATTCTAAATTGATAGACATATGCTTCATAAAAAGGAAAATTCAAAAAATTTCTGGTAAAATATGGGTTTTCTATTCTTTTTTTTCTTTCTTTGGCAGCTTCTTCTAATTTTTTTAGATTTGCTTTAGGATTAATATCTATTTTACTTATTCTTTTTTTCCAGAATAAGGGAATATCTTTCAAAGAAATTTTTAAATCTGTGCCATTTTCAGGGTCTTCAAAAGAATATTTTTCAGCTAAGGGGTTTATATTTACCCATCCTTTTCTTGGTTTGTCATATCCATAGGCAATATTTATTTTTTTTTTGAAAAATCCGGTTGGAATAAATAAAGGGGGAACCAGATTAGAAGGAATAAGGTAACCTGTCCCTTTATTATGGCTATAACCGTCAAAATGGGCGCAAAGCTCTTCTTTTGGAAAAACAATTATCTGTTTTTTTCTTTTTTTCTGAGGAATATACTTATAAATATCTTCGAGTCTCCATACTGGCGCAGATTCTGGAATTTTAGCGTCAACCCAATAATTAAACAGATTTTTATTAGCTAGTTGCATGGAGGAAAAATATCCTTTAAATTCTGCAACAATCGTGTCATTATTCTCTTCTATAATCTTAGAATTTGGCCAGCCAATATCATGAAGAATAGTTCCTCTTCTTGCCATATGCAAAGGTTCTGGAAAATGAGAATAGACTATTGAAACATATCTGTTTTTTTTAGCTAATTCCTTTGCTTTTTTTAGGCATTTGTGTAAGATCTCTTTATTAGGGGCCATGAATGGATGGTCATTATTTCCTGCATAAAATACCCAATCATCCTTGAAATTATTCATCAGTTTAGAGATTTCTCTATATTGGCCTATTTTAACACTTTGACCATAAATAATTTTTGCTTTGGGCCATAATTTTTTAACAAATTTTTCGAAAGTTTTTTGTTTTTGTTTGTCTTCTGGAACAATTTCATATTTTATTATGACATGGCTCCATTTTATTTTAGAATAACTTGCTAAAGTATACATCGTAATATCTAATCTATCTTGAAATTTATAATTCGAATTAGATTCTCTTATTATATCTAACTCAGTATATAGATCTGGGAACAAACGAATGTTTGATATCCTGTTATCAAAATAAAGTATCATTTTATTATTAAAATATCCCTGAAATATCCTTATTAAAGATTGTTAAAGATGAGTATATAAAAGAATTACTGAACATCTGGTTTAATAATCTCAATATTCAACTTTCTTTTCTCTAACAATTTCTGCAACCTCTTCACAAAACTCACCTACTTCTTTTGTTGTATGGGTTCCAACATTTGCAATGTGTAATATCTTTCCGTCAAGAGGACCCTTTCCAGGATAAATAATGTAGCCTTTCTCTTTTAATGGTGTGTGAAATTCCTCATAACTATAATTTTTTGGAATTAAGACATTCGTCATTACATGGGACATGTACTCTCGAGGCAGCTGAAATTTAAAACCAAGTTCGTCAAAGTGCTTTCTCATGAGTTGGCTGTTTGCCCTATATCTTGCAATTCTATTATCAATTCCTTCTTCTAATAATTCATCTAAAGCCTGTCTAAGCATAAAAAATAAAGGTATCTGTGGGGTAGTTGGTGTTTGATTTTCTTTTTCTGCATAATCATAATTTTCTAATAGATTTAGATAAAAATTACGGGGGGGTATATCTCTTACTCTCTCAACAGAATTTTTTTTTGCGCAAACAAAAGCAATTACGGGCAAGCCAGAAAGTCCTTTATTGGTGTTAGAAAAACAAAAATCGATATTTGATTCTTCAACAGATAAGGGATCTCCTGCTAAGCCACTAACTGCATCTACGACAAACATTTTATCATATTTTTTACAAAGTGCTCCAACTTCTCTAACAGGATTAACCATTCCTGTACTTGTTTCCATAAAAACCATTGATACTGCCTCAATTCCTGGTTCTTGGGAAAGTAATTTTTCTATTCCGTCAAGCTTTGGATAGTCTCCCCATTTATAGCCAGTCTTTAAAGTGGAGATGCCATATATTTCACAAATTTTAGCCATCCTATCTCCAAATGCACCATTATTAACAACAAGCATTTTTCTACCATCATGAATTGTTGCTGAAAGAACAGATTCCATGGCAGCTGTGCCTGATCCACCAATGACAAAAGAACTATAATCTTTAGGATTTGCCTTAAATACTTGTAACAATTTTCCTCTTATCTCCCCATAAAGGTCAGAAAATTCTGGTTCTCTATGTCCTATCTCTGGATATATTAATGATTGCTTAACAGCATCAGAAACATTTACTGGACCTGCAGTCATCATCTTAAATGGCTTTCTTTGTTTTTCTTGTTCATTCATTTTATTTTATATTAGACAATTTATCCAAGTCTTTTTTAGTGTCAACATCAAAACAATACTTTAAATCTTTAGGAACTTCAAAACAATAAAAATCATTAACATTAACAAGTTCTGGAAGAGGGATAGTATACCAACCCTGATAAGAAGTTTTGAGTTTTTCATGCAATTGTAATGCAACAGTTTTTGAAATTTTCATGATTCCAACATAGCTATAAAGAGACTTATCAGAATACTCCTGGCTTACAGGTTTCTCTTTTGATGGTATTATTAATTCATGGACTTTTCCTTTTTCATTTATAATAGAAATTTCATCTTTTAGCCGGTTACTATATTTAATTGGTCTATTTACAAGGATGTTTTCTTTATCTGATGTGTTAATTCTTTTAATTAAAAAATCATCGTAGACTAAATCTCCATCCAATACCAGAATTTTTTCATTGTTGTCTAAACCTTTATCGTGAAGTAAATGCTGCAAAGCAAGATAGACACTGTATCCATTATTAAATTCTGCAAATTTTGGATTGAATAAAGTATACTCGTGTACTTTCTGTATCATCTCATGCTTATGTCCTACAACAACAGTTATATCCTCCTTCTTTAGTCCTGCTTTTATCAGAGAAGATATCTGGTTTTCGAGGATGGTGGTTTCTCCGAGGGGGAGTAAACATTTTGGCACATCTATATAACCATTTAATCTTGAATTAACACCTGCTGCCAGAATTATTGCCTTCATATAGAAGAAGGAAAAGACCTTATCTTTTAAAGATTATGAAAAGAGACTGTATAACTGAAATCGTAAGAAAAAATTTAAGCTAATAGTTTTTGAAGACCTTTCATTTTTTCCTTAGTTATTTCTCTCCAAATATTATCTCTTTCTATTTCTTCGGGAGTTCTATCTGGCCAGGAAAGTGGTACTTTTCCTCCTTTGGGTCTCAAAAAACGTCTATAGTTAAGTGTCTTTTCAATCAGATCCGCTTCTTCTGGAAGAATATTTTCTGGAACAGGGCAGATGAAAGATTCTCCAGATTCTATTAAAAGATTGTATCTTCTAGCAGTTCTTCTCACTTCTCTAATAATTTGTCTGTCACATCTTTTTAAGGTAACCTCTTTTTTAAAAAGAATCTCTTCAACAATACTTCTCAAAGAATATCCTTCTCCTTTTAAGGGAATATAATGGATATGCGCATGTTTTACAGTCTGACCAAAGATACCATATTCCACACTAAATGGTTTAGAGAATTGTGAGCTAATGTAATCTTGAAGAGCTGGATGGATTAATGTATCATATTCATCAAATAATTCATCCGGAACATCGGCAAGGCAATCAAAGTGCGGCTTTGGGATTGCCATTACGTGTCCGGGGGTTGCTAATCCAAAACCTACCTTAACCATCCAATTATTATTTTCAGCTAATAAATCTGCTTCTATTTTCTTCCTATCACAAAATACATCTCTAGATTCCATTAAAAAGGGCATGAAAAAGGCATTCTTAAATATTACGAAAATTACATGTATAAATCAAATCTACTACTTTAAATCCAATTTCTTCCTTAGTCATCTCCTGATTACTTTTTTTTAGAACTTTTTAAAACATTTCCATAATCTCTAATGAGGTTCTGAGTTCTGGAGATATAAAAGTAAGAGAAAAGAACTACAAAGATATAACCGAGAATTATTGCAATGAAATCTAATCCAAAGTAGATTAATAGACAAGGAATTATGAAGGTTATTATATTTCTTTCATAAGCCCCCGTATGTTCGCACCATCTTTTTATTTTTAAGTATTTATTAATTTTGACGAACAAGGAATTAACCTTGCTAATTCCCATGGTATCTAATTCCTTAAGGCCCGAAAACATAGTATACTCATCTAAACCTTTTTGTGCATAATTTTGTTCAAAGTAGTATACTTTATTGATGACAGTCATATTGTACATCTTTGCCACAAACAAAAAGATAGATCCATACATGATGAAAGGGCTTTTTTCAAATAATCCCAGAGAGAATAAAAAAGTTATAAATAAGATTATCACCATCCTATCTGAAATCATGTCTAAGAATCCCCCAAAAGTGGATTTTTTGTCAGCGCCACGTGCTAAATGTCCATCAACACCATCACTAAACATTATCAAATACATTAAAATTGCAGAGAAGAGGTAAAAGATTTTTAATCCAAGTATTGGTGCTAAAAAAAGAAATAAGATAGTAATTGGGGCCAAAAAGATTAGCCTAAACCAGGTTATCTGGTTTGGGGTTATTTTCAAGTCTTTCTTATAAATAAAATAAGCTAAGCGAACAGAAAAAGGATCCAAGGTAAAAATAGTTGTAATCTCATCTTTTGGAAGAAACGCTTTCTTTTCAAATTCCTCAAAACTTATCTTTGACTTCTTTGCCATTTTATTTTTTCTATGAATATAGTTTTCAGGGTATATATTTAAATTTTCCTGGAGATCCAGATTAAACAGGTTAGGTGTATTGCTTTGCTTATCAATACTCCCAGTATAACTCCGAAAACTGCTGCTGTGTATCCGTAATTTAAGAGTAATTTTACAAATAGTAATGGCAAGAATACAGAAATAATAAGGATAAAGAGAACAACCTTTTTTATTTTGCGGAGGTTTCCTTTAGAGATTATATAACTAGTATACAATTCTATCAAAGGAAATATAAGAGACAAAAATGCAAGCACCCTAAGCATATTTATTGAAGATTCGTAGCTTGTTCCAAAAATTACCTTCACTAGGGGTGTTGCAAAAATTACTAAAATAACAAACAGGATAAAAGAAATGAAAAAGGTCATTCTGACTGATCTTTCAAAGGTTTCCTTAAGCTTATCTCCGCTCATCCTAAGAAATATGGGGAAAAATACATCTGAGAAAACTATGAGAAAGGCGGAGGCGTTCACTAAGCTAAATGCAGCTGAATAATAACCCACAAAAGCAGGGGGAACAAATGGGCCTATTATTATCTTGTCTATATTCCCAAGCAACGTTATTGAGGAGGTTATAAGAGCTATTTCAAAAATAAATTTTCTTAATTCTTTGATATCTTTTTTACTTAGCTCAGAAGCTTTTACTTCTTTTAATTTTAGACTTTTTATTGAAAGAAAATATATGATAAACAGGGAAAGGATAGAGATTATCAAAAGAATAACAAAGATAACTGAAATATTTGAAGAGCTTGCAAAATCAAATCTCTTCAAATAAAGAATAACTAGGGGAATTACGACTATCCTTGAAACTTGTAAAAAAATCTCTTTTATAAATGGGATTCTAAAATTATTATTTGATTGCGAAAGGGCCATGTAAAAGCTCTGCAGGCTTGTGAAAATCATGTAAAGAGAGCCTGCGATTAAGGCGAGGAAGATTGGTTGTTTATAATAATTATCAGAGATTATCTTTGCCAGTGCAATTAAAGCTATTGCTGAAAATAAAGCTAAAAATAATTTAATCTTAAATAGATAATCGATATATGCTTTGGCTTTTGCCTTATTATTGCTTAGGGTTTTGGATGAAAAATATACAAGAGCCTCGTTTACACCAAGGTCAGAAAATACATAGAAGAACATTATTGTTGAAAGTGCCAGATTATAAAGTCCAAAAGTCTCTGGAAGAATAATCCTTGCCAGGATTATTGTAAAAATAAGAGCTCCGAGCTTTGATGTAAGATTGGTAGAAAACTGATATGCGCTGTTTTTTATTGCCAAACCAGTATTTCCTGAATAATCTTTTTTTCTTATTCTGCTGAGAATTGTTTTTATATCTGATTCACCTTTTTTAAAGAAATTCATAATTTGATGAGTTTTTCTTTGTTTTTATTCTTTATGAAATCTTAGATTTCATTTAGAAGGCTCTTTAAATGAATCTTCAAAAATTTCTTATGATATGGAATAATTTTTTTGGGTATTTTATTAAAAAATTTAAATTCATCTGCTTGCTCTAAAATTTTTGGCTGCTGGTTTCCTTTTATTTTACATTTAAAGGCTAATGAAACACTATGCCTAAACCCATCATTTAAATATTCCACGTAACCTAAAAATTTTTCTGGGTATACTTTAATACCTAGTTCTTCTCTTGCGACCCTGTCAATAGCTTCTTTAATTTTTTCTCTATAGAGCACACCTTTTCCAGGAATATGCCATAAACCATTAAAGGGAATTATAGATCTTTTAGTAAGAAGGATTTTTCCTTCTTTAATAATTATCAGCTCCACACATAAACGAGGCACTTTGGTATATATAGATTTAAACTCTTTTTCCGTAAATCTTTTTTTCATTTTATTCTTCCATTCTCCTTATTATCTCTGCAAAGGCAGGCCTTGTTATAAGAATTCCGACAGTTACTCCGATTATTGTTGTCAGGGCAAATCCTTTAAGCATTCCCGCACCTGCCCAGAAAAGAGGAAGCATTGCTGCAATAATTGTGAAGAAAGCTCCCAGGATTATGAACAATGCCCTTTTTATTCTCTCTCTTAGATTTATATGTTTGTTAGAAACAGATTCTTCTATTATCACAATCTGGTCATTTACTCCTGTTCCCATTCCTGCTATTATTCCTGCAATTGACGGAGCATCGAGGTTCCAGCTTATCATGGCAGCGACCCCTAAAGTAAGAACAGCCTCAGAAAACATCGTGAGTATTACCGAGAGAGTTAGCTTAATCCTCCCGTATTTAATAAAAAGAGTTATTGAAATTATTAAAAAAACTACCAGGCCCAATAAAATTATGTTTCTGGTAAATTCTTTTCCTAGATTAGGGGAGATAGTGTCTAATTTTACAATTTCAAGCTTATAAGGAAGACTTCCTGTTATGAGAATTGTTTGCAGCTTATGCATGTTTTCTTCTGCGTCGTTGAATGCTTCTTCATTGGTTGTTCCTGAACCAGGACCAGAAATAGAAACCTGCGTTGTAATTCTTCCTTTTAGATCTTCGCTTATCAGCAACGTATCTACCAATTGATCATCCAGATAAAGATCCAGGCTTTCATTCAGATATCTTCCCTGCTGTGTTGTATTTACAGATAAGGTTTTAGTTATCTCTGCATGCCTTTTTGCAGCATCTTCGCTTAAATAAATACTAAATCTAAATGTACATGAATATCCTTCTCCAGACTGCTGACAAGTTTCAACTACAGCGCAAGTGGGATCCCCACGACAGACAGAAGTTATATCTTTGTCCTGCCCTCCGACAAAGACAGTTTGGTTTCCTATCTTTGCTTCGAATTTTCCCTGCTGAGATATGAGATTTTTTAAGTCCGCGGGGGTTGCTCCTGCAATCTCAACCATCATGAAATTATTTCCAGAAAGATCTCTTACAGGAGAAATTTGAACATCTACAATTCCATAGACATTAAGCCTGTTGCTGACAACACTTATCAAATCGTTTATTTCTGAAGAAGAAAGGTCTTTTTCCTGTGCTTTGACCAATGCTCTTGAGCCACCTGAAAGATCCAGGCCTGTTTTTATGTTAGATGTTGGTATTTTAGAAATCGTAAATTCTGGTGTTTTATTGGAAAATAAGATAAATTCTCCCTGATCTGTGGAAATTATCGTCTTTATAATGCCTGTTGAAAAATTCTTTTTATTGATTATATCTGAAAAATCCTGTAAATTCTTAACTTCTTTCCCATCTATTGTATTTATTATCTGGCCTTGTCGTAATCCTTGATTAAACTCTGTAGAATTCACTTCAATGCTTCTTATTAAAACCCCATTTTCCAGGGCTTTCCATGGAGCTATGGATAGTAATGCTAAAATAAGAGCTATAATCAAAATCCAGATTCGCAATCCTAATCTCATTTTATTGAATTCCTTTTTTCTCGCAATACCATTTAATTATGCTTGCATTTGTAAGCCAGGTGTTGAGAATGTCTGCAAACAGGCCTATAGCAAGTATCAGGAATATCTGTCTAAATGAATCTGGCAAACCAGTGATAATAAAGAATGCAGGAAGAACTGCTGCGAGGGCTGTAATGTTCATAAAAAAGCCTGTTTTGAATGCTTTGAAAATTCTTGTATTCACAGATTCTTCTTTTGTTTTGAGCACACGTGATGTCAATAATATATCTGTATCCACAGAATAACCTATAAGCATCAAAAATGCAGCTATTCCTGCAGCAGATAATTTTATTCCAAGAATATCAATCAAAGCAAGAGGCATAACAATGTCTGCAAATACTGCAAATATAACAGCTGTTGCAGGGATAAGGGTTCTGAAAAGAATGAAGATGACAATGGACATTAATATAAAAGAAATGATTAAAGCAGTAATCAGTTGTTTGTAAAATTCTTGGCTAAGGGCTGCCCCTGTAAATTCTATGCTTGAGTTTTCTTCTGTTAATTTGTAACCAAGGATATTTTCTATTTCTGTCTTTAATTCTTCGCTTGAGGCAGAAGATTCAACAATCAAAGCTATTTCTTTTCCTGTAGCAATATCCTCTAGTTTCGTGAAAGAAATGTCTGGGAATTTTTGTTGCAATCCAAGATTCAAAAGCTGCTGATCTATTTCACCATTGATTGTTATTGAAGTGCCTCCTGAAAGAGAAACATCCTTGTAAATGAAATCTCCGGTTTTTGAGTAAAAAACTCCGAGATAAATCAAAGAAGCCAATAAGATAATTATCGGAATAAGGAGCATTAATTTGTAATATTTATCATAATTGAACTTAAATTTTTCTCTGGGTTTAATAATATTTTCCTCTGTTGTTTTGTTTTCTTCCATCTTTATTAAATGCGCCGGCCGGGAGTTGAACCCGGATCAATTGGTTGGAAGCCAATTATTCTGCCGTTAGACCACCAGCGCGATAACAGTATAAAAAATGAGTTGTTTTAAAGGTTTTTGTAAATATCAAACGCGCTCGGTAGGATTTGAACCTACGACTTTCAGGTTAGGAACCTGACGTTCTATCCAGGCTGAACTACGAGCGCAATTTGAGATGATGTGGGTGCTAGGATTCGAACCTAGGTAGGCACTAAGCACAGCAGCTCTTGAGGCTGCCCCGTTTGACCACTCCGGCACACCCACATGAAAATATCACTTTTCTCGTGTATAAAAAGGTTTAGAAATGAAATAGAGATTAAACCTGCATAATTTTTATAAAACAAGAACCAGAATAAGGATCATGGGGAATTTGTTAGATATATTAAGTCATTTTAAAGAAAGAAAGGCTGTTGTTGTCGGAGATGTCTTTCTAGATCAATATATAAGAGGAAATATAGAAAGATTAAATCCAGAGAATCCTGCTGTTCCATTGATAAAGGCCAAAGGCATAGACTACAGACTTGGCGGAGCTGCGAATGTTGCAAGAAACTTAGTTTCTTTGGGAGCAACCTGCTATCTCTTTGGGCAAATTGGAAGAGATAAGTATGGAGAAAAAATAACAGAATTATGTGCTAAAGAGGGGATAGAAACATGCATTGCAAGCTCTAGCAGAGAAACCATAGTTAAGCAGAGAATATTTTCTGACGGGCACTATATAGCAAGAACTGATTTTGGAGAAGATA
>ERZ1292632.3297-Hain-H43-01um-R2-3297-length-12477-cov-4_pt1 | contig 12477 bp, 4 predicted proteins | sample MGYA00564407_ERZ1292632 | MGnify/ENA primary metagenome ERZ1292632 (study PRJEB36523, sample SAMEA6512637) | groundwater metagenome | collected 2019-01-08 | study: AquaDiva: Metagenomics assemblies of 32 groundwater samples
GTAAATTGGTTCCACTGGATAGCGCCAACCTGGGTTTTAGGCGGGCGGGGATTGTGGCTTGGGCGCCGAAAAAGGTGGTAGAAGTGGTGCCGCGTGGCGCCTTGCTCGCGGAGCTAAATTTGAGCGAATTACGAGCCAATTTATTAGAAGCCGAGGCGATGGTGGTGGCTGAAACGGCCAAATTAGAAGAACTTAATTTGGGTACTCGACCAGAAGAATTGGCTATTACCGAAACCGAGCTCAAAAATGCCGAAACAGCTTTAGACCATGCCGAAAAAAATCTTCAAGAAACCTTGTTGAATTCTTACACCAAAGCGGACGATGCGGTGCGTAATCAGGCTGATCAGCTTTTTATCGAGCCGCGGAGCGGTAATCCAGATTTAGTCTTTAGTTTGCTCGATCAAAATAGCTATGTGGAACCAGATTTTGATTCGACCGATGGGATTTTGATCGAAGTGGAACGCCGGCAAATTGAGAAGGATTTGATGGTTTGGGTGGGCAAATTAAATACCGCTTCGGTGGCCGAGGTCACGGTTAATTTAAGTAAAATTAAGGGTTTTTTGGACCGCTTGGCCTTAATTACCAATGCTTTGGTAGAAGTTATTGGTCTCACTCAAGCAACGATTGATGATTATCGTGGCGCCGTGGCTACAGCGCGAGCTGACATTAATACCGCGATCAATAATTTGTTCACCGCTACCGAAGAACTTAATAATGCTGAAGCAAGTTTGGCTTTGGTGCGTCGAGAATTAAGTCTCGATCAGGCCGGTTCTTTACCCCAAGTTATTTTGGCGCAAGTGGCCAAAGTTAATCAAGCTAAGGCCAAGGTGGCCATTATTGAGGCGCAAATTACCGGTGGACGCATTGTGGCGCCGTTTGCGGGCACAATTTCTCGCTATGATCCCAAAGTGGGAGAAGCGGTGGCGGCCAATATTGGCTTGATTTCTCTAATTTCTGCGGGCGAGCTGGAGATTGAGGCTAATGTGCCAGAAGTCCATATTGGCGAGCTCTTGGTAGGAGATCGTGCGCTAATTGAATTTGATGCTTTTTTGGATGAAGAGTTTTTTGGCCACATTACTAGCATCGAACCGGCCGAAACTTTAGTTGACGGCGTCGTTAATTTTAAAGTTAAAATTACACTTGATGCTCAAGATCCTCGCTTGAAGAGTGGCCTGACCGCGAATATCGAAATTGCCAAGTAACTTATCCCCATTTGGTGCCAAGAATCCGAGATTAAAACTCGGGTTTTTTTGCTATAATTTAGCCGACAATTAAATATTGATGAAGAGGTTTTCGGCCAAGAATTTTTTTCTGTGTCTGGCGCTTGCCATCTTCGCTTTTGGCCTTATGCTTTTTGCAAGCAGGCCTGTTTATTCTGCGCCAAATTTGCAAATTAATTATCAAGGCAAGCTTACCAATTCTAGTGGCGTAGCGGTGAGCGATGCTGATTACAGCATTGTTTTCCGGCTTTACACCGCGGCGAGCGGCGGGTCCAATATCTGGAGCGAAACACAAACCGTTACCACTAGCAATGGCCTTTTTAGTGTGATGCTTGGCACCACCACCAGTCTCGCGGCAATCGACTTCAATCAAACTTTGTATCTCGGCGTGAATGTGGCGGCCGATGGCGAAATGACCCCGCGCAAAATTTTCGGCACAGTGCCGGCCGCTTTCGAAGCCGATCGCTTGGATGGTCTTTCCTCAGCCTCCTTTGCCCGCACCGACTCTACCAGCACCTTCTCTAGTGGTTTTCTCTCCATTGCCTCTACCACCATCACCAGCCTTACCACGATCAACGCGACCTCAACCAATGCCACCACGACCAATCTCTATGTTTCTAACTCCGCCATTTTTAACGGTAATGTCGGCATCGGCACCACTTCGCCCTATGCCAAACTTTCGGTAGTTGGCCCAGTGGTGGCCGAATACTTCTACGCCACCTCCAGCACCGCCACCTCCACCTTTGCTGGTGCGATTGCTCTGCCACTTACCACCGCGGCTGGTGCCGGGGTGATATTGGTTAATGGCACCCGATTTCTTCACAGTTATGGCACGGAAAATGTTTTTCTTGGATCAGAAGCGGGTAATATGAGTTTTAGTGGCGCCGGGCAAAACACTGGTATTGGTTATCAATCTTTAGATGCTTTAACCACTGGTTTTCAAAATACCGCCATTGGTCATGGGGCATTATCAAACATCACTACCCAACAGGGGAATGTGGCTTTGGGTACTGGAGCAATGGGGTCATTTAGTGGGAATGGTAGTGTGGCTATTGGTCTTTCGGCCCTCACTTCGGCTTCTGGTGATAGTAATATTGCCATTGGCTCCACTTCCTTCAACTCCAACTCTGGGACCAACAACATTGGTGTCGGTATTAGCATTTTCACCAGTAACACCGGTTCTTATAATATTGGTCTTGGTCAAAATGTTTTAGACAGTAATTCTGGTGCTTACAACATCGGCCTTGGTGGCCTAATTACAGGATTTGGAAATTCTGGTTCTTATAATTTGGCGCTCGGTGATGGATCTTTAAGTACTACGGGCACGCAGTCTGGTTCTTACAATATTGCTCTTGGAGCCAATTCTCTAAATGCCAATACCACCGGTGCCAGCTCCACCGCCATTGGTTATTACGCTCTCGGTGCTAATACCACCGGCGCTTCAAGCACCGCCATCGGTATTAATGCCGGCAGAATCAACACCACCGGTAGCAAACTTACTTTCCTTGGCGCTAATGCCGGCTACACCGGCACCACCGATGGCCTCACCAATGCCACGGCCATTGGTTACAATGCCCAAGTCACGGTTTCCAATAGCCTTATTCTTGGTGGCACTGGCAGTGACGCCGTGAATGTGGGTGTGGGAACAACCTCTCCTTATGCGAGGTTATCAGTCGAGTTAGACACCACCAACCCCGCCCTAATCGTCTCTAATCAAGGTTCTACTACCCCAGCCTTCTACATTGGTGGAGTAAATCAAAACGGAAAAATTGGTATAAATACCGCTAATCCCACGGCCACCGTTACTCTCAATGGCAATTTATCTTTTCCTGAAGCGGCCACCACATATAGCATTAGCGTCGATGATGATACCCAAGATTCTAATGGTGGTTCGCTTTCAATTAGTGCCGGCGATGCTCCGAGCGGTATCGCCGGATCAGTCTCCATTTCTGGTGGGGTTGGTGGACTTACACATGGGAATATTTTATTGAACCCATCTTCTGGTGGTAATGTCGGCATCGGCACCACTTCACCATGGGGTGTACTCTCGGTGGAAATGACGACCACCAACCCCTCTTTTGTAGTATCTAACAATGGTTCTTCCACACCCGCTTTCTACATCGGTGGTGTCAATCAAAATGGCAATATTGGGATTGGAACCACAACGCCGAGTGAAAAACTAACTTTATATAATGGCAGTTTTTTGCAATTACCCGGAGCCCCATCGTCATTGACGACACTGTCTATTGGTAGTCTTTTGCAGGATATAGATGTAGTTGGTAATTATGCTTATGTTGTTGATTCCACGGATGGAAATTTAAGGGTGATAGATCTCAGCAAGCCAGATTATCCAGAACTTATTTCTACCCTAAGTTCCGTGGGGAGTTCCCCTACCTCTGTTAGGGTTTTTGGTAATTATGCCTATGTTTTAGACGCCACTGACGACACTTTTAAATCGATAAATATTGCCAACCCCACTAGTCCCACTATTATTTCTTCTTTGGCTATTGGTAGTGGAACACACACCCGTTTTGATTTGTCTGGTAAATATGCATATCTTTTGGATTATGGCACAGATCTTTTGAGAATCATCGACATTTCTAATCCGAACGATTTGGTGTCCGTTTCTACCATTTCCATTACCATGAGTTCTGTTTCTAAGGTTTTTGCTTTAGGAAAATATATCTATGTTACAACGGGTACAGATAATAATTTTAAAATAATTGATGTTTCAAATCCCAACACCCCCGTTATTGTAAGCTCTTCATTTTCTTTGGGCGGAGCTCCTGTTGGGGTGTTTGTTTCTGGCCGCTATGCTTACATTCTTGATGCTACTAGCGATGATTTAAAAATCATCGATATTTCTGATCCTTCAACCCCGGTAACCAACGGAACAATTTCTTTGCCAACGGCAGTTACCGATGGATCTTTGTTTCTTTCTGGCCGCTATGTTTATGCTGTGACCATAGACGCTTCGTCCCTTGATAGGGAAGATTTTGCGGTTATTGATGTGGCTTCTTCTACCAGTCCTACGGTTGTGGCAACCACCAACATCAATCTTGATAATGCTGGTTTGGTTGAGATTGTTGTTTCTGGCCGCAATGCTTATGTAATACAAGGGGGTTCTTCAGAAACGGATCTTTTAGAGGTTTTTGATATTTCTGGTGCTGAAATAACATCGGCTAAGATTTATTCTTTGGAAACTAGCAATTTTGTAACTCGCGGAAAAGCTTTTATTCAAGACAATCTTTCACTCGGTTCCTCTCTCAATGTTGGTATTGGCGGTATCTTTTCGGCGGGGCCGCTTGGGGTGGGGATTGCTTCTACTACCGCCTCTATTCCTGTTTCAGCTACTTTTGCCGGCAATGTCGGCATTGGCACCACTTCGCCTTATGCCAATTTATCGGTTTCTTCTACCGATACTACTGATGACATCGCGGTAATTCAGGGTTCATCTCTCACCACCGGCTCGGCTCTTGTTCTCAACGGTCCTTCTGGTGCCACGGCCGGTGTGACCGATTCGGTATTTAAGGTCTCGGGCGATGTGGGTCACACAAGCTTAGCTGGTGGGTTGGCTGGTTTTTATGCCACTCTTGATGATGCCACAGTTGGTACCCGAAATTCGGTCAATCTTTATGCTTCTACCACTAACGCAATGTCGGTTAATACCCCCCGAGCTTATGGTATTTACAGTAAAATAGAGTCTACGGTTCTTGACTATGATGCCTCCGCGCAGCCCTTTCAATATGGTATTTATGCCAGTTCAACCAAGCTTGGTGCTGACGACTCCACCGCTTTTCATAATTTTGGAGTGTCTGGGCTTGCTAGTAGCTTTGGTAATACTGGTGGCAATCCACGTACCTATGGTGGCCATTTTACAGCCATCGGTGATACTGGTGGCACAAGCCAGTCGATTGGTATCTATGCGACCGCTTCTGGTTCGGATAGTAATTATGCGGCTCTTTTTGATGCCGGGAATGTTGGTATAGGCACACTGACTCCTGGATACAAATTGTCGGTTGATGGAACAGTGAGTTTTGTTAATTTGACCACTAATACTGGTGCGGCTACGGCATCTTTGTGTTTGTCTTCTGCCAACGAGGTTACTCGGAATACCGACAATGAAACTTGTATTACTTCCTCGGAGCGTTATAAGCACAATATTGAAACTCTGGCATCCGGCTTGGCCCTTGAGACCATTTTGCAATTACGACCAGTGAGTTTCGAATACAACAACGCAACGGGCACAAGATATGGTTTGATCGCAGAAGAAGTAGAAGATGTCGACAATTTACTGGTGAGTTATGATGATGTCGGTTTGCCCAACAGTGTGCGTTATGTGAGTTTGGTCCCACTCCTGACTCAAGCGGTGCAAGAACTCTCGGCACGGCTCGATCAAAATATTTCCGGTGGTCAAATTAATCCCACCATTATCCAGAGCGCCTTTGATCCCGATAATTTAGCGGCCTTGCGTCAAGCGGCGGGCAATTGGAGTTTGGACGAAAACGGTTTATTGATGGTAAAAGAAGTGAGAACCGAGAAGCTTTGTGTGGGCGAGGTCTGCGTGGATGAGGGCGACTTCCGTCGTTTATTGCGTCATAATGATATTGACTTCGAGCCGCCATCGGCGGAACCGGAGCCCGAACCGGAAGTTGAGGTAGAAGAGCAGGAAGGTGATCAACCACCAGCAGAAGAATCCACCTCCGAGCCTGAACCTGAGGTAGAGCCCCAGCCAGAGGCTGGTCCACCTTTGGTGGAAGAAGTTGAGCCCGTGCTCGAACCTGAACCGGAGAGTGAGCCAGAGGCTGATCCGCCTTTGGCGGAAACCGAAGATAACCCTTTATAATCTATTCAATTTATGGCAATATCAAAGAGTCTATTTAGGGGGGGGTTAAGTATTATGGGATTAATTTTAGCCATTACAACCTTGGTTTCGCTTAAGTCGATTTCGGTGTCGCCCACTCCGGTGTCTGATGTGGTCGCGGCCAGTCGAGGGTCGATAACGAAAACGGTCGCCAAAGAAGCGTTTCTTCCCCAAGAGATTACTGGTGCTTTAGTTGAGACTTATGTTGACCATTTTGATGACCCCACTAAGTCAGAAGTTAAGTTAGAACTTTGGCAAGCGGGTCAGAAGAAATCTCTAACCGTTTCTGATCCCCTCAATTTACCTGTTTCTGGTTCTACGATTAAACTAAAGGTTAAGGAGACCGCTGGTGGTCTTTTGGCCGAGCAACCGTCTGCCGATTGGGAAGTGGTTGATCCAGCGCCGGTGGGTGAGCCGACGGAGGAGCGTCGGGTTTTGGTTTTAGCTTTTAATTTTTTAGATTCACCCGATCCACCCTTTACCGCAGAGGAGGTCGAGGAGCGGGTTTTTGGTGGTAGTGTTAAAGATTATTATTTGGAGCAATCTTATGGTGCCCTATCGCTCACCGGTGATGCATATGGACCCTTTACCTTGCCGCGCAATGGAATAACTGGGACCAATTGTTTAAGTCCAAGTTTGGTGCCTCCAGCTGGTGGTGGTTATAGCGAGGTCGGGCAATTTATTGTCGATAACAATATCAACATGTCGCAATACGACAACTTGGTAATTGTGGCGTACCATCCTTGCCAAGACCGAAGCAGTTCAAGTATTGGCAACAGCGTTTTATTTTTAGGTTTGCAATCTTATGTTTTACCAATCGCTTTTGTTGGGGTGGATTCGCCGGAGAACTTTACCGATGCTTCTTACTTTGACCACCCCTTTCCCTGGACCAATTTTGATTATTCCTTTGCCCACGAGCTTGGTCATGGTTTTGGTTTACGCCACTCACAGGGCTTAAATTGTGCGGATCAGGTTTTTAGTCTTTCTGGTTCCGGCTGTAGTCTTGAAGAATACGGTAATCGTTTTGACTTGATGGCGGTTAATCAATTTAGTTCTCATTTCAGCGCTTTTCTTAAAGAGAAGTTGGGCTGGTTTACACCCCAAGACTATTTAACCATTAGTCAAACTGGCACTTACACCATTAATCCCATTGAGCTTGCGGCTTCAAATAAAAAGGCCGCCAAAATTAGGTTATTTGATGGAAGCGAGCCATTTTTCTTGGAGTATCGTCGGCCGATTGGTTTTGATAGCAAACTTGCTAGTGGGGGAGACTGGACCTCTAATACGGAAGGCCTCTTGATCAATCAGACAATTATTAATCCCACTAACCCCAACATTTTTTTCCCGCGATTGCTCGACCTTACACCGAATAGTAGCGTCAATGATTGGGAGGAGGATGTGGTCGAAAGTTCTCTCAATGGCGAGCAACGCTTCACTGTGCCCGAATATGGTTTGCAAATTGGGCCAATTGTCTCGTCTAATCCAGATGCAATTACCTTTAAGGTGAGAGTGGAGCCGGTGGAGTGCGTGTTTGCTAATCCCCTTAACCGAATTATTGTTTCGCCACCATTCCAAGCGGGGGTTACGAGCTATCTCACCGCCAGAATTGAGAATACCGACTCGGTGGCTTGTGGCGAAACCACTTTTAATCTCTCTGCTTCTCTGCCCGCTGGTTGGACCCACTTAGCCGATGCGCCGTCGGGAATCAGTCTTGATCCGGGGGCTCACAGCATAACCGGCCTTAATATCTCGGTGGCCACGGGGACACCCAACGGTTTGTATCCGGTTAATATTGTGGCGCAAAACAATTCTTCGGGACTTACTGCCACCAGGAATTTGATGATCAGTGTTGCTGGTTCTCCGATTCAAATTAACTCGGTGGCGCCAAACCCGGGTTTTACAAATTCGGCAATTAGTATTTCTGGCTCGGGACTTACGGGCAATGGGCCAAATTTTGTGTCTTTGGCCAACGGAACCTTCACCGCCATTACTAGCGCCACTTATGTTTCGAACTCTAGCATCAGTTTCGTCTTACCCAGCATCGGTCTCGATCCCTCTTGTTCTTGTGAGCAACCGCTTTTGCCCGGTAATTATCAGCTCACCGTCTCTAATTTTGCCGGCACCAGTAATGCGCTTAATTTTATAATTAATGATTAATTAAATTTATGGAACCAACAAAAAAGGAACAAGCCAAGATTTTACTCGCGGTGGGGGTGGGGTTATTACTAATCTCGGTTTTTTATTTAGTTCCACTTTCCCACAAAACTAACCCCATATCCGAAGTAGCCGCAGCCAATCAATCGTCTGTCAAAGCGCCTCCTTTTTCAGACAAGTTCTCTGTGGAAGAGAAGAAGTTGGTTGAGTTTAGTGATAAGATTAGAAATTTAAAATCGGACGAAACAAGCCCAGAACTTTTAAAGAAACTTTCATTAGAACGACAAGAATTGTTCGAGAAAAACAATAAATTGTCACCAGAAGCTCTATTACTTTCAGTGGTTGGGGGCGGAGATCTTGATCAGAAAGAGACGATCACTGGTCGTTTGAGTATTACTTTTGTCGAAAATTTTGATCAACCGGAGAAGGCGGGGTATGTTTATCGCCTGAAACCAGAAGGATCAACCGAGACCATAGAATTAACCACCATTAGACCTTTACCACCAATGGCTGGTGCCAAAGTGAGTTTGAGCGGTTATCGTTTGGGTGAGTATTTCCTTTTGGACCCTGAAACACCAGTTATTACTTTGGCTACCCCGTCATCATTAGAAGCGGTTGGTCCTCAGAAGACCTTGGTTCTTTTGACTATGTTTGAAGACAGCGCTCCCGTGCCTTTTTCGACCGAAGAAGCTCAAAATATTATTTTTAATAGCCAAGCTTTTAACTTTTTTAACGAACAGTCGTACGGTCGAATTTCCTTTTATGGTGATGTCTTTGGTTGGTATACCGTGCCGCGCAACAGTAATTGCACAGCACCAACTTTTGGCAATGATGGTGAATTAGACGATTGGGTTTTGAACACCGTCCCTAATTTATCTGATTATAATCGAGTGATTATTTTGTCACATCATGGTTGTACTTTCGCTGGTTTTTCTACTATCGGTAAGGACCATGTTAATGTGGGTGGTCAAGATTATTATTTTTCGGTGGCCCAAATCGGCCGAACTGGATCTTATAACCAGCCTTCAATCTGGGGCACACAACCTTTTGTTTGGACCAATTTAGATTACCTTTTGGCTCATGAGCTTGGCCACAGTCTCGGCCTTTATCATGCTAACGGTTTTGATTGTCATGAGGCTGTTTTGTATTCGGATAATTGCGAGAATGTGGAGTATGGCAATTTTTATGATGTTATGGGTATAGAAAACAATTCCTTGCACTACAACGCTTTTTATAAGGAGCGTTTGGGTTGGATTACTCCAGAAGAAACCTTAATTGTTGATCGTTCTGGGCAATATAAAATGGCCAACTTAGAGTCAGTTGTTGGTAAAAGAATGGCCAAGGTAAAGACACAAGGATATAATCGTTATCCTTTCTACCTTGAGGCGCGTCGGGGAATTGGCTTTGATTCTAAATTGCAATCCTCGGGATTACTTGGTAATCAGGCGGGTTTATTTGTAAATAAGATTGTGAATGATGCGAACTTGTATGTGAATTTTCCCCACGCCATTATTGCTTACTTGCTGGATCTTAGTCCCACGACGGCAAACTGGACCCAAGATATTCAACAAACCACCCTTAATAGTAATGGTGGTTTGGCCGATCGTGGCGAAGGAATTAAAATTGGTCCGGTTAGACAATCTACGGCGGATCAAGTGGTCTTTTCGGTTAGTATGGGAACACCCTCTTGTGTCAGACAGAAGCCGGCCGTTGATCTTTTGGTCGCTAGTAATTATTTAGCTGCTGGATCTGAGGGGTCACTGAAGTTTTCACTTCGAAACCAAGATTCTTTTGTTTGCGGTTCGGGAAATTTCGCTTTGACCATTGATTGGCCGGAAGAGTGGGGGATGAGTGATTCGATAGAAAACTTTGGTTTAGGTTTGGATCAGCTCTTGTTTCAAAACCCAAGCTTTGTGGTACCCGAAAACGCTACTCCCGGACAATATTCTGTTTGGTTGAGAACTACCAACCAAAACGGGGGATTGACCAGTTCTCTCCAAATACCGATCAGTGTTTATGCTGGGCCGCAGATTATCACTCTGGAACCAGATCACGGGACAGTAGATGCCCCCGTTTTATTAACTGGTATTGGGGTACCGGAGAACGACACCTATGTGGTTTTTGAGAACGATACCTATGCCTCTTGGGCGCTGGGAAGCGTAATTGATGGTTCGACCCTTTCTTTTAAGGTTCCTTCTTTGGCTATCGACGCTGGTTGTCAGTGTGAAGTAGATTTACCCGCGGGAATTTACAATGTGCGTTTTTCAGCTAACGGAACTTGGAGTAATGAGATGCCCTTTATTGTTGAAGACCCCCAATAATTGCCCTTGACCGTTTAAGCCTAATCTGATAGTTGTTTAGGTTAGGTTTTGATCTTTTGCTCTGCCCAAGGAGGCGGGGAGGAAATAGTACCTTAAAAACGCTCTTTTCGTTGTATCTTCGTTTTTCGTTTAAGTTAAAACAAGCTTATGACCAAAAGAGCTCTCAACAGAGCCTCCGCTTACTGGCGGATTGGCTTTTTGGCTCAAGTCCTAGTGATAGGGCTTATTTTTGGTATTAGTCGCGTAAACCCTGTTTTAGCTGAAGGTACAACTATTCACACCTCAAATGGTGGGCAAATTGCCATCAGTAATGAGCACTCCGGTAGTGATCAAACCGAGACTCACGATGGTTCTGATGAGGGTAACTTCACCACTGATAATAACAATAATCAAGACCACGATTTGGTTATTAGTGATGAGTTCTCGGGAACTACCGGCCAAGGTGAAGGCAACTTTACCACTCCTCCGTCGGATAATGGTGGAAATGGTGGGGGTAATGGCGGAGGGGGGGGCGGAGGCGGTCGCCGACGCAATGTGGGTGGCGATGCCGAAGAGCCAGCTCCAGTGACGCCCTGTGAGCCTTATATCAAGAAATTTGTGATGATTGGTCGTGCCAACGACGCGTGGGAGGTCAAGAAGCTCCAGATGTTCCTTATTCTCCATGAGGGGGAGAAGCTCTTGCCGACCGGCGTATATGACCAGACCACAATCGGTGCCGTCAAGCGCTTCCAGCTCAAATATGCCAAGGATATCTTGACCCCTTGGGGGCTTACCGAGCCAACTGGTCACACCTTCTTTACCACCTCGTGGACCATCAATAATTTGGTGTGTGAGCGAGATACAGCCAATAATTTTGATTTGCGTAATTTTTATGCCTCGCGCCAAACGGCGGTAGCTCCGGCGGTGGGAACCTCGGTGATTGAGCTGGCCACTAGCACGGTGGCTACCACTACCGCCACGGCGACCCCGGCCAAGAGCAATCTTGGTCTTGAGGCTGATGCTGGCTTTGCTTGGCTACCAGGGTTTGGGAGCTGTGCTTGGTTAGTAATTATTTTAATACTGGTGATTTTGTGGCTTTTGACCCGAATTTATAATTTGAAGCAAGAAATTAAGGAGCTGAAGCAAGGCGGTGCGCCAGATAATTTACCTATCGCGCCGGACCCCAAAGATCAACCACCCCTTGACTTAAAGTAAGTAAGGGTGTAGAAAGTGGGTTGGTAGTTCATTGATTCGAAGTTTAGAGCCCCTTAGGGGCAGGAGTGGTTCGATGTCTGATAAGCTAAAGGCCGGTCTTTTGGTTGGTTTGATCGTTGTTATCTGCGCTGCTGCTTATTTGATCAATGGTTGCGTGCCGGTCACCTACCCGTTGATTGGCAACAACGAAGGGGATGTTCACATCCCCGGGGATCTCCATGTTGGAGGTGACATTGTTTCTGACGGCGACATTTCGGCTGATGGTGATGTGGTCGCTGACGCCAACAATGACAATGGAGGGGAATTCGTTCAGTCTCCGGCGGGTAATGAGAACATAAACGACAACGCCAATGACAACAACAACACCGTTGGCAACGAGAACGCGAATGATAATGGCAACGCGAACGACAACAGTGACGGCCATCCGTTGCCAGACAGCCCCAGAGCCTTCTTGACACTCGAAAGTGATGAGTACAAGCAGGGCGAGGTGGTGAAGGGAGATTTCGAGCTCGAGGCTGAGGGTAAATGGCGAGTTTCTTGCCCGTTCCTAGGCCAGGTGTTTGGTGACACCATCGAGACAGAAGAGGGTGTGGGCACCTTCCACCTCGAATTTACTCTCAATGGGCCCGGTGGTACCAGCTTGTCGTTGGGGTGGGTGAGTGTGGTTTGTCGAGCGTTTCGGGTCGAAGAGGATGATTCGGTAGATTTCACTTGTCCCACCAAT
>ERZ1292632.3299-Hain-H43-01um-R2-3299-length-12475-cov-8_pt1 | contig 12475 bp, 17 predicted proteins | sample MGYA00564407_ERZ1292632 | MGnify/ENA primary metagenome ERZ1292632 (study PRJEB36523, sample SAMEA6512637) | groundwater metagenome | collected 2019-01-08 | study: AquaDiva: Metagenomics assemblies of 32 groundwater samples
AAGTCCCGCAGACGGTTGCGGAGGGCACCCCGGAGCCTGAACCGGAGACGGTTTCAATACCCAAAAGCGAACTTGATAAGCTCCAAGCGGCTCAAGCTGACAAAAATTGGGCACGCTTTCAAGGTCGCAAGTTGGAGGAAGAGCTGAAAACGCTCAAGGCGCAGTACCAGGAGTTGGTGGCCAGCAACGAAATCACCGAGGAAGGTGAGGTTGCTACCGCTAAAGGTGAAATCTTTAGCGAGATGAAAAAGCTCCACCTACAACGGCAAGCCGCTGCTGAGGACATTACCAAAGCCGAGACCATGAAACTGGAAAATGAGGCCCTGAAACTAGCTCGTCAGTATGACATTGATGCTGCTGAGCTTGTTGGCTGCAAAACAACTGTGGAGATGGAGAACAAGGCACTCAAGCTCAAGTTGGCAGCCAAACCTGTTTCCAGTAAGGGGATTGATACTGGCGTAGTCGGTAGAGGCGTGGTGGGACGTAACGATAATGACTTTTGGGTCGAGTATGGCAAGCCTGACTCGAAACTCAATCGGCCCGAAGATCATGCGCGAGCAAGAAAAATAGCTAAGGAGCAGGGGCTCCTTTAATCGGAGGATAAGATGGCAACAGGAGATACAATTACTGGTTCCCTTGCAGACAGTTTGCCGACTGTTATTGCATCAGCTAGGATTGTGAGAGAGTTCGAGGGCGTTATGCCGAATCTCGTGGAGAAGGTAACGCTCGGAGAAGGTACTGGGCTTTCATGGCACGAAGTGTCCATGGCGCAACTCACCGCTCAGACAGTTACTGAGACTACCTATCTGGATAACCCTCAGCAACTTTCTGATACCTTGTTCACTATCACGCCAACGGTTGTGGGGATACATACCCTCATTACAGACCGTGTGGCGGCCCGAATATCCAAGAACGCTTATGCGAAGTTAGGGGCCTTAGCCCAGAACGCTATTCAACGGAAGAAGGATGAGGATGGTATTACTGTCCTTGACGGTGCGACTGTTTCTCAGCCTGGGGCAGGCTCCACTCTGACTTCAGGGCATATTGCTGCGATGGTCTATCAGATTAGCAGCAACGCTACTGAGCCAGGGAACCCTCCCTATAGATGTGTTCTTCATGGCTATCAGATCAAAGACATCTATGATGAGTTGGTAGCTGGTGTTGGAACATATCCCGTAATGGAGGGGCCAACTGCTAGGGTATTCGCCGAGGGCTTTAGGGGTCGAATTGCTAGTGCTGAAGTCTTTGAGGATGGTAACATCACCATAGATACTTCAGCTGATGCAAAGGGTGGCGTCTTTGCCCAAGAGGGCATTGTCCTTGTCCAGGGCAGGGCCCCACGAACCGAGGTTAAGCGTGAACCTCATATTGGCGGTGGTGCCACCTCAGTTTACCTCTACGATGAGTACGCTTATGGAGAGCGTAGCGCAGGCAACTGGATGAAGGAGATTTACAGTGACGCCACTGCCCCCACGAGTTGAGTGTAGGGGGAGTAAGGTAGAGATGCTTATACTTGATATTGCAAAGCCAACAGGTTATAATGGCCTTATAGGAGGCGCATTATGGCAGCAAGTTTGCAATGTCAGGAATGTAAGCAAGGGTTTGAGGCAAAGCGAAGCGATGCAAAGTGGTGTCCTACGTGCCGAGTGGAAGTACATCGGAAATATATCCGAGAGTATGAGCACGGAAGGCGCAAGGATTGTTGTCCCAAATGTAGTGCGCCGAAAGGCAAACGGGCACACTTTTGCCGAGCTTGTAACAACAAGCAACAACCTTGGCGAAAGGTCGGGAGGGATAACGCTAACTGGAAGGGCGGATGGACAAAAGCAAATGGCTATGTCTACATCCGAGTTAGCCCAGAACCAGATGGGCCTAGTGGCCCCTATAAAGCCGAGCATCGCCTTATCTGGGAGAAGCATCACGGGCCACTTCCGAAGGGCTGGGTTGTTCATCATCTCAACGGTATTCGAGATGACAACCGCCTTGAGAATTTGGCTGGAATGCCTCGCAAGCGTCACAATCTCAAACTTGTGGTTGCTCCCTATGAGCAAAGGATACGGGAACTTGAAGCCCAACTTCAGGGACTCAAATAATCTCAGCAGGAGGAGATAAAAATGGCACAAGTACAAGGAACTTACGGGCGTCTCTCGGTTTTTGAGGACTTCCTGGGCTTTGAGACTACGACTATGAGCACGACCGCTCTACCAATCGGTGCTCAGGGCGTGAACTATGTCTCAACCAACGAGGGTAGCTTCGCTACCACTGTTGACGAGCCAGGCGGGATCGTTGCCATCACCCTGGATACGGATGCACGTGATAACTGTGCCCTGTATATCGGGCCTTTTAAGCCCGCAGATGGCGGCGTAGTGATGGAAGCTCGCCTCAAAATCAGTGCCCTATCAGACCTGCGTCTGTTTGTGGGCTTCACGGAGACGCTGGATGCAACGACGCCTATAGTCCCAGCCATGATGTCTACTGTGACTATGACCTACAACGGCTCAGGTGGCATGGTGGGCCTGATGTGCGATTATGACCAGACCACCCTTGCATGGACGGCGCTGGCGGGAGATGGGGGAGCAGTTTCAGGTGATGCCGCGGCTAATGGCACAGCCACCGATGCGCCAGTTGCCGATGAGTGGGACCTTATCAGGGTGGAGATTGATGTTGATGGGCATGGTCGTGTCTACCACGATGGCAAACTTATCAAGGATGTTGGCATAGCGGTTACGCCAGCGGATTTACAGTTTGCTGTAGTGGTGGCAGAACAAGTAGCCGCCTCTGGGACTGCGGTTACGGAAGTTGATTACTTTATGGCTCGTGGATGGCGGGACTGGACGCTAACCTAAACATAATGGCTTTGGGGGTTGAGCCAGAAATCAACCCCCCATAAACCTTATCAACTGCGGAGCTATCCGCTAAGGAGTAAAGAATATGGCAGGCAGAAGAGGCTGGAAGTGGGATGCCGCTAACAACCGTCTTTCGGTGTATGTAGATGGGACTGAGGTTGCCCGGTTTGACGATGCGACTGATGACCTTCGCCTTCTCGTAAATGGCCTAACGATTGATGCTGGCGGTCTCACAGTTACTGCTGACGGTCTCACAGTTACTGCTGGGGGCCTTACGGTCACAGCAGGCGGCATTACATGCACAGGTGCAACGAGTTTTGCCGACAAACTAAGTTTCTCAGACCAGGTAATCCACGCCTATGCCAAGGTAGAGACCATCGCGGCGGCTAAGACGCTGGATGCTGAGGATGTGGGCAAGGTCTTTGAGTGTGCGACAGATGGCACCATATTTACTTTGCCCGCGACAGCAGCGGGTTTGACCTTCACGATTGTCAACACAGGTGCTGACGGCGCAGTGGGCCTTCAAGCCAGTCCTGCGGCCGTGGACAAGATAATGGGGCCGGATTCTGCGGGGGTAGATGATAAGGACTGGATAAATACGAAGGCCACAGCCAAAAAGGGCGACATGGTACGCTTGGTAGCTGACGGCTCTCTCGGCTACTATGTTGTTGACCAGCATGGTACTTGGGCCGCTCAGGCTTAAGTCTAAGGGGTAACGTGAAGGATGTAATCATCTTGGCAAAAGGTGAATCTCGGAGCCTTTGCCCCTTTGATGCCGATGAGGTATGGGGCGTAAATGATGTGGGCGATTTGCCTGATTGCAAAGGCAAGCATATTGATATGTTGTTTGCCTTTGACCCCCCTGAACTTCTCCCGCCAGGAATTATTGAGGGAATGAAGAAAGTTGCCCCTATAATGGGCAGGTATCCCTATGCGGATATTCAATATCCGCTGGCGGAGATTATAGAGAGATTCAACACCTCCTACTTCACTAACACAATATGCTATATGCTCGCTTATGCGATGTTCAAGGATATACCCGTTCTGCGGCTTTACGGGGTTGATGCCGCAGCTTATGGGGGCACCTATGCGCTTGAAAAGAGCGGCATAGAGTATTGGCTTGGTAGGGCGCAAGAGAGGGGATTAGCGGTTCAAGTTTCCAACGGTTCCCATCTACTTAGAACCGTAAATACAAAACTCTATGGTGAACGGGGGGAAGGCACAATCCTGCTCTATCTCTCTGAGCGATTAAATCTACTTAACCTCTTGCCACGCAAGGGGCGTTACAAGGAGATAACTAAGGCAAGTTTGGCAAGGGGTGTTTTTGCTGTCAAGAGTCACGAAGGGGAGACTCATGGGGTTAAGGCAGCGAAATTGGCTGATGGTACTGTTAGCTTTACCTGTCCCAAGGAGTTCACTACATCAATCCGATTGCCTCAAGAGATTTGGGACTATATCGCTGATATTCTGAGACGAGTTGAGTCCAAAGGCGAGTTGCCGGTAGATGCCTTATCACTCTATGAGAAGTTGGTATTGGCAGGAAAGGCTGACTTGAGTGCCACAAATTAGGGCAGGTGCGAGAGAAATCTCGCAGGATGAGCCAGCCTTCAACCTGTCCGAGGTGAATCTCCAAGTGCCTGGCAAGAAGGGCTGGAGGAGGTATCAGATAGTTACCGTGGTGCGTGGCGACAAACTGGCTGACCACATGAAGGACTTGGGGCCACGTGGCTCGTTCAAGGTTGAACAGTTCCGCATCTTGGGTGGGGTTGTTGAGGAGAAGACAGGGCGCATTGAGATTCTGCATACAGTTGGTGAGCTAACGGAAATAGCCGATCATCTCCGGCACAATCCCTTACAGCATCGGCATATCGTAGGGGGCAATCTGTTGGAAAGATACGCCAAATATCTTGAGAAGAGAAAAAACGGGAACAAGAGAATCTCAATCACAAAGGAGTGATATGGCTGACCTATCTACAAAGCAACTAGAAGAATTGTTACAAGAAGCTGAGAATGCTCCTGAACCAGGGACATTGCGGGTTAAAGACATACTACATTCTGGCGAGGGGGATTTGCCTGCGCCGATGGTGGTATCTGCTTTGGATAATGCTGGATATGCTTATGTCTACGATACCCAGACCAGGGAGCGTAGTGTGGTCAATCGCAACATGCTACCAGGGTTGCTAAGGAAGGTGCGTGAAGATGGTTCCAGGGTATTTACTACTCAGAAACCATCGTCTAAGCCAAAAAGAGGCAGGCTTTGTTGTCTTCTGCATCCGAGCAATCCTAACCGAGCGCATTATGATGAGTTAGGTTTGTCCATATGCCAAAAAACAAATCTTATAAATCCCCTTCAAGTTTCACGCCACATGCAACACCGACATAAGGATGAGTGGGCAGCGATTGAACAGGAGCGCATAACGAGGGAACGGGAGGAAGACAGGGAGTTGCAGAAGCAACTTGTGGGTAAGATTGCAGAAAGACCGCCACTATATGTAAGCGAAAAGGATAGGAAGGGTAAAGCATAAAATAGCCGTCAGGTGTGTGTGTGATGAATGGTTTAACACTACAGGAACTAGAGGCAGATAGAGATAAGGCAATAAGGCAAATCCAGCAGATGCAAAGGAACGCTATTATGCTGGAGGGTCTTATTGCCTATCTTAATGAAAATATCCGCCGCCTCTCTGAGGTGTGTGAAAAGGAGAAACCATGAGTAAGTTTCTTGGCTGGAAAACGGCTACTATCGCCCTTAACGGCACTGCTAGTGATGAGGTTGACTTGGGACTTGACGCCGATTTACTTCAGGTTAAATTGCCCACACTTACCAGTGGGACAATAAAGGTACAGGTCGCAGAGGAGGCTGGTGGAACATATCAGGATTTGGGGCCTTCAATCACTACTGCAACCACGACTGGTGCATATAACACGGTCTTCAAACTGGGCGGATGGCAGCACATTAAGATAGTATCTTCAGCCGCCCAGGGTGCTGCTCGTAGTATCAAAGTGCGAGGAGAGAGGTTCTAGGAGGTAAGACATGGCGCTTGATATATTTGACAGTGGTCTGGAAATCTTCGGTCATCTCAGGACAGAGAATGATGGCACCAAGACGACTATTATGGGTATCACAGGCGATTACAATCGCATCGGTGATGCAGGTGTCACGAGCCAAGCACTGGCTTCTGAGGATGACCTTCTAGTTACGGGGAAGCTCGAAGTAAATGGCCTTGTGTATCTCGATGGCGGCTTGGGGGCAGCGCTAGACTTCAACAACCAGCTCCTCAGCAATATGAAGCTGGACACGACCCTGAACGCTAATGTCTTCGGCATAACAAACATGGGCACCAGCTCTTTTGCCTCGACCGCTGCCCTAGTTGTAATAACATCTGGGGGTTGGTATGGCTTTCAAGCTTTGACCGATGGTGGCGGTGAGGAAGTGGCTCGTGTTACGGGAACGGCCACTGCGGCGTCAGGCAGGTTCCAACTGAAGAAGGGCCAGCTAACAGGAGACCTGGATGCTAATGGCTATGGTGGCCTCAAGCATACCTTCCTATTCGTCCAGGACAATGTGGCTGCGGGCCAGGCTGCTGTAGCCCTGAAATTATTGGGCGATGCTGTACGGACAGAAGGGATTTTATCCTTCCCTGGCTCCATTATCGGTATCCGAGTCTATTCCAACGAAGCTCGAACAGCAGGCACCCTGACTGTGGACGTAACGGTTGATGGGGCAGTAACTGGCCTTCAGGCTATCCTCGATGCCACTAATACACAGGATAAGGCCACAACTCAGGCCAAGGACCTGGATGCGTTCACAAATGCCCAGAGGATAGGCGTCAAGATAACAACCTCAGCAGACTGGGCACCGACAACTGCCGACATTGAAGTGGCGGCGGCAGCGGAATACTAGAAGGGAGAGCAAACATGGTGAAGGAAATCAAAGAAGAGAGGTTGGCGATTGTTGCAACCTTGAGTCGGTCAATACCAGGTGGGCCAGTCCTAGTCGAATGTCGGGTAGATTATAATGTGGCGTCCAGTGATGGCCTCATGGAATCCAGGAGTTTGGTTCCTACCTTGACTGCAAATCAAGAAAAGGTACTCAAAGATTTCGCTATGCTTATGTTGAAGGCGGTGAAGACAAGCGAGAATATAGCAAAGTGAAATAGCAGGGGGGTAATCTCTTCATGGCAGAGTTTTATGCCCTACTACGTTATGAAAGCTACACGACCGGGGATGATTCTAGTCAGCAAATTGCTAGTGCTGGCTATTCTGCTCAGACATTCACACCGGTTAATACCCATTGGTGTCGCCGAGTTACGGTCAAGGTATATTCAGAAACGGTATCAGGACGACTTAATGCAGCCATATATGCCGTTGATGCTTCTGGTGCCCCAACAGGCCCTATTTTGGCTAGTGGCTCAATTTCCAACGTTGCTATCAGAAGTGGCTATGGAGCCACTTCAGCAGCCACAGCAACATTGGTGCCAATCAAGTTTGATTCTCCAGTTGAGGTATCTGGCGGGATTGAATATGCAATAGTTTGTTGGGAAACAGGTTGCTCCACTACCTTCCCTTATTGGAGATATGACAATACCGATGGCGCATACTCTAGAGGCCAGCGTTGGCGGAGTACGAATAGAGGTATCACGTGGAGTGTCCAAACAGGTGATGACCACCTATTTGAGGAATGGGGAGGGCTAGAACCTATGGTACAATGTTCAACCTTAAGGCATGACATCGCTCGGATAGTTGAGGGGCCAGATTTCATAATAGGCACAGTGGATTCTGGCACTACCACCACTATCGTTGATGCACTCGAATTGACGGCTGCCGATAATACCTATAAGGGACGCCAGGTCTATATCTATTATGACGCTGGTGGAGCGAGTGCGGCCCCTGAAGGGGAGAAGGGCCGAATAAGCGCATCGGACCAAAGTGATACCAATATCACTTTCCCTGCCCTTACTATTGCGCCAGCAGCAGGAGATTTGTATGAGGTTCACACGAAGGGACTCATCGTCGCCGACTACAATGAGGCTATCAATGCAGCCCATCGTGCAGCCCGATTCCGCCACAAACTCCTCAAGGTAGATGAATCTCTCATGTTTTCCAACCTTTTAAGCAATGGGGCCTTCGAGTTGTGGGATTCTTATGGGGCTGATACAGCGGTCGCCACTGGATGGGCAAAAAGTAGTGCTGAACTCAGCAACCGTGAAACCTCTCTCATCTGGGGCAAGAAATATAGCATGAAATTGGTAACCGTCTCTGGTGATAGTTACGGTGGTTCTCTTTCTCAATCCGTTGCCAATTATGCACGGCATCGGGGGAAATCGGCTACTGCAAAGGCGTGGGTCTTCACAAGTGCAACTAGTCGGGTACGCTTGAAGCTCACTGATGGCGTCAACACCTGGTACTCCGACTACCATGATGGTGAGGGTTGGCCTGGGTATAATGGAGACCCCTTGGAGGTAGAGAATAAGACTATTGCCGATAATCCTACCCAGCTTACAGTCTCTATCGAGATTGCTACTCACGCAAGCGTAGCTGTTACTGTGCGTATCGGACGGGTAGAACTCAAATGTGGCTCAGTTGATGTGGCTGCTGATTATATCTGGGAATACACCGTACCTTCGGGCTTCATAGCAATCTCTGAGGTATGGCAAGAGTCCAGTGTCCATAACGAGTATGACTTCCTTCTACCTGATAAGTGGTGGTACATCAAGCCAGACAGCACCCGGAAGTTGGTCTTCGATAAGCGTTTCTGGACACCAGAACCAGGTTATCGAATGCTGATTAAAGGCCAGAAAAAAGCCACCGAGCCTACGGCAGATACCAGCACAATCGAACTCAATGAGGAGTATGTCAAGGCATACGCAGTCTGGCAACTCCTTCTCAGGGATATGTCAACAGAGGAGAAGAGGGCCAAGGCAAGTTACTGGGGTGCCCTAGCGCAAGACCTGTGGAGGCGTCTGGACACGCCTTGGCTGGTGAACTCAAAGATGGTCGAGGTAATGTAAGAAATGGCCCGCACCGTTGTAACCCTGAACTCTAAGCAGTATGTAACAGATGGTGTGCAGAGAGAGACTATCGCCGAGTTCTCTCCTTCCTATCGCACTACAGGAACGCAGAAGCGTTCGGACCGTACAGGAGTATCAAGGCACAGTTTCACCTTTGACAAAGGCTTAGGCGTTGAGACATTCGATTTCAACAACCCTGACCACTACGGTAGATATTATGACAGTGCTACTTGCGATACTAGGTTCCCTGGCCAAGTAACGCCGAGCCTTTTGATAAATACTGCAACTGGGCCCGAGGAAGAGATTGCTGAGGATACTGTTTCTATCGGGGCTATGGAGAACTACAAGAGCAATCTCTATGGTTTAGCCAAATATGTAGATACAAGTGCGGGTAACCATGATTGCACGCTATACAAATTCGACCCAGACCATGCCACAACTCAATGGGACCTTGTGACCACAATTTGGGATGCTGGCGCAGATTTAGATACCGTAGCGATTGGAGACCTCAAAAGGCACGGGGCGTATCTGTTTGCCTCTTTCTTTGTCTATGATGCGGGTGCAGCACCGGCGGTCTATGCCCATAAGGTGTATGAGACTACTGCAAATGCTGGCAACATTTGGAGTGCAAAGGTAACGGGACTTCCTGCGGCTGCGGTAAACGACCAGACCAACCATATTCTCAGTTTCGGCACCACTCTTTTGCTAACACTTTGGGATGATTCGGCAGGCGAAGTCTTAGTCTATAAAAGCACTGACAACGGTGCAAATTGGGCAAAGGTTTGTTCCATTGCTTCGGCAGGGCCATCTCTCGGCATGGCCTCTTGGGTCAACCATGATGGTGATGACGTGCCCTGGATACGGCTTAGGGAATCCTTCGGTTGGATTGACCTCACGAATAGTGTTTATCAACGTATGGTTGATGTGCCTACTGAATCAGCCACAGCCAAAGGGATTATGGTCTGGAATGCTGACTTGTATGTACCTTCGCAGGAAGGCATGAAGCAGTGCTACTACTCAGGGAGCGAGTTAAGGGTGGAATCTATGGGCCTAACTAATAAGGGTGCGATTGCACCACTCTGGTCAATCGGGCCTGCTACCGCCATGACCCGCACTGATTCCTGGCTAATAGCGGCACAAGCTGGACAGGATGCAAGCCATTATGCCCATAACTCGGCTTGGGATGGGAGTGCATGGCATCGTATAATTTGCCGTGCCGTTGTAAATCAACGTATTGTCGCTATAGCCGTATCAGACGCAGATGACAATTTGGTGCGCCTTCATTATGCTGTCCGAACAGCGACAGATACAACGACGATGTTTTATCTTGATTACTTGTTGGATAACCCGATTCATCTCGAAGGCACCATGAAGTTCAATACCCCTGATGATTTAACAACAGTTAAGTTTGGTGGCGATGAGCCGGAGACCAATGGCATCGCTTATCGTTTGGAGATTCGAGCTGACGATCTGGAGGACGCCGTAGCCTACATTTCAGTTTATTATGGTATCAACGGTGAAGCACCAACAACTAACACATTGGGCACTTTCAACGCTAGTAATACAGCGTTTGATTTCGCTTCAGGGGTGGGCGTCGCCTTCAAAACTATCCAGTTCTATCTTTCATTTGTGAGGGCTGCCGCGGATAAAACGAAGCGAGTAGTGCTCCGAGACATGGTGCTATACTACAAGAAGAAACCAGCCCGAAGGCAAGCCTATATTTTTGTGATAGACCTTGAGGAAACACATAGGCTGGATATGACACGGACTGCGGAAGATATAGTTTCCCAACTTGAGACCGACATGGATACACAGACTCTTCTGGCCCTTGAGTTTGGCAGGATGACTGCAACGAAGGTGGAACTGATAGAGTTCGGTGCGGTGGAAGCTGTTGCCCCAGGCATAGGCAGCTACAGACCGCTTGAGCGTTCTGGGTTGATACAGGTGCGCTGCGAGGAGCCTTTATAATGAAGGAGGCTGACCGTGGAGTTGACCTACGATGCCTATGTGCGGAATCAGGGCCTCCTCTCGGATGCCGCGGAAATGGCTGGGTGGATTCAGAACCTTGTCGCAACGGTAAACATGCACGTCATAGGCGGGCCTTATGTGGTCGAATACCCAGGAGGCGATGGGATAGACCGAGGGTTGAGTGGTGTCATTCTTCTGGCCGAGAGCCATATTGTAGTCCATACTTGGCCTGAAATGGGTTTCCTGGGCTTAGACCTCTATTCTTGCAAAGACTTCCAGATGGCAAGGGCGTTAGCCGAGATTCACAAAACGGTCAAGCCGCGAAGTGAGTGGGCCGTTACTTTAGAAAGAGGCGTTGAACATGGGCGTGTAACTCCTGTGCAGTTTCGTAGTTCGTGGCATAATGTGGTTATGCCACCTGAAGGAAGTGCCTATGTATAGGCTCAAACTACTAGGTCTGCTTAGTTGCATATCCTTCTACATGGCAGTAAGCGGGATACATCAGTCTTGCCATAGCATCCTCTCCGCACTGGTGGGGGCCGGGCAGGGACACTGGACGCTACAGGCTTTCTTCGGCGGCCTCTTCTATTGGGAAACGACAACACCCTGGGCTTGGCTGGTCGCTTTAGGTGGGGGTGCAGGCACAACCTTGTTCTTCCTACCGCTGTGGCGCTATGCTCAGAGGACTCGGACGCTTGACGACCTGCCGACGGAGGCCATTTTAGGAATCATTATCGGCTGGCAGGCTGGGTACTCGCTTGGTGAAATGGCCTGGTTCCTGGGTGCCCCCCAATGGCCCGCCATGATAGGCGGAACCGTGGTCGGTGTGGCTTATCCTTACTGGTATTATATGCGGAGGCTAAAAGATTGGCTTCAGGCCACAAAGGGGGAAACATGAAACTGGTAGAGATTATAAGGGCACTTCAGAGACCGACCATCATCTTCCTGGTGATTGGGAGCATAGTCGGGATAGCCCTGTACCTGGTGGCCAGATTTGGAGATCAGGGGATGGCCAGGGATGTCCTGCTCTTCCTACTCGGCGCAGGCGGCATCATTATGGGCTTCTTGTTTGGGGAACGGGCCAGGAGACCAAAGGGATAGATAGTTTTCTACTTTAGAAAGGAAGGCAGTGATGGAAAATAAGAAGAAGCGTCCCTTTGTTGACCGCCTGGATAGGCTTGAGCATCTGATTCGCAACGATATAATGCACGAACTCCGGCTGCACCGCTGGCTTCTTGGCCTCATCCTTGCTGCCGGGGCCTCGGTGCTGGTGGCCCTGGTGGTCAAGGCCCTGGTAGGATAAGCATTTATCTTGGCCTCTACGGGCACCACGGTGCCCAAGGCAGCCTTCCTGGGCAGAAGGTCGGCCAATCACACCACCCCTTTAGTCATTTACTCTTTTCTTCAGGGATAAACGCCAGCAGCCCCTTCGTGCCGTGAGGACACCCCATCTTGAGAAGCTGGTCTGACAAGGCTCCCTCGGCTGCAGCGTGTTGTCCTCCCAAGTTGTCGAACTCCCAAAAGGCCTTTCGGTTAAGCCTGGCCTTCACGCCATAATCCTCAAGTGCCTTCAGGATGGCATCGGCGGCAGCTTCAAAAATCTGCTCATGCTCAAGGTATCTGGCGCTCAGAACACCAGTTACTCCCTGCACA
>ERZ1292632.3300-Hain-H43-01um-R2-3300-length-12472-cov-17_pt1 | contig 12472 bp, 18 predicted proteins | sample MGYA00564407_ERZ1292632 | MGnify/ENA primary metagenome ERZ1292632 (study PRJEB36523, sample SAMEA6512637) | groundwater metagenome | collected 2019-01-08 | study: AquaDiva: Metagenomics assemblies of 32 groundwater samples
AGGAGGCCGAGCGTTAGGCCAAGCGGTAGAAGGTGGCGCGGCATACGTGGGCGACCGTCTCGCCGCTGGCGAGGATCACGCGGAACCCGATGCCCTCGGGCTTCGTCAGGCTGAACATCTCCTCGCCGTGGGGAATCCCGACCGTGGCGGTCGGGTTGGTTGCGTCCATGCGAAAGCGGGCCGTCCCGCCCGTGCAGCGGAGCACGACTTGATCCGCCGCCTCCGCTCGAGCCTGGGTCAGCCGCCGGGCCGCCGCCCCGACGCCAACGGTCAACTCTTCATAGTCAAACGGGATGAAGGATGCCATTCTAATTCATGCAAAACACGCCAAAGATCCGCATCGTCCCGTCCCGGTGGCTCCACGCCGTCAAGAGCCGGTAGATCGGCCAGAAGCGCGTTTGGACGCCGTCTCGGTCAGCCAGGAGGAGGCTCACAGAGAGTTCGGTCACGTGCCCAGCGCCCCCTTGGGCGGCGACTGATACCACGAGCAGGTCTGTTTGGGGTCGGCCCGTACCCCCGTGGAGGTGTGCGAAATGCCGCGGTCGTACCAGGCCGGGGCCGTCTTGTCGTCCGGGGCGACATCCACGGAGGCGAGCAGCGGACCCACCCAGATGGTGTGCAGCCGCTGGCCCCGAGCCTCATATGCGACGAACAGGCCGACCACGGGCCGCCCGTGCTCGTCGATCAGGACGACCGGCTCCGTGCGTTTTGCCTGCCATGAGGAGAACGGCGGCGCGCCGGGCGGCACGCACACGGTCTCGCTAAGGCGCGCACTGCCGAGTCCCGCGCTGCCGTCGAGCGGAGCGGCGGCGATTTTGCCCGGCAAGGGCAAAAACACTAGGATGCCCGCCAGAACCAACGCCCATTTACCCATAGACCCCATACGTGACCCCGGCCGGGACGCGCGCCATGCCCATGCGTACCCGACGGTCGAACGCGATAGCGAGTTCGATCCCCCGCTGAAACTCCTGCTTGTAGATCTGGGCGCGCTTGTCGGATTTCATGAGATAGGCATGGTAGGCCGCCCCGTGGGCCAAGACCCACCGGAGGTGCTGCGGGATCGTGAGCGCCCCGGACCCGGAGGGGTTGGCCTCTGTGATGATGTACGGGTATTCGACGCGCCGGGCCGCCGTCGGGTAGGTCGAAAACCTCACCTTGCGGTTCGCCATTAGGGCGCAAGCCCGCGCGGGCCAGCCCGGAGAGGGGGGGTCGGCGTACTGCCCGATCAGCCGCTCGTAGTCCCAGACCTCGATGAGCGTGCCGTCCTGGTCGCGGAGGTGGCTATCGAAGTAGCCGAAGTTCGAGGCCACGTCATACTCGATCTGGAAGATCGTCGTGGCCGTGCCCGCCGCGATGGTCGCCGGGACGCCCTGGAGGGTCACCGCCGTCGCGTCAGCCGCGTGCGCCGTGACGCGCGCCGCCCATTGCACGCCCGACGGGCGGATGTGGTAGTCGAGGATCGAGATGGAGCCCGCGGGCGCCGCCGAGAGCGTGCCCGCCACGCCGGAGGCCCCCGTGGCGGAAATCGTGATCGTCAAGGTTGTGATCTGCGCCCGCGTGATGAGAATGCCCGGAGGATCGGAGAGGTTCCAGTAAAAGGGATGGGCGGACGCAAATTCGTGGAAAGCCAAAATAATGGCATCTTCCACCTCCGCGTCAAAATCGTCGCCCGTCGCCGCCATATCGGCGAGAGAGAGCACGGAAACCTTGATGTCAGAGAAACTGTCGAAGTCAGCCAGCTACATCACCCCCTCGCTCACGGCCCCCATCCCTCGCCGCCCGTCGTGGGATAGTCGTACCGGCATTCCCCGCTCTCCCGCGCCACCTCGGCCGGGCGGCAGTCCCAGCGGCCCGACGGTTTCTTGTCGGGGAACGGCAGCTCGCCGCTCAGGATCGCCGCCTGCATCGCGCCGCAGTCGAACGCCGTCGGGAGCCACATGACCCATGTGGGCGGCGTCCCGACCGTCGCGCAGGAGTAGAGGGCCAACAGTACCCATGCGTGCGTGGGCCATCCTCAATTCGGGGCGGCCGGGGCGAGCCGGTCGATCCGCCGTTGCACCTCGGCCGACCGCGCACTTTCGTTCCCCCCGGTATCGGTCGCCGTCGCCCAGAACGTCACCAGCACATCCTGCCCGGCCACGACGGGCACCGTCACCTGGGTCGTGATCGCCCCGCCGCCCTGCGGGCGCGACGCGGCGACGTCCGGCCCCTTGACGGGGGTGCCCCCGGGCAGCTGGTAGTAAATGTTCGTTTTAGACAGGTCGCTCAAGAGCGTCGCATCAGCGTTCGTGGAGGGTTCGGTGTAAGTTGCGGTCACGCTCGCGCCAGTGACCGTAAAGTCGATGGCGGCAACCTTGGCGCTGAAGGCGAAGATCATGGCGAAGCAGAAAACGGCGATTTTCATGAGATCCTCCTCCTGTGGATGGGGAATCCGACCCACTCCAGCCGATCCGCGTGATGCGAAGGTTTGACGGGGCGTCGGGCGCGACGGGCGAGGGCCCGGGCGGGGGTGCCGTGGTGCTCGTGATGCCGACGACCGTGCTGTTGCTTGAGTACGCGCCGATATCCTCGCCATTGCGCCCGCGCCCCCGGGCAGGCGATGAAGCTTGGAGTTTCCAATCTGCAGGATTCTTAAACGCAGTATTCACGAACTGGGGATCACCGGTCACGCTGTTCGTCCCACAACCGCTCCCCTGATAGTAGAGGTTGTAATCACAGAACGTCACGCCGCTCGGAGCAGAAAACGACGACTGGTAAAAGATGTTATTCCATACCTGCGTATTCGTCGTGCCCGCCGAGACAGTAATCCCTTGAGCATCCACCGTGTTGTTATACACCTTCGTGTTGACGTTCGGATTCGTCGAACTGCCCGTCACACTAATGCCGCATCGCCACACGATGTTTCCATAGACCTGGTCATCTCGGTGAGTGGCGCCGCTTCCGCTTCGCACACGGATACCTGTCCGAGCGCAATCATGGATGAAATTATAGCGGAAGATGTTGCGAGTGCCGTTCACCTTGTCGTAGAGTCCATCCCCCACATCGAAGATGTAGTTGTTCTCCATGACAATGTCGGTCGCGTTATACATCCGAACGCCAACGCCATCGCAGCCTTTCGGTGTGCTATGGAAGCCAGAGATCCGATTGTTGCGGATGAGCACGTTGGTTGCCTGCCGAACGCTCATCGCCTCCCAATTCCCGCAATCCGGGCTTTGCCATCCGATCAACGTGTTGTTTTGGATAATCGCGCCTTCAACGCGATCGGACGCGCCCATGACTTTAATCGTGCCGTGGATCGTGAACCCATCGACGGTCACATAATCACGATGGGCCGTGCCGATGATGTGCGCGTTCGAGCCCTGAAGGATGACGGTATCTCCAGGGTTCACCATCATGGTAATCCGGGCATTTGCCGTGCCAGACACGGGCGGCTGAATCGCTGGGGTATTCCAATCTCCAAGACCGCCAACATCGTATGTTCCGGCCTTGACGATCATCGTATCGCCGGGGACTGTTAGGCGGCTCGCTCCTTCGTTTACAGTCCGGAGTGGCAAGGCCTCAGTCCCAGGATTCGCATCAGAAGCCGATTGGTGCGCCCGATCCACATAATAGGTCGTCGCATGAACCTGGACTGGCCATATCACCAAGAGACAGAGGAACCCCCATCGTATCGTAGGACGCATGTTCATCGACCTCCAAGCACTTGGAGCACCTCCAACGTCTGCCCGGGCCCGTCGGAAATGCAATCCACGCGCCCCTGAAAATCGGTCAGCTCGAGCCGACTCGTCGTGCTTGCGTTTTCTGCCGCTGATACGGCGTGAAGGGTAAAGGCATTGGAGGCGGTCACCGTCACATGCCCCCCGCCAATGTAGATTGGAAGTGTGCCGACATTTTGGAGGATGACCCTTTTGCGAGTTGTAGTAACGCTGACCGCCGTGGCCGCTGTCGTGCCACAGTTCACCCGAAACATGGTGAACTGCGGGCTAATCCCAACGCCCGCCACATGAACCTGCGTGGCGACGTGGTCAAGAGCCCCCATGATGGTGAATACTGTGACGCCGGTCACCCGGAGCGCCGCGTTGGCATTATCCGTCACGCCGCCCGCGAGATGGATGGCCGCAGAAATGTGCCCGACGTTCGACGTGAACCCGCCCGCGACATGCAACGCGCCAGAGATGTGTCCTACATTCACCACGCTTGCGGCGGAGCACCCCGTACAGTTAACATTGAGTTCGCCCGCCGTCACAGTCACTGGATTGCCCGCCACATCGCTCAAAATGATCCGTCCCGACACATGCGTCACCGCTGACACATGATCCACCCGGACGTTGGAGGCTGCGGAGCAGCCCGTGCAGTTCACGTCGAGGGCTGTGCCGGTCACAGTTACCGCCGTGCCTACTAGGTTCGTGAGAAATACGCCCCCGCCGATGTGCGTCAGGGAAGTAATGTGTCCGACTCGGAGTTCTTCCGTACTGGGCACAACTTGGCTCCACACCCACGGCCGGAAGGCCATGAGCAACAACAGGCACAGAAGCCCGACAAGCCCCAAGCGTCTCATGGCACAGGCGGTCGTGCGACGACGGGCGGTCGCGCCACGATGGAGGGTCGTGCGAAAATACCTGACCTGGGAGGACTGACGCACACGCTGTTAGAGTAGCCCGACTCACCCGTGGCGTTGAAAGCCTGAAGACGATAGCAGAATGCGTCGGCCACAAGAATCGTCTCCGACCAAGCCGTCTGGTTGGCCGCAAGCGTATTGCGACGGGTGAAGGTGTCGTCAGAAGCTGCCCCGAGTCGGCGCTCCATATAAAAGCCATTCTCGTTATCCGCATTGTCCTGCCACGTCAGAGTGACAGTCTTAACCGCTGGCGGCGCAGGTGTGACGGTCTGCTCGTAGCCGAGCGTCACGTTGGGCCGACGATCCTCATAGCTTTCTGACGACGCAAAGAAGCGTTTGTTGTCAACGGCAGACGTTCGGTCGGCCGTCAAGAGCAAACCGAAATTCCGGTCGGGATTATCAATCCAAAACTGGAAAATTGTCGTGACATGCCAACTTTTCCAGCCAAGCTCGTCCGTCACTGAGAGAAAGTGTGCCTGCGTGGCGAGATCGGCTTGAGCTAACGGCACGTTATTGTAGCAGCAATTATTCGCCGTCCAGGGGTTGGTGCCATCATGAGTCTGGCCTGTCGCAAGACTCAGAACCGGGTTTGAGTTGATGATTCGATTGGCCCCGATGTGGTAAGGCAGAGCCCCACGCCAGTCCTCCAGGAACAGGTTCAATGTCGCATGCAAGATCGTGACACTGTGCGGCAGCCCCTCTAAATCCCACTGGAGGACCGGTACGTTCGCTATCTTGCCGCTCGGCCACGTGTATGCCCGAAGATGTAGGGCGGTCGCATAGTTCGTCGTGTTGACGTTCAGATATGTATCCGCATGCGCAAGAAGAAAGATCTCATCTTGGGCCTGGACGAGTGGTAACCACGCGGCCCACGCGACCAGGATGAACCCCATCCCACAGAGCCACCGTCTCATAGCAATTCCGTCACTTGGGCGGCCCCCGTGGCGCTCTCCCAGACGCCGGTCACCACGCCGCGGTAGACCCGCCCCTGCCGGTGTTCAAACGACGCCTGTGGGAGGAGTCGATGCGTGAAGTCCGTCACGCTTGCCCCTGTACCGAACTTCAGGTAGAGAATGACCGTTGAGTCATTATGCACAATAACGCCGCCGCGATGAAAATTCGCCGACGACAGGACCACGGCCGAGGCGGAGGCGCTCACGCGCCGGACGACCGCCTGCTGGCTTTCTCGCTCACCCATGCGGCACCCTCACCGGCCCACTCCGATCAGTGTGCGGAGAGGCGCTGAGACAGCCACCCCGGCGGCAACCAGCCGAGTCGTGTTCTCGATCCCCTCCGGAGAGGCATCAACTCCTCCCACCGCCAATGATGTTTTGAGTGTCGCAGAGAACTGGCCGCTTTGCAGATAGAGTTTGTCGGACTCCGACCCGCACCACGGAGTGTTCGTCTGATCCCACGCGATCCCTCGCGGACTGGTGTCTATCGCCGCCCCAACCCCCAGGCTCGTTTTCATGGTCGCGGAGAATTGTCCGGACTGAAGATAGAGTTTATTAGCCGCATCCCCAGCCCACGGCGAATTTGTGCCATCCCACGATACCGCTTCGGGGGACGTATCTACCAGCCCAACCGCCAAGCTCGTTTTCATGGTCGCGGAGAATTGACCACTTTGCAGATACAGTTTCTGGTCCGTATCGCCGGTCCACGGCGTATTGGTCCCGTCCCAGGAAATTCCTGTGGGCGTGAGGTCGATCGTCCCAATGGCAAGGCTTGTCTTCAGCGTGGCTGAGAACTGGCCGGACTGGAGATAGAGCTTGTCGTTGGTCCGTCCAGTCCACGGAGTATTCGCACCATCCCATGCAATCCCCGTCGGATTCGTCTCCCCGAGGCCCACGGCCCGGCTCGTTTTTAAGGTCGCAGAGAACTCGCCGCTTTGCAGATAGAACTTGTCGGACTCTAATCCAATCCACGGCGTATTACCTGGCATCCCGAACCTCGTAGACAAGTGGCGTCATCAGCGAGTCGTGGCCGACTTCCTGCCACGAATAGGGATCCCGGATCACGGCAGGACCGAGCAATTCCAGCATCTCCAGGGGCGTATACTCGCGGACGTGGTAGGGGTTGCCGGGCCGATCCGGCCGGAGCACCGGCGCGGCGCGGTTCGGGGTGGACAAGATCACGATGCGACCGCTGGCCAAGAGATGCCGCACCGCAGAGACCGAGTCCTCGATGTGTTCGATGAGTTCCACGGCGAGGCACACCTCGGCGCGTTGGTCTTGGTCTACGACCACTGATCCACGGGTGATGTCCCACGGCAGAAAGGTGATTTCGGGATAGAGTCCCCGGGCGATCTGAAGGGCGTCTATGGAGATGTCCACACCCAGCACGTGACAGCCCCAGTGGGAGAGCACGTTCGTCCCCACCCCCATCCCACACCCCACGTCCAACACCCGCCGCCCACGCGACCGTTGCGCCACGTTCCGGTAGATGGCGACCTGCTCCGAGAACATGGCCGGGCCGCCGTGCGTAAGACGCTCCCACGCCAAGGCCGCCGTGTTCATCGTGCGTTCAGGGTTCGGCTGGTACGCCATGGGCCACCTCGCACGGGGTCCGACGTTTGATGTGATAGGTGCAATCCGGCTGGCATGGATAGCAGTGGTGAATGGCGCAGCAGAGCTCTGGCTCCACCATCAGCCCCTTGATTGCCAGCGCCGCATCGTGAAGGTCGATCTCATTGAAGTGCCGACAGGGATAGTCGAAATGGCACCACAGCGCGAACCCGGCCTCCCGCGCCCGCTCAGAGAATGAGAAATCGTTCCCCCGGTCCACGACGCCATCCGGCAACAGTTTTCGCGTGAACGCGCCGCGCTGCATTGCGGGATGCTCAAAGACCCTCCGGGCAATGACGAAACAACCCGTCCCGATCGCATCGACCTGCTGCAATCCGTCGCGCGGCAGGTACTCCCGGTACGCATCCGCCTCCGCATCGTAGCGATAGGCGTTCCAGTGAATCGGCCGCTCGTGGTCACCCCCACCCTTCCAATGCCAGACGGGCGTTGGGAGTCCGATCACATCCCGGTCCAATGCAATGAGGTCAAGCGGGTTGCGGATCGGAGGATTATCGCTGTCCATCGAGAGCCAGAAGTCAAAGCCTTCATGCAGGAACTCGCGCACGATCTGATGCTGATTGTTCTCGTAGGGCTTGGCGGCCGGAAACCTCACATCGAGCTGGTAACGCCGGTCGTGAAGCAGCAAACGGCAGACAACCGCAACCACTTGGCGATGAATCCAGTGTTCGTTCGGCACGGTGATTAAGACGCGCATCAGGGCGACACGCTCGGGTCGAACTCCACGCCGAGCCGCCCTTTAGAGTCCGCCCACCGCCGCAGGAAATTCTTCTTCACGCCCGGATGAGGATCGAGTGGGTCAAGGGCCTTGGCGATCTTGCCGTCCACCGCCACCACTTCCGGGGCGGTGTCGGGTTTCTTCAAATCCTTGAGGAGATCACGGTAGAGTTTCAGGCCTTGGAGGACCTCCAGCGTGAAGTCTTCATCGGCGAGATGCGCGTAGGCCTTCGTCTCCCAAAATGTCTGACACTCCGCCTGTGTCATAATCGTCATCAGAGTTGGGAACGTCGCCACAGCCGCCTCCGCGAATGCCTTGGAGACGAGGAGCATCCCCCATTGCATTCCTCGGGGGCTATCGGCGGTCTCGACCGCATGGCCGGATTGCTTGTCGTAGTGCCACGAGCCGACAACGTACTTGCGCACCTCCCCGTCTATCTCTTCGCGTGTCAGTGGACGGCCAAGGTCGAGCGTCCGGCTCGCCACCGCCGAGGCGATTATGGGAAGCAGTTCCCACGCCGGATGATCTGCATGCCCATTTGGCCGAAGACCGATTTTTACCTTGATCGGCACTATGCTAATCGGCATGTTCCTCTCCTCATGGTCCCGCCCGATAGCTCATCGTGCCGGAAATTGACCCGCCAGACGTCCGCGTCGTTTGCGCAATGCAGAGGTTGTTGCCCGGCACCTGCGTGGACAAGACCGGGAAGGGCGAGGCCAGACTGAACCCCCCGTTTGCGGCCAGCACCACCGAGTCGTCCGGCCTCCACGACCCGATCAGCGCATGTCGCGGTTGGCCAAAACAAGTCGTCCCGACTCCCTCCAAAAGTGAGAACCCCTGGGCGTGGGCCGACACAACCATGATCGAGCAGATGTAGATCCGCCACTGGGCTTGGTTGATTCCGCCGTTCGACGATGTCAGGTGGATGATCTGGGTGTAGCCCGGAGCCGCCGCCGCCACGTGGATGGCCAGCGTGGAGTGGCATACCATCTGGGTCGTCCCCGTGCCGGGAGCTCCGCTGCCGACGTTTGTGAGGCCCGCCACGTGGATCGATCCCGTCACATGGGCTCCCATCACCCGGAGGACTTGGTGGCTGGCGACCATGACGTGGGTCACGGAGGAGACGTGGGCGACGGTGGATTGGTGGAAGACGTTGATCGTGTCGCTCGTGACCGTGCCACCGCAGCTTTCAAAGGCCGTCGCTCCAGTATTCACGCACCGGATAGCCAGCGCCATGTTGAAGTTCCACGGCGTGCCAGCCGCCGAGATGTGGAGGACAGAGGTGATGTGCCCGATGGGCAAGCCGGCCCCAAGGCCCAAGTTTGTGCCAGCCACGCTCATGATCGCCACATGCGTAACGGACGTCACATGCCGGATGTTCCATTCCCCGCCTTGATGGGCGGCTTGAATTGTCCATGACCCGGACTGGAACGTCTGTGTCTGGACGTGGGCCCATCGTTGCCAGTCAATGATTGACACATGAGTCACGGAGGAAATGTGTCGGATGGTAGATTGGTGGAAAACGTTCACGGCGTCCGGCGTGGAGGTGCCCGCGCAGGATTCTGCGACACCTGCGTTGGTATAGCATGTGACGGCCAGCGCCCCAAAGTGCGTGAGGAAGGCGCGTTGCCCGTACGTCGCAGTGATTTGCATGGACCCTTGGACGTGGGTGACAGAGGTGATATGCCGGACATTCCACTCGCCGCCCTGGTGGGCCGCCTGGATCGTCCACGAGCCAGATTGGGACACCTGCAGGTGGGCCCACCGCTGCCAATCGAGGATCACGACGTGGGTGACGGAAGACACGTGCCGGATGGTACTCTGATGAAAGACGTTCACGGCATCGCCGCTGCCGCCAGTCCCGCCGCACGTCTCGGTGGCGCCGCCCGCCGTATAGCACGTGACCGCCAACGCCCCGAAATGGGTCACGATGGCCAATTGGTTATTTGGTGTGCCAGACATCAACCGAACATTCCCCGCCACATGGGTCGTAGAGGAGATATGCCCCGCTGTCATTTGAAGGCTTGAGGCGACCGTCTGGCTCACCACGACCGCGTTCATTCCGGTGATGCCCTGGATGGTCAGGACGCCGCCGTGCGATGCGCCTGGCAGGCCGAGACCTTGAACGTGGAACTGGGCCCCCTGGATCGTCCCTCCGATGTGAACGGATTGCGCGATATGCGCGATGGTCACCAAGTGGGCCGCTTGGATGGTCCAGGTGCTACTTTGGACGACGCTTTGCGGATCGGCCCCGCCCCCGCAGGCTTGGAACGTCGTGCCACCAGTATCCACGCAACGCACAGCCAGCGCTTGGTTGGCGAGGGCAAGGCCCGCTGAGGCGATGTGGGTCACGGAGGACACGTGACGCACCGTCGATTGATGGAAGACGTTCACGTTGTCCGTCGTCACTGTGACGGTCGCGCTCGTCACAAGGGCCCCGGTATGGTCCACCCGAGCACGGGCGCCCGCATTCAAGGGGTCTCGGATGACCAACCCTCCGTCCGCAGCCGCCACATGCGTCACCGAGGAGATATGCCGGACCGTTGACTGGTGGAACACGTTCACATTGTCGGTCGCCACCGTAACGGTCGCGTCCACGGCGAGCTGCCCCGTGTGGTTGACCCGGGCGAGCTGCGTATGCGTCCCGTCCATGATGCGGAACGCCCCGAACGGCACTTGGGCGTCGGCGATCTTCATGACCGCCCGCCAGTCGCCTAAGATCAGCAGCGAGCACAGGAGCCCGATCAAGACACCGAGCGCGAACGGATAGCGCCGAACTGTCTTCACCGTTCCGCCCAGTCCCGATAGTCGATCGTGGCTTGCACCTCCAGCTGGCTCGGCATGGTTTCCGGGGTGTGGCGCATCACCAGCCGGACCCGCCCATTCTGCTGCACGACATACGGGCCATATTCGGGGGATTCATACTGGCTCTGGCTGACCTTCACCACGAAGTCCTGCACGACGTTACCGGCCCCGTCCCAGACCTCAAGAATCGCATCGAACCCATACGTAGTAGTGACGAGGATTTTGAGCCGGATGTGGCGGGGGATGGCGAAGGCGACTTCGGCGAGCACCTGCCCCGAGGTCGGCGCGACGAGGGTCGGGCCGGAGACGAGGGGCATGGCCCCCGCCTACCGCCCGGCGAGCTTCGCCGCCGCTTGCTGGATGTTTCGGTAGTCGGCGCGCGCCCGCTCGGCGGCGCCCTTGAGCTCGTCCACCTCGTTGCGAAGGCGCTGAAGATTTTCGCGGAGGCGCTCTTCCTCGGCCTTCGCCGCCTGCTTGAGGCCGATCACCTGCTCCTCTGTGCGCTTCTTCGCCGTATAGACCTGCTCCTCGAGCGCCTGAAGGATGGACGCCCGACGCCCCCGTTCCTCGTCCAATTGGAACCGTTCGCGATCCATCCGCTCCTTGAGGGCCTGTCCCTCGCCTTCAAGGCGCGCCAGTTCCTGCCTCACGGGCACAAGCAGAACCTCCCGCTGGAGGGCGACGTCGGCCTCCAGCTGGCTGGCCTTCATCTCCAGTTCCTGGGCCTTTTGCAGGGCGGCCTGCGCCCTAGCATTGCCGTTGGCCAGCGCCCCCTCCGCCTCCACGGCCGCCTCGATCATGCGCAGCGCCGTCTGGAGCGTCTGGGCGAAATCCCGCACCGGTTTGGCGTAATCCAAAAGCTGCCTCAGCGTCGGGTCGGCCATGGCCCCCTCCTCTCGGTCACTCCAATTCCTCCAAGACCCCGACTTGGACCGTGTTCGTGTCGGCGGTCACGCAGTTCATGCCAGCGGACGTATTCGTCAACGCAAGCGCATGCGCTTGGCCCGCCATCAGCAAACCGGCATGGATCGGCCAGCCATTCGCCGTCGTCAGCGTCCCGTCCGCTTGGCCCACCCAGATCGTCGCGTTACCGAGGTTCATGATGCGCACCTGGGCACGGCGCACCCCAGAGGAGAACAACGAGGCCCCGCCAGACGTGCTGGTGCAGCGGATGACCCTCGACAGGTAAAGCCGAACTGGTCCGGCCGCCCAAACCGCCGGCACCACCACCAAGAAGGCGAGCGTGAACGCCGCCAGGAAGCGCTTCACGAACGCTAGCCGCTACCTGTTATACGGCGATTTGGCGATCCCTTCGGACTCCAGCGAGATCGGCACCCGCTCGCCGTCCTTGGAGAGGCTCGACGACTTCGTCTTCTTGCCCAGCGGGGCGAACTCCCCGAGCGCCTCGGTGAACTCCGTCTCGGTGTCTACCGAGGCCCCGCTGATCTTCTGGACTTTCTTGGGATCGCCGGACGGCGAATTCGGGAGCCCGCCCGGATTCCCCTCACCATACGGCTGTCCTGAACTCGGCTGGTGGCCCATCTGCTCCTCCTGTGTCTTCTCTGGGTTATCCCTTCAAGACTTCCTCGAGTTCCATGGCCCGCCGGTTCTCTCGCCGCCGCACCCGCTCCACGATCTGCTGGATGAAGGCTTGGTCGGCCGGAGCCGCCAGCACCTTGAACTCCCCCTTCTGACGCTTGCGGTCGTGATCCTTCGGCCCCAGGTGGAACTGGGCGACGTGCCCGGGAT
>ERZ1292632.3301-Hain-H43-01um-R2-3301-length-12469-cov-12_pt1 | contig 12469 bp, 8 predicted proteins | sample MGYA00564407_ERZ1292632 | MGnify/ENA primary metagenome ERZ1292632 (study PRJEB36523, sample SAMEA6512637) | groundwater metagenome | collected 2019-01-08 | study: AquaDiva: Metagenomics assemblies of 32 groundwater samples
TAAACGAAATGGCAAAATTTGAAAGCAGAATAAAAAACAGGTACAGATAAATCGTTTTCTTAATCATTTTTACTTCTCCTTGTAAAAGAGCTGTTCCTAGAACTAATCTGAAACAAAAGCGTCTCAGCTTATCTAGCCGAGACGCTTTTTATTTTTAGAAATTAAATTGGTTTTTACGTTGATAATTTATAAAAATCGCCTTGGCCAGACAAACTTGTCTGATTGAATGTGTAGCAAAATACACCCATTGGTCTTGGGGAGATTGCTAATGTATTCAATTGGCAATTCTTATGATTTTTCATGATATATTAGCATAGCACGGAATAAGCGATAATGTCAAATTTTTGTAAAATAAAAAAAGCCGAAAGTTTGCACCTTCGGCTCAGGGCAGTTAACCGCCCTTTAGTTTCTTCAGTTCTCTGCGAACTGAGGAAATCTTTTCTTTCCACTCGGCAACTTGTTGCCGAGCACCTGAGATTTTCGCATCCCGCTGAGCTATCCGCTCATTCGACTCTGCAATCCATTGAGAGTGAATCTCCTGCCACTTCGGCGAGTCACTGAAAAGCTGAACAGTCAGCTCCAGCACTTTCGCCTGATCGCGGGAACGTCTCTCCTCCTGATCCGAAATATAATCCTCGGAGCTGGAGATATTGGCCTTCCAACGTACAATGGTTTCCTCTTTTTGCCGGATTTCCATATCGCGGTCGGATAGCCTCAAAGGTTCAAGGCTAGTTATGCAGAGAGAAAGCTCATCGCCTACGGAATGCCCACTTGATGAGAGACGATTTTCCGGGATGGAAGCTGGAATGTTGTCGCCGAAAACCACATGGACAAAGGACTGGCCTTCATCACTGTGGCTGATCCGCTCGACAACTGCCTTTACGGACATCCATTCCTCAAGCGCGGACATCCTGCTCTTCAGGGAAACAACCCGCGCCTGCAGGCAATATTGCCAGGAGCGGCGCTTAACGTAATCGACCGCTTCCGGCCTGGCATTCCATTTTGCCAGATCTTTGTCAGCCAGACAAGCGGGCACTGAAATTTTATTTTCAGTTTTGCCCTCCTTCCACGACTTGGGCCTGCTTGGCACATCGTCGAACAAACAGTCAACATCAACTTCGACTCCATTATTAGGTGGCAGAAGGCGTACAGTTATCTCTTTATTGAGACGAAGATATTTGAGGTTATTGCCAGGTACATAAGTCTGGTTCACATCAAATACCTGTATCACTCCGCCTTCTCTGCGAATCGCCACCACCGCCTTTTCCTCGTCTTTTACAATCTCAACAAGTATCCCTGAAAGGTCGATGAACGATCTTTCACTACCCCGCGTCTTTTGGCCGCTTTCTGAAATTTCTCCTGCAATGCTTGCTAAGTCATCCATGACTCTTTTCAAATTACTCAGGCGCGGAAATCCATTCTTGTCGTAGCCTGAAATGATTAACGGGAGAGTCTCTCCTTCAATCAATTCAAGCCCCGCACCGTAGTCTGAAAGGCTCATCTCGCTGAATTCAATTGGAATCTCAAATTCAGGAATCCTTGCCAGCGCAAATCCGTTTTTGCTTACAGGGTCGCGGATGATGCGGTGGATTTTCACTTCCATTTCACCGCCAACCTTTCCCGCGAATTTCCGCAGTTCAGATTCAGAAAACGGGCTTAAGATAGCGAAGGAAATTCCTTTCTCTTCAGCCCATCTGATAATCCTGGCCTTGCCGGATTTTGCTCCCTTCATCCAATAACCTTCAGGCAAAACAGGCTCATCGCCTGCATTTGCAAAAAGAAAAAATTGACTGAAAGGGATGGATGTGTCTGGCGTTTCATCATACCAGACGTCTCTCTTACAACTCTGCTTAAGCGCAGGAGGAATCTCCAAAACTTTCAGTAAAACAGTTTTGCTGTCCTTCTTTCCAGTTTCAATCCAGCATCCGACAGGGAATCTCTGATCCAAGAACAAATCTTTCCTGTCTTTTTTGCCAGACAGGCTAATCATAAAAGAGGCTGTCGGCCATCTTTGCAAAACATTGCCGATTGCCGATTCTTCCTCAATGAAAGCCATGGCAAGCGCCCTTTCCTCGTTTTCCCAGTTGCCTGCGCAGTTGGGAGAAACCGGACCTGAGCCATAAAGAATCTGATCTCCAGCGGAAATCAAATTTATAACTCTGTCAGGCCAGGCACTCAAGAACAGCATGCGAACCTTGTCTAGATTATACAGATTTAACTGCCTTTGAGATTCTTCACGTTCATCTCCAAGGCTATCAATTAAATCTTTGATGTCGGAAATAATCTTTCCAAGATTCACGAGGTTAACGCAATGGTAATCTGCCCATTCCTTGGACATACCATTGCTTCCGGCTCTCTGAAAACAATAAGCCAATTTAACAACAAAATCTAAATCGTCCCGGCATCCAATCTTCAATCCCTGATGGATTGCCCAGACTTTTGACTTTGTCGCTGCCGTCCAAGATGAATTCCAGCAAAGAAGACCGCTGAAAGGATCGTAAAGATTCGATCCTGCATGCGGTTTGCCTTCCTTATCGGATATCAGCAAAAGGGCAACAGCAGTCTCGAAAAGAATGCCTTGTTCGTCGGCCGAGAAAAGAACTGATGCTTCGGTCGAAGAGCGTGAAATTTTCATAAGCGACAGCGCTTTTTCAACAATGTGACCGCTTAAATCAGCCACGCCGCGTTCAGAAAGGGATTTACCGGCCCTTTGCATCTCCTTTGCCATATCATCCCATTCGTTCACTTTTTCCATCCATGGAAATTCTCCGGTCTCGGTAATTCCAGCCGCCTTGAGCTTAGTCAGAGAGTCATCAAGGCACGAACGCGTAATTTCAGGAGAGGTATGCTCATCCAGCTCTTCTTCCCATTGTTGTTTGGTGAAGAGGTGATAAACGTAGCCGTCCTGATTTCTGCCAAGCCGTCCGCCGCGCTGGCTATTACCATCCTTTGAATGAAGTTTCGACTCAAGCTTTTGGGCCTGCGCTTCAGGATTCCATGTAACCTGCTTAATCCATCCGGAGTTAATGCAGTATACCAAGTCCGGAATAGTGATTGAAGTTTCGGCAATATTGGTGGCGACAATCACGCGCCGTTTGCCCGCAGTTCTTTCTAGCTCTTTTTTCGCATCCTTTCTTTCACGGTAAACAGGAACGACTTCAATGCCCTTTCTGCATCGGCTTCTTATCCGGCTACATGCGTCTTCTATTGCAGGCGCGCCATCCAAAAAAACAATAATGCTTCCTTGACTTGTCTCTTCAAGGATTTTTAAGGTGAAATTGGCGCAGGCCTCGGGCAGGTCATACCGACCGAGCGGCGCCCTCTTTCCCTCCCAGAATTCCCTTCTTTTAGCCACTGGTTTTTTGCAAAGCCAGCAGTTGCATTTGGGAGAAACGCTTTCGTCTTTCCAAAAATGCTCGAATTTCTTGAATTTTTTCCTTGAGGGAATATCAAAAAGTTCGCAGGAAATTCCGGCTTCCCTGAAAGACTCAAGGAATTTTTGGGCGTTAATCGTTGCAGATGAAATAATCACCCGCAATTGGGGATATTTCGGGAGCTCGCGCTTGAGAAAGCCCAAAATGAGGTCTATATTGCAACTTCTTTCGTGCGCTTCATCAACCATAATCAGGCTGTACTGGCCGAGTTTCCCTTCCCTTATCCAGTTGGGCAGAGTGCCGTCAGTCACGCTTACGCATTTATTCCATGCAGAAAAACTTTCCTTGTCTTTGCTGTGCCTAATACCAAACATACCGCGCCGGCCAAAAAGTTCTCCGGAAATTTTAGCAGTTGTTTTGCCGGTGCCGTCAGTCGCCATAATCCTCGGCTGAGTGACAATAATTTGTCCTTGGCGAATCAGTCGGTCGACAAAATCACCTTCGTATCCGTCCGGCGCCTGCACGAGGCGCTTGGGAACGTATGTTGACTTTCCCGTTCCGGTCGGACTAACCATGACAACAACCTGATTCTGCTCAAGTTTTTGGTAAAGCTCAATAATCTCCTTGTCAGTTATACTAATATCCATTCCAGACTGGTCAGCCTTTTTGATTTGCTTTTTCTCAATTCGTCTACCGTGAAAAGCTAGTTCATGGTCGCAACGACCCATATCCACGGAGCCATCACTAATTTCTGAAAAACTAAAGTATGGTGAAAAGAAAGATTTTATTCTTTTCCCATGCTTTTTTGAGCATTCATCACACCTTCTTGGTTTACTGTCACCCCCTTCGGCTCTCAAATCGTAAGCCTCTTGGCTGTAATTAAACTTTTTTCCACAGTGTTTGCATTCTGCAGTAACGGTTTTTCTATCCATTATCGGTTCCTTTCGTTCAGAAAGTTCGGGGTTCGGAGTATTCAAATGTCAAAAAGCTAACATACTCCACTTTAAGCATTTTTTAGTAAGAATGTCAATTTTTTAAAACCTTGACAAGAATAACTTAATATGATATTCTGACAATAGAGAACATGGCGTTCTCATGAGCTAACAAGTTAGGCTCAATAAACATTCAACTAACAGTTCATTGAGAAAGGGTTTGTACCATGAAGCCGAACACCCAAAGCAAGTTTTCTTTGCCGTACCGCAAAGACGGTAGGATCTTTATTTTGGGATCCACCGATGAGACCCATGATGGAAAGGAGGTTATGACAAAAGTTATCATCGTGGTCCAAGGATTCTTCAATATCGGTGCCGTAGTCAAAAACCTGAGAGGTTACCTCAACGGTATAGGTGGCGTTGAGGATTCCATCGTTTCGAAGGAAGCGGTCGTTCTACAATACGCCGTCGTGGGCGAAATACGCAATCCCAGAGGCCTGCTTAAGTCAGTCCGAGCCAAATTCGACCAGGCTGTGAGGAATTGTGGCATAGATGCTGCAATCGAGGCTGGCGATCCAAACTACTCGTGGCTCAGAACGGCTAGAGAGAAAGCAACGGATGCAGCAGAGCTTGCCGCTCTCCACGATGAAGAGCGCGAAGAAGCTCTATCGCTTTATAACGAATCCCTAGGAATTGATGATGAGGAAGGGCCTCGTGAGTATTGCGATCTCTGTGGCGATCCGATGGATGAGTGTGTCTGTGGACCAGTATGCCCACAGTGCGGACAACCGGAAAAAGAGTGTGTTTGTGTTGAAGATGAGGAAGAGGATAACTAGCATTTTCTACACCCATCTTCACAAATCCATTCTGTGAAACTTCTAAAGCTCTGAATGCTATTAGTGTTCAGAGCTTCTTTTTTTATTTTTTAAACTGAATCGAATTTGACAAAAAAGCAACATTACCGTAATCTAAAATCAGCACCGAGAACGGTTCTCGGATTGACAACTGAATACCCCAAAAACGAAAGGGATTATGCCATGGGTCAGAGCTGTCCAGACACTGTTTCTGAGGAAGTCAATGAAATGCTTGATTTGGCAGATGAAAGGGCTTGCCAGTCTTGCCGAGACTGGGAAGAGTACGCCAGAGAAATGCCGGCGATTGAAGCGGCGGAAAAAGATTTTCACAGGGCAGTAGAAGAAACGGGGAGAGAAGATTTAGCCAGGGAGCGAGCCGAAAAAGATGAGAAAGATCCAGAATATCAGGCAAAGGTTCAAACAGCCACAAAATTGGAAATACAAGGTGGAGATCACCAAGTCTTGATAAAAGGATTTGATGTGAGTAGAATAAATAATGAAGATACTGCAAAAGTGCAAGCACTTTTCCCGGCAATTGTAAGTCAGACTGCCAAGGAAATGGAATTTACCGGAAAATTACCACCCTTAGAAATGGATGAACGCGGTAGAATTTGGGCGACGCCTGAAGATTGGCATCAAAAAGAAGGGAGAGCGACGGGCGAATTCCACAAATATACTGCTGAAATGAAATTTGGGAAAAGTGAGGATGAGTTAACGCCAAAACAAAAAGATGCTCTAACACAGCAGCAAATGGACACCCAACTTCACTGGAATTTTCATACAGTCCATGAAATCTTATTTACGGATGATGATAGGTTGGAAGTTGAACGAATTTGTATAGAGCATAGCCATACCCATCCTGGTTGGGAAAAAAAAGTCAGCGAATATGCTGGGAAAAGAGCTAAGGAAGGTAGAATCGATGAAGTTTTTTGCGAATTCGGAAGAAGGTTTATGACTAATATCAGAACCTCGCCCGATAAACCAACAAAACTGGAAGGTTTAAATCCAGAACTGTATAGTTTTATCAAAGACAGACTGGAACGATTAAGCCGCCTTTCTGAAACTTTGGGACTAAAGATAGGAGCGGAAAAATGAATAAAACAGAACAACAAACCAAAACAAAAACTATGGAAAAACTCAAAATTTATGGAGTAAAAGACAACTCTGGAGATTACAACGAACTGACGAAAAGGCAAGAGCATATTGCTACTGTTTTTGTTGATGAAAGCAAAAAAGTGGTAGTAGAAGCTGTGGATCAAAAAGTCAAGGAAGATCTATCGGAGGCAATCTATGCAGAAGAAAACGTGGATAAGGAAGGAAAGCCTGTTTTTAGCATCCGAGGCGGAGCTCCAACAAAAGAACTGAAGAAAATAGAGGAAGAAGAGAGAAAGAAAAAAATTTTTAGCTTTTGGGAGACTTATGTCAGACCAGGAGATCCTGACTTTCTAGACGGCCTTTTCTACGGGATCGAACAGACTCAACCCACAGAAGGTGGCTGGAAGAAGCTCGGCGATTATTATGTATGGAGTCATGAGATCGTCGTGAAATAACTAAAAATATAAAGGCAATCTTAGCGTAGATTGCCTATTTTTTTGTATATTTTTTGAAAATTTTCAAAAATATAGTATTAATAAACTATGAACAAAAAAATACAAAATCCACAATGCAAACATATCTGGAAAAGAACAGGGAGCTGGTATGGTATAGAGTTAGAAACAAAAGAGAGAGGAGGCGGTCCGATTGCGGAATGTATTGCGTGCGGAAAACGAAAAAACTTTTTCTATAGTGAATGGGACAAAATGGATAAAAATAATAAATTCAATCAGGATTGCCAAAGTTGCGGTAAATGGATGGAATACAAAAATCTTGGGACTAATGCAGATTCAAGTAAAAATACAACGTATTGTTTTGATTGTTATCGTAATGGAAAGTTTACAGAACCCAATATCACGCTACAGCAAACAGTAGAAAAGGTTGCCGAAAATAAATCTAAAAAGTTAAATTTACCAAAAAGAGAAATAGTAAGAGCAGAAACTGAATTTATCGGGAAGCTTAAAAGATGGCAGAAATAAAAACAGTTGAGGAGCAAATAACAAAGAGAAAACGAATATTAGAGACAACTTAATCCAGGTTGCCTTCTTTTTTTCCTTAAAAAATAAAACTAATCACGAAATTTTTTGACAAAATACAATTTATTAGTTAATCTATTGATAGAGTGCTTAATAGGGTATTAAGCACTAAAAACCAGAACTTTGAAAACTCAATAAGGAGTGTGCGATGAATAAAACAGAAAAGACTGAAGGAAGAAAAACACAGGTTAAAGCGTTAGAGAGCATTTTTAGAGCGAAGTTTAATGTCCGTTTTCCCCTATCTTACCGTGAGTTTTTACTCAAACACGGAAACATGGAAGTCGCTGGATTTTCGATTCTCGGGATTCCCAAGCGTGAAGAAGCCGAAGAGGCAGAAACAAAAGAGGAAGAAGAAACGGTTCTTTTCTTCCGACCCGGAGATCTGCGAAAAGGAAGGTTTGCTTGGGTAAGCAATTATGAAGGAAAAATTGTCGGGCTTTGCAGCCTGCCTAACTGCAGGTATTGCAATTTGGCAGGAAGAGAGCAACTGAAAGATTTTCAAGGAGGAAATCTGAAAGTAAGTCTTTATCTCGTCCAAAGGCCGGCCGGCGAGTTCTATGTCGCCCATTTTGTTTCTATTCCCAAGCCGGAAGCAGAGGCGAAGAAGCCGGCAAGAGAGACCTCGATCGTTGAAGCCACTCAATTCCTAATCCAGAGAAGACCGGATTTGAAAGATAGAAAACTTGTGCCGATTTACTTCAAAACAGATTTGCACACTGATAAGCGGATGGTGCTGTGCATGGATTTGTCGGAAAGTCCTGAAGACGATGCTCCGCTTGTAGTTGTTACTGATCTTGACCAGCAAGGAACAGCGCCTTTCCCAAGCGCTCAGAAAACTTTTTCTGAATGGCTGGACTACATCCAGAAAATGGAGATAAGACACAAGCATTTTAGAAAAGCTCTCCGGCGGGTTAGAAACCGAAACAATGAGGTTCTAAAAAAAGAGCTTGAAAAGGAATTTTCAAGAGGAGAATTCAAGGACAGATTTGGCTCAAATTGCCCCATCTGCGAGTTGCGTGCAAGAAAAACTATTGTTGATTATCACACGCAACAACCCAAAACTCTTCTAACCTGCCAAGAATGTCAAGATGAATGGGAGCAACTGGGACTGGACGGGAAAAAATCCGATTTCATTGAATGGGTGCATAAAAAGGTAGAAGAGAAAGGATACAATCTGCCTTGTTTTACCCACAAAGGAACAAAGATTATCAATGACAAAGAGGTTGAACCAAAATATATCAAGGTTAAGCCTCATTATTGGCACAGCAGAATCTATCGAGCCGTTGATTATGTTGTGGGCCTTACGGCCTTCAGATATAATTACCAGCTCGGATGCCTTGAAGTTGACGCTTTCTGGTCTGGCGATTTGGCAGGGTATGTCAAAGGTCAGGCAATACGCAACCTTGCGATTGCTGTGCTTTCTGAAGCCAATTCGCTGACCGGTTCTCTGGCATTGACTTTTACCAGGGATCTTAGAGAAAACAGCAGGACAGGAAAGTTAGCTGTCAGGAACTGGCGCCGGCGGACAGAAAAGCTGACCGATATTCAGAAAAGAGAAGCTGACAAAAACAATGGTAGAATATGCCGACCGGTTCCAAGACAGCTGGTTAGATTTGCCAAAAAATGCAGCGTTGAACTGAGCCAAGCCGAGCAGGGCGTGATTTCGCATCAGGACGGCCTTAATATTTTCTGGGCCGCTCTGGGATGGCCGGCGCATCTTGAAGTCAAGGTTGGCGAACTTGAGAAGAAAGGATATCTTACCAGGCAGGCTTTGGCCGGCGTGATCTACTCTGGAATTTGGTCTCTTGAAGAGGCTATCTGGATTTTTGAGAACGCTCCAAGGCCGGAAGCAATTCTCCTTGGTTCAGACCTTCCTGAAGACCGGCTGTATTACACGGATTCATTGGCCTGGGCAAGGTCAGCCTATACAGCAAGCCTGCTTAAAACCAAAGTTTCCTCTGATCTGGCCGGAGGTTTGTCTGTTGAAGAAAGAGAGGAATCAGATTGTGAACTTGAGCCTTATGGAGGATTTTGGCTCCTGAAATCCGCGAAAGATTTTATTCTTCCGTGGGTGGCAAAAGGAAGTGATCTGGTTCCGATAAAAGCTGGTGAGCCGGTTTTGATTCTTTCTGTCCCTTGTCAGACGACGCAGGAAGCAAATGATCTGGCACTAATCAAAGAAGGTTTCAAGGCATTGAAGCAGACCGAGTCTCCGGCAAAAATCCGCTGTTTGATCGTCAGCTTCGAATTCAGCGACCTGAAATATGGAATGAAAGTCGCTGAGTTCATGAAAAACAATTCGAAGCTGATGGCTGAGAAGGGTGTCTACCTTCTCTTTTCGCCATACCGCCTAGATCTGCTTAACGACGAGGTTGAAAGCAGGATGTTCAACGCCCGGCGCAGGCGCCAATTTCCTCCGCGGAAAACGACCTTGCGTTTGCAATTAATCGAAATCCCGGAAGCCCGCTGGCAAAAACCTGATTTGCTTTACTCAGTCCAGGATGCCAAAAGCGCGGCCTACTGGATTGAGAAAAAAGTTGACCTCAGGCTTGGCAGAATCCGTTTCAGGGTCAATTGTAGTTGCATAGAAAGAATTGCTGTCCAGGACGCTAATGCGAAATTTATTGCAGTGGCGGACGGACAGGACAGCAAAGATATTCTGGCCGCAATGGCTTCAGAAAGCGGAATCACCGCACCATTCGTCCCTCCGGACGAAATGCCTGAGTTTGCCAAGGAAGTCGGCGGAAAACTCCGCAATGCTTTGAAAGCTGTAAAAGGCGGACTCGTGGTGCTGGCCAGTTTTGAGAAATCGGAATCTCCGGAAGAAACAGAAACGACTGCTATGGTAGCGGAAGTTCATGCTGTCGCTTCAGAATTTCGGTTCTCGGTAAACCTGGATAGCATAGATGTCTCGAACTGCGCCATAAAAAGGCCTGACGAGATTGCAAGGACGCACAGGCAAATTCAGCAAGCACTGCGAACCGGCGAACCTCTCGCCGTTTCCTATCTACGTCACGAGGTTTTTGTCGAAGCGATAAGGGAATATCTTTTCAAAAAAGGAAGAATAGACCAGGTTAATCTGCGCATCGTCTACAACGACGGCGGAGAAAGCCGGCCATTTCCGCTTTTCTGCCTCACAGAACGGAAAAAGCCTGAAGGAATGTATCAGATGAAAGTCGGCTCAATTTCTATACGCCATGCTGCGCTGGACTTGGTAACCGACGGCTATCTGATTCAGAACGTGATGATCAGTAAACGCAAGCTCTCATCAGTCGAGCAGGAGGATTATGCCTTCAGACAAACGCGGCATTTCTTAGCTGAATTTGTCGACCTGCTTCAGCATAAAAGGGTTAAGGAGGTAACCGGAGACATCAGATTTAGATATCTCTGGAGTCTACTTGGCCTGGAAGGCAAAAAGAGCAAGGGCTGTGAACTGCACATCTTCCAGACAGGACTAACTCCTGCCACTGTGGGAATCTACCGCGCTGTGGTGGAATTCTTACAGGAAAGGAGAGGTGAACTGGTTGTTGTGCCCCGCCTGATTGGAAAAAAGGCGGATGCAGAAAAAGCCATTGATGTGGAATATCTGAAAGCCGCAGAATGGTTCTAACCCAAAAGGATGACACGGCAGTCATCCTTTTTTATTTATATATCGCAATAATTTGACGAATGATTAATTCGTTTGGTTTTAAATATTCTCCTTTGAAGTCAAACCACACTCGCATGAAATCGTTCCTCGTGATTTTTCTCATTGCGCCGAGTTCGGGATCTTGGAGATAAATGAATTCATCGTCCAAGCCCATGACCACGGAATAATGGCCGTCGGATGTGCTTGAGTCGCCACAGTAAACACGGCCTTTTGTAAACCAGTCCACTATAACAGGCACGTCCTTTTTGAGCCATTTCTCTATATCTTTAAAACTGCTGTTGTTTTTTATTTTCACCTTGAATCCCAACTTCTCTGCAACCCTTTTTATGCCCTTGTCATCTGTGCCCAATCCCCTTTTTACCTTGCATAGCCCGGCAAGTTCCTCCTCCGATTTATTGACTCCGTAGTATTCCAAAACTATCTTCAGGCTTGCCGGCCCGCACATATCGGCATCCAAGGTTTCCTGAAAAGGTTTTACATCTAATAATATCTTTTTCATGAATATTTTTTAAAAACTAAATCTCTAACTTCTATAGGACGTAAGTCTAATTGCTTAATTTTATTAAGCGGAAACTTAATGGGCTCGTGTGTGCCCTTATAACCGTTTCCGGGTGCATACTCAGGGCCACAACCAGTGCCCAATTCCCCTCCCTTTTTCTCGCAGATATAAAAAAAGTTTATGCATTCTTTGGATTTTGGTTTACCGAAATTTTGTTTAGTAACCAATTCTTTAACTAAAACATCAAGGCCAAGCTCCTCTTTCATTTCCCGCTTCAATGCTTGCTCTTCTGTTTCTCCCTTTTCGACCCCTCCGCCAGGAAACACATAAAAAGTTTCACCATCTCTGGTGCGTTTAATAATGGTAATTACCTCATTTTCTATTAAAATTCCGCGAACTCTCTCTGCATATTTCATTTATTCATTTTTTTCTAAAATTAAAACTGGATAGCCTTTATTGATTTGCGAGTCGGCAGGATTTTCGATTTCTAAATCTTCTAAAAATTTCAAACAAGCTTCTTTGGCTTTTTCATTGCTCTCAAAATCACCGCTTGCCTCAGCTTCTATAAAACTTCCCAAGCCCTCAACTTTATCCAGCGCAACTTCAATATTGCCGCAATCCCAATATTCCCTTTGTTTATCAACTGTTATTACTTTTTTAAAATCTAAAAAGTTTAAAATTTTTCTAAATTCATCTACATTTAAAATTTCCGTTTCATATTCTTCGGCACATTCCTGCTCGCCGTTTTCTTTTTTATTTATGGATTTGTCGTATTCAAAAATCACCTTATCTGGATTTGTCCTTATTCTCAACCACTCAACTGGGTGTGGCTTCTGCGCAAAAAAATCTCTATGGCAAGGAATATAATATTCGTCAACTTGTTTTATTGACTTTATTAGCTTGCCAATCTTTGATACTTTTTGCTTGATTTCCTCAAAATTGTTTACTTCCACTTTTATCTCAACTTCAACATTCATAATGTAAAATATGTTAAAAATAATCCTTAAATCTGTTTTTGATTTCTGAAAATTT
>ERZ1292632.3302-Hain-H43-01um-R2-3302-length-12469-cov-5_pt1 | contig 12469 bp, 26 predicted proteins | sample MGYA00564407_ERZ1292632 | MGnify/ENA primary metagenome ERZ1292632 (study PRJEB36523, sample SAMEA6512637) | groundwater metagenome | collected 2019-01-08 | study: AquaDiva: Metagenomics assemblies of 32 groundwater samples
ACTAAGCCAATATCACAAGGTTTAAGACTGCCAGTTGAAAATTCAATAACCGGCACCAGACAGCTGGGCAGGCGGGCTTCGACAGAAGCCCCTTTCACCAAGCAAGAAGGTTTCATAGCCATTCGGTATCCTCTAGCCATATGTGCTGCGAAGCAGCGGCCCATTCAGCACGACCGGTGGAAGAGAACATTCCACCAAACCTTACCGAATGGCCATCGGGAGCGTTTTGGGGATCGTTTTGAAACCTACCCCAAACAACCAACTTCTCTTCGCGAGAGCCTTCATATAAACCAGGACCAGTCCAATGTAAGCCGCGTATAACCAAAAGGCAAGATGGGGGTCGTCGCTGTGCTCCGCGCGGTGCTCCCGGCTTCTTCGAATCTTCCTTAGTCATCGGATGTTCTCTCTTTCCAATGGAACCCCACAACCCCATTCTTCAAAATAGGTCGCCTGCTCAACAGCTGAGTCAACAACAGGATAAACCCATCCACTTGTTGTGTCGGTGTGGATGCCACTAAAACCCCAATAGGCATTGGGCTGTATTCGAATCAAACAGGACGGTCTACTCATGATCATCTCTGCTCCTAGTTGAGGTTTTGATGTACGGGTACCAGTCACCCTGACTGTACCACAGGCTGGGCCAATACCAAGCTATATAAACAATCCCCACCCCCAACAATGGCTTATCAAACCATATTCGGGGGAATCTGTCTATGGGCAATGGATGATGTGGCATATCCTTGGCCAATTTTGAAACAACCACCAAGCAGCTTGGTCTTGGACCCATCATGGAATATCCTCTTTCTCTGGGTTATTAACCCCGATCTTTTGTGGCTTTCTGTCGCGGGTTACCCAAGAACAGCCCATTTCTTACCAAGAAATCCATCAAACCAAACAACTGGCTCAGCTGGGTAATTATCCTTTGGTTTCTCGATAACCACAGTCAAGCAAGATGGTTTACATATCCTGTCCTTTATTGGCGTAAGAGAGGCAACCCATTTCTTTTCTTTGCTCTTGCGCCTGTTCTTGTTAAGCCGATGTTTACCAATTTGGTTCCTCGTAGTAGAAGGTGACAAACCGACTATACACCCTGTGCCAAGCTTCGATATTCTCTCGACTGGCTTTCTCATCTGCCGCTTCGCTTGCTAGCCGATGAACAGACTGGGGAGATAAATCGCTTAAGATGGTTCGGCGCATATTATCACCTTTCCGCCTTGGAATGACAGGGCGGACAGCTCGCATGTTTCCGGCACCAAACCACCTGTAACATCTATCACAACTTCGGCCTCAGGGAAATCCTTTAGAAAATCAATAAGATCTTTGGCTTTCATTGGTTAATCCTCTATTTGCTCTCACCCTTGGTCTCGGTATCCTCTAGCCTTCAGGTGCAATTGGACCCTAAGCCTTAATTTAGACATATTTGGAATTTGGACAAAAAAAGAACCCCCCAGCCCGATTAAGGGCTAGGGGATAAGTCACATTCTAGAAACTATTCCTCTTATGTTGACTCCGGCTCGCCTCCTGCCAGTTCCGGCTTGGAGGCAATCAACGCCCCAAGCTTGGCATACAGGTCGAGAATGAAATCATTGTTCTTGCCGACGAAGTCATTTGCTTTCTTGATGACTGAGTCCGGCCAGTCCAGGGCCGGGTATTTATCCCGGCGGATGTCAGTCAAGGTTGCAAAGCCCTGGCCTTTCAGCATGTCCCGCAGCGAATTGCGAGGCCATGTTTGGAAAGCCGAAACAGCGTCGATCTTCTGGCCATCCTTTGTCAGTGGTTCCTTCCACTTCTTGGCCTTGTTGATGATATGACGCCCTAACTCGGCAATCTCCTTGACCGCCTTATCTGGCACCTTCCGGTCCCGCAAATCAGCCTTGAAAGCCCGAATCGCATAGGACCTTTCGGCATTGTAGCCGATCATCGAAAAGGCTTGGCACCCAGCAAGGAACTGTTCCATAACCAATTCGGAGCGAGCCTTGCCTTCCGCCTCCCGGCGCTTATCGGTTGCGTCTATCTTGGCCTGGAATGAGCCAATTTCCTCGCAAAACCCGATGACAGCAGGATCAAGGGGCGCCTTCAAAGCGGTTGCCTTGGTCAAATCAACATGCTTATTCATTCCTCTACTCCATTGGGCAACAAGTGCCCGGATAGCAAAGCAGGATGCTAGGCTATCCCCAAGCCCTAGATAGGGTTTGGAGACAATCTAGCGGGCAGCTAAGGTTTCCCATAACTGCCCTGTCTGTTATTGAGGAATGATATTTTCCCGACTTAGAGCTTGCTAGGCTAGTGCCGGGCGATGAGGCACCCAATGGGACGCCAGCCTTACGCTTTGCGCTGCGCTTGCATAGCCGTTGCCTCTATTCAATAGGTGATGCTGCAATTCGCACCCGTTCCCATTTGCTACGCCCGTTTTGCCAAGGGCTTCGCCGCATCGCCTATGCCTAGAGTTTGCACTCTAGTGTTCGGCCAGTTGCCTTCGAGCGTCGCTCTCAGGCTTTAGCCTTTCTCTTGTCCCTTTCGCGCCTCCATCCCTTAAGGTCCATTTGGACCTCTAGGACTTGACGACAAGGCAAGTGGCAAAGCAAGGCCGACTCGGTTCACGGCCATCCTCAAGCCTCGGCTATCTTTGTGGCAATTCCAAGGCCCGATTGTGACCATTATAGGGTAAGATTGTGGCAACAATAAGGCCGAGCTTGTACTGCGTTTGTTCTCGTTCGAGCCCATATTAGAACGAACAAAGAACGGTTGTGCCATATAGATATAGAGTGCAATAGAGAGTGCAATAGAGAGTGCAATAGGGAGTGCAATAGGGAGTGCAATAGGTGGGAGATAGTGACCAAGCGTCAAGGGAGATAGGCGCGGGGGCGAATGATATGCCCTGGCGTCAAGGCTTAAAACCCCGACAAGCCCTATTCTAGCGCCGTCTGCCAAAGACAGAAGAACCGCACAACCAATAGGCCATGCGGCTCTATAGAGAGGGAGAGAGATAGAGGCTATGGCTCACCCCTATACGGCACATATGCGGTTAGCCAGTGACCAGCTATTATATAGCCAGTATGGAATGTTCCGGCCCTAGTGTCGCTGTATTGCCTATGGGCTTTCTTGCGGTCAAATTGCTCGCAAAGTTCCCTGACGGTGCGAGCGCCATATTTGCCACCGTGTTGGTCTATATAGAGCATCCATGTCCCATTCATCCGACTAACTCCCATTCCAATTCAAATAGATCGGCCATCTTAAGTGCGGTCATTCAGGCTCGCAGTCAAGGTCTAGAGTGAACCAGCCCTTAGATTTGTCGAACCGGCCTTTGCCAGCAAAGAAACCAGCGCATACAAGGCAATGAGACCATGCTCGGCCTTCTTTATCATAGACCTTATATGCCTTGATATTCAGTTCCGAGCTAGAGCGCAGTTCTTTCGAGCCGCAGTTGGGGCAAGTTAAGTGCCATGTCATCACAGCATCTCCAATTCTAGCAGGAATAGATCATTCAGTTCCTCGGTCGATAACTCAGGTTCAAGGTCCAGGGCGTCCCAAAGCTCCAGGCCATCCAGCTCCAGATCACTAGGTGCTCTGAATGATTCGGGCTGATAGGGGATTATTTGAGCCATTGATCGGGCTCCATCTCAGCGGCACGTCTGACTGCACCATCAAGCCTTGCTGCTACCCTATCCCAGTCACGGGCTAGCGCCTTATCTTGCCAGTTAAGGCGAATATGCTCTGCTTTCTCGGCGCATATCAGGCTAAGGCCAGTCAGGATATGCAACAAGCCATGCTTGTCGATCATTGCCTCTAAGGTTTCGGTTACAGTGGGGGATGTTGGGATAGCTGTGGTCATTTGACTGCTCCTATTGTCGTGCCTTCGCTGTAAATGCGAAGATTGACATGGCACTTGCGCCTAAGTTGTTGATACAGGTGCAACGACTCTGGCATTAAGGTTGTGCAATAATCGGCAATAAAGGCTGTCACCAGGTAGTCGATAAGACCTTCCTCAGGCCATGTGTAAGGAATGAGACCAACCGGACCGGGAGGATTGTAGCGGTCAAATTCATGCTTAGTGCCGCAAGGGCTGGATTGCCCTAGCTATATGATGCAACGATGATGATGGCGATAATATGGCAGGTTAGCGGTCTAGGCTGATAGAGACAGGGATAACCAAGAGAGGCAGCATTACAAGAGCGAGAAGAACAATCGGTGTTAGGTTAGCAAGGTAAGAGAGTGCGATATATATGCAACACATAGTCAAACTCCATAGTTGAGTAAGTCAGTCAACAATAGCAGATAGATCAATCAGACCACATAGCAATCCACTAGCCCAACAGGGATAGCAACAGGCCAAATAGGGATAGGAAGAGGGCTATATAGATGGTTGGTAATCACCTGTTACCAATACATCATTGATATTGCTAGGTTATTCATCGCATTCATGCTTTGTTCAGTCTTTCCAGCCCCTAGGGCTAGGCCCCTACCCACCCCCGACCCCCCTAAATTCTGAAAAAGAATGCTTTTTCCCTACATACTAATGCGCTGACAAGGTGTATATATAGAAAGCACCCCGTCAACAAAATTTCTAGAAAATCCCAAAAAATTCCGCAATGTCCAGCCACATACCAACCTTATCTAAGATCCCCAAATCTGACCCCCCACCTAAAAACCCTGATGGCGTCTCATTATTCCGCCCCTAAGGGCTTTGTTGGGCGGCAATTAATCTACCGGATCTCATTTGAAGGCACCATCTATGGGGCTATAGCTGCCGGTTCAGCAACCAGATTCCTCCCCGGACGGGAAGGGTTCTTCGGCACAACACCTCCCCTAAACAACCTGGTAAACAACACCTTCTTTCACATAGAAAATCAGGGCCGCTACCCATTTCACAACTTCGCAGCCTCAGTTGTTAGGGAATATAGAGCTAGGGTTCTGGTGGATTGGCCCGCCGTCTATGGAGATCTCGTGATGGGGTTTGAAACGCTTGTCGAATTGCCCCGCTTGGGCACCTTATACGTTTTGGATGGCTGGACGGAGGTTGGGTTAACCAAAGGTTACACCTGCAAGCGAATTGCTGGCGCCAGCACTGACGCATGGTCAGGAAAGAGGGTGTGGAACACCAAGAATCTCCGCCCGAAAAGAGTCTTTGTGAGAAACCCCTAATCCAGGTGAACAGTCTGCACCAGAAACCCACCCGCCTCCCTTATTTCTCCTAATTTTCCAAAATTTCTGGAAAAATTTCTAGATTCTCGCCCACCGTTCCACCATGAATTTCCCATATGCAGTAGCCCCAAAAACCCCAATACAAGTGAAAGACCGGCAAATCATCTCCCAATCCCCGATGCACAGCTATAATGCAGCTAGGCCTATTATCGCTCATCGATATCCTCCTTCTCCACCTCATAACTGCGGGTTTCGCTGTCGGTCCCGAACTTTCGAAGCCGCCATTCCAAGCCAAACCCAGAGCCCAGTCCAAATCCAATGCTATAATTGAACAGCCCAGACCCCTCTCCCCATTTCCAAACCCCCGTCCGGCACAAGCAAGATGGCCTAGGCATCTACACCTCCTCTATAAGCCATGGGCTGAACCAATCCTCCAGATCAGGTCTAGGACATATCAGATACCTAGCATGGTCACCCCATGTGGTATCTCTTTGCTCTAAGACTAGGATCATCAACTTGAGTTTGTTTTGGTAACACCTGACCCATCCCTTCCCTATATCTGGTGATAGGGAGAGCAAGCAGCTTGGGTGCCCTTGGCGGGCGGCCTTAGGGACGGGGTTTTTACCTTGGGTCGTTCTGTGAATTCCCGCTCCATCTCCTTAACCTTATACACAGACACCCCCATCCACTCTGCCATTCCCGATCCCGGTATCAGCCATTCCAGCCACCCAGTGCCTTGGGCGTTAACATAGAGACCAACCCCATCCCCAGGTTTCCAATCCCCAACATCAACCAAGCACCGGGGTCTATTCCGCATGTTCGATCTCCACCCGGGCTTCTTCCTGAGGTCCGCAGCCTTTCCACACCCACTCGGTCCCGTTGTGGAAAATGACATCCCAATAACCCAGACAGAAATTTTTCTCGTTGAGAGATTGCCTCCTAACCGGCAACAGACATCTTGGTTTTAAGGATTTGTGGAAAGCTGCCACCGGCAGCGCCTCTTTGAGGCGTTTGTGAAGGGCACCTCTTCGAGGTTTGTGGATAAATTCTTTCAAGGCTCTATCTCCTAGCTTGGTCGCGAGCTAATATAGGCCTTCTTTAATCGGAGGTCAACTGCATGTCTTTTCAAGAGGTTTCGAAGAAGCCTGCCACAAAGCGGCCCAGCTGTTTGGCCAAGCTTATCTACCGAGGCGGCGACGGGTTTGGTATTTATTCTAGCACATTCAATCGCCCCAATGAATATATACAGGGTAATTGGTCGTGGTCCTTTATCTCATGGGGAGCAGCAAAGAAAGGCCTTGGGTTTGGAAGTGTTGGCTATGGGACTTCGGCGATCAATTCCCTAGAGGAGGAAAAGCTTTGAGACCGAGTTCGCAGAACGAGTCCATGTCCTAGAGGAGGAAAAGCTTTGAAACCGAAGATTTCGCCCCCGCACCCATCCTGCCTCTTAAACTGGCACGTCGATTATCGGAGCCACAAGATCCTGGGCATCAGGATGGTCCCATACGGGACCGGGCTTGTTTGGTGGACCCCCTCGGCAAGAGTCGAGGTCGTCAAGATCACTGAGATAGAATAGTCTAGGGGATCTCAATATCCTCGATCTCCTCTGTCGCCAAAACCCTGGGAACCGGGTCCCTCTCATACAAGAGCGCCGATTTCAATTCAACCCGACCGGTTCTCAGCATCCTCAACAGCCCCTCAGAAAGGGGCCCAATCTCTTTTTCCATTTGGCTGATCTTCTCCTCCAGGGTTCCCTCCAGGTTTATTTGCTGTTTCACTGGCTTTTGCATCGCGTTGCTCATAATAGGCGATCTTCTCTTCCAATAGGTTTACCCGCCTCTCCAGAGCCCTAATCCTTATTAGGATATAATCTGATTTCGATTGCTTGGCTATGTTCCTTCCTCCTTCAAATTCAAGGCGCAGCGGGGCCTTGCTACCCTCCCTCCCCTTTCGGGCTAGACGGGGCTCTCCTGTAAGGCTTAGCAATTAGGGGGACCTAGGGTATGGCGCGCTCTGCCTTTTAACGGGGGCCAGCCCGCCTCCCTTGCTCGGATATAAGGTTTCAAAGAAACCACCTTCCTTTAGGAAGTCCCTAAGAGCAATCAGGTTGGGGTTTGTAGGAGCGCGTTGTCTCTCAGATCGGTCCAATCAGTCGAGGGGCCAAGGCCACGGGTTCTAGCCGCAAAAAAAACCCCCCGGTAAGCACGTCATCAATCTTCAGCGGGCCCGGCACGGCGCCGGTTGGAGGGGCAAGATTGGGAAGACCTCCGCTCTATCTTTCACTGAAAGGGACATCCGAGCAGTCAGTGATCAAGTCGATAGCCGCAATTATGACACATTCAAACCATGTTTGTCAAGCTGCGCTATTAAGAATTTTCAATTCTTTCTGGCGTGGTAACCAAGCGTTGTGGTATCATTACCGAGTATTGTGCTGTGCGTTCGCTTGTCGTATATTGTGGTCAGTAGATGAGTTCTAAGCCCATGTCCCCTTCGTGGGTGAGGAAGCCCGGCACAATAACCTGATGTGCAACCGCCGGGCTGGGGAGGGCCGACCGACATCGGTTCTCCCCTTTTATTCAGGAGGTTTTGATGACAAAAATGTGGATAATTCTGGCCCTGCTTCCTAGCAGTTGCTATGACCTAGGTCCTCAATCTCAACAATATGGCCCGTTCGAAACGGAAGCTAGGTGCCAATCGGCGATGATTTCACTCCAGCGCGCCGAGCTGATTCAAAGAGATCTCATCTCCGGCACCCCTCTTGCGGCTTGTATTGAGGTTCTTAGATGACCGAGACAAACCAACTAGTGGTGGTGCAGCCGACATACCAATTGAGGTTTGTCCACAGCCCCGACTCAATAAGGCTTGAGCAGCTCTGGACCCACACTTCCTATGACAGGAACCGGATCCAGAAATCGGTCAAGATGGAATGGCGGGCAGTTGAAAGTTTAACCGAAGAAGAAGCAAAAGAAAAAGCAAATGTCGAAGCCAACAGGCTTACCAAGGAAGCGATTCCGTCTAGCTGAGGCACAGAATTGGAAATGCTGCTATTGCGGGGCCCCGTGTACCATTGAGCCGGGTCCTGTGCAGGCGACAAAGGAACATGTCCGGTGCTTGTTCAATGGCGGCACCAGAGAATTCGACAATGAGGTGATGGCCTGTTTCAAATGCAATAATGGCCGGAACAAGATAGAGGCCTTCTATTTCTATAGACTGGTCCAGCAAGAGGGTAAAGACAATGCAATCAAGATCGCGACTAAGATTAGAGCAGACTGGGACCGAAAAGAAGCCAGCTTCCGAAAAGGTTCGGGAACGGCTGTTGCCGTCGATCATAGAAATAATCGAGATGGGGGAAAGATGCAGGCTGGCCAGCCCGACTCATCGAACCCGAAAGCAGGGATCGAGCGCGATGACCGGTCGCTGGCAACTCTGGCACCACGCAGCGCTTCTTTTGGCCCTAGATCTGTACGCAGATAAGATCGGGGTTAAACGGGTCGCCATTATAGCCGGGTATGCCGATGGAACCACCGCTTATTATATAAGGAGGAAATCTAATGACCAAGATATTCAAGTCAGGCGCCAACATCTTGCGAAACTCCTTCTCCAGGATGATGGGGATGTCGGCGGGTCATTCAGCACCAACAGCATCAAGCCAAATGGCAGGCGGCGCTATCCATCCCTTATACCCCGGGACCCCTCCGGAGCCCCATCACCCTTGGCGGGCTAATTCCCACCGGATGCAATGCCAAGTCAGGGCTCTTGAGGTCTTCTTCGACTACAATGACGAAGCGCAGAAAGCCAGCGCCGAGGGAAGGCGTCGGTCAACTTATGCTCGTTTTAAACGACTTTCGAAGATAATGGACCCACGCTGCGAATTGAAGTGGGAGGTTGATGAATGGCGCAAGAAATATGGGAATAAGCTTCCTCCTATCTTGCGGTTTCTCATCACTTCTCCAGACGCCCGTGGGGTTCAGAGACGGCGATTGTCGGTGATGAAATTGGTTCCCGGAAGATGGTTAAAAGCGAAACAGGAAAAGGATGCGGCGGCTTTTAATATCCAAAATCAGGCTATACCTTCCTCCACCTATACGTGGAATGGGACCGGTGGCTATACTATCGGCAGTGGTCAATATGCTGCCAACAATGCTTACCAAAACCCAATCCCAATCTACATCCCAGCCCAAGGCTTATGGCAAAATTTCCCCGTTGGTCAGCTAGGCCAGCAGGGTCCGTTTGTTTGTGGGCGGGGTAAGGCTTCATGTATTTGTGGGCAATGCCCGTGAAAGAATGGAAATATCGCGTTATTAGAACCGGCTCTAAAGAAGCCCCCATGTACAGGATATATGGGGTTAAGTATGCCCCTGACGGTTCGACCCTCGGCCACACAACCGAGCCGGTGTTTGCGGTCGGAGCGAGCGCGGAAGAGCTGGTCTATGATCTAGCGCAGCTCAGGGCGGCGTTCTTGGAGCCAATTCTAGACGGGAATCTAAAGGAGGTCGAGGCTCCTTATGTCGCCTCTAGCGATATAATCCCCAAGGAACCAAAGAAGGTTGAGATTGTGGCTGTTGATATCGCTCGACTTAGAGAGCAAATAGCCCCATTATTTTGCTTGATGTTTGTTCAGCTTGCTGCTACAATTGCTTTTGCAGCGCTGGTTGCGATATGGCGATAAGACCGTCATGCCTGATCAACTCAAATTTCTGGTTGCGAGGCTACTTCACTTTTTTGGTTAAGAACGTTGAGGGTTGGGGCAGCGATTGGTATCACATTCAAATAGAAGAGGAGGATGTCAAGTGGTAAAATGGGAACACACCTACCTTCCGTGGAATTCTTCGCGAGAAGAACTGGATCTCTTAGGGGGTGATGGCTGGATGTTGATTATGCGCAATGGCGATGATCTGGTCTTCCGAAGACAGCTTAAGAAGCCTAAGTGCAAATGTCAGGGAGCGGGTGGGAAGGTTTGTGTCTGCCAAGAGGAGCTTAAGGGCCAAATGGACTTGGAGGATTTCATATAATGAACAGTGATCATTGGCATCGGATTGTTATGGCATACGCTGACGGGAGGCGGATATGCAATTGCGGCGAAGCCTACTACGACAAGGAAGGTCGGTGTGAACATGGGTGCCAAGCCAACCTTTTACAGTGTAAATATGAGATAGCAAAAAAGCTATGCGAAGATTATTTCTAGGACCCTATTGACAAATAGGTAAAGGTGTGCTATGGTGTATATGCCCTATATGGGCGCCCCGCATTAAAATGGGGTTAGGTCCGGGGGGTTCCTCTGCCGATTGGGCACCTCCCCCCGCCGGTTTAGGTTAGAGCATGTGCTCCTCCCCGGACCTTCTAACATTTGTCTCCGGTCCCGTCCGGACTAAACCAAAACGGCATCTTACGCTGGCCTTTCTAGAGTGTGGCTGGCGTCTCCGGGGCGGTGACTCAGGTTGCCGCCCTTTTATTTTTGGATGGAATGAACCCCGAGATCCTTAAGCATCTCGCCTCCCTCCCCGAGGCGCAACAAGTCGAACTGCTCAAGCTCCTAGAGAGATATCAAGACGCAGAAGCGATAGAGAAGGCGCGTTCGAATTTCCTGCCATTTGTGGAGGCGACTTGGCCGGGGTTTATATCGGGGCGGCATTTCAAAATCACCGCCGAAGCTTTTGACCGTGTTGTGTCGGGGAAATGTCGACGCCTTATTATCAATATGCCTCCGCGTCATGGCAAGTCCCAAACCTCCTCAGTAAGACTGCCAGCATTCTTCTTGGGTAAGAACCCCAACGGAAAGATCATCGCCGCATCCCATACAGCGGATTTGGCAGTTGGATTCGGGCGGCAGGTTCGTGATTTAGTCGCTAGTGAAGAATATCAAAAGATCTTCCCAGGCACTTCTCTAAGATCTGATGTTAAAGCCGCTGGTCGGTGGTCAACAAACGCCGGTGGCGAATACCATGCAATAGGTGTGGGTGGTGCTTTGGCTGGGCGAGGCGCTGATTTAGCGATCATCGATGACAGCCTCAGCGAACGTGACGCTATGTCGGGTGATTTTAATCCCGAGATATGGGAAAGTTTGGCCGAATGGTTCAACACCGGGCCCCGTCAGCGCTTGCAACCAGGCGGTCGGATTGTGATCGTGGAAACGAGATGGAACAAAAAGGACCTGTCTGGCCAGCTTATCGCCAAAGCCAGTAAGCTAGATAACAACGCATCTGAGTGGGAGGTTATTGAATTTCCAGCTATTATGCCGTCTGGAAAGCCTTTGTGGCCGGAATACTGGTCGCTAGAGGAGCTTGATAAGGTCAAAGCTGACATTCCCTTAACTAGGTGGCAGGCACAATATCAGCAAAACCCGACCTCTGAAGAGGGTGCTATTGTTAAGAGAAATATGTGGAAGAGGTGGGAAGAAGACAAGCCGCCCAAGATCAAGATGGTCATGCAATCTTGGGACACGGCCTATGAGGCAAAACAGCGCAGCGATTATTCAGCCTGCACCACATGGGGGGTCTTCGAACGCACCGACCCCGATGGCAAGATCGTCAACCACCTATATTTGATGGATGCATGGCGCGATAAGTTAGAATTCCCGGCACTAAAGAAGAAGGTCAAGGAGATGTACCGGGATTTTCATGTCGATACACTGATCATTGAGGCCAAGGCTGTCGGCGCTCCGTTGGTCTATGAGCTTCGCGCTCTCGGCATTCCCGTTTCGAGCTACACCCCCACCAAAGGTAACGACAAGGTTGTCCGTATAAACGCCATTGCTGACCTATTCACCTCCGGGAGGGTCTGGGCCCCCGACACCAAATGGGCTGAGGAGGTTATAGAAGAGACTGCCTCCTTCCCGCGCGGCGACCACGACGACTATGTCGACACCCTTACTCAGGCACTCCTTAGATTTAGGCAGGGCGGCTTAGTGACAAGTTCCCAAGATGATTGGGGTGATGATTCCCCGAAAAGAAAGAAAGCGGCGTACTATTGATGGCTAGAATCTGATGCCAATTGAAAACACCTCCTCATCCTATGATCTCCCGACCTATAACAGCCCCCAGATGCTAGGCGACGAGGCTCTTGATTTCGAGCCTCTGGAATTTGAGTTGCCCAAGGAAGACGGTGCGGTGGTGACCGAGAACCCCGATGGGTCGGTCGATGTACAGTTGGGTCCAGAGGATGAGAGCAATGAACCGCCGTCGCACGGGTCTAATTTGGCGGAGCATTTAGATTCCAGCGACCTAGCGAAAATCTCCTCCGATTTGGTTCATCTGGTCGACTGCGACATACAATCCAGGAAGGATTGGGAAAGAGCGTACATAGAGGGGATGAGCCTTCTGGGCCTTAA
>ERZ1292632.3304-Hain-H43-01um-R2-3304-length-12467-cov-9_pt1 | contig 12467 bp, 12 predicted proteins | sample MGYA00564407_ERZ1292632 | MGnify/ENA primary metagenome ERZ1292632 (study PRJEB36523, sample SAMEA6512637) | groundwater metagenome | collected 2019-01-08 | study: AquaDiva: Metagenomics assemblies of 32 groundwater samples
CTCGAACCTTTTTTGAACAAAATCCTGACTGATTGCCGCGCTTCGCGCGGCAGAACCGAAACTGAACGCTCGGGCGGGCAAAAAGGAAGGGGGTTGGGGGGAAGGAATTTTTGCCCGCCCTCGCTTTCCGATTCCGATTTTTCCGCCGCCGCCGAATTTCGTATTTCGCTTTGCGAAATGCGCCGCCAATACAGTTGCGCTTGACCCGCCCTGCCCATTCGCGCGCAACATCAAGGAACTCCCTTTTTGGTTGCCAAATTTTAATATTTTTGATACCATTGTATTAAGCAAGTTGATATACACTCACTATAAGTAGTGTATTATAATAGTTTATCAAAGTCAAAACAATATGGCAAATCAAACAACGAAAGAAACATTTGAATCGATCTGGGGGTATTGCACATCTAATAATCGAGTATGCCCTATGCCTATGAAGTGGAATGACTTGTATCAAATGCTTCATGACACAAAACAAGTCGGTGCCGGTTATGAACCTTCAATTCCGCTTATTTTGGGAGCATGGGGCAATACTTCAGACAATGAAAAACAAGAACGATTAAAAATCCATATCAAGTGGGTAGAAGACCACAATCAGCTTGATGAAATTGGAAATTATTTACGCGCACTCAAAGAAGAAGACTGGGCGCATTTTGGAGAAATATAAATTTATGGCAAATACAGTAAGCGAAAATATCCGCAAATTGCGAATCAAAAAAGGAATTTCCCAAGATCGCCTCTCAAAAGACGCTGATTTAGCTTTAAATACGGTTGTGAAGATAGAAACAGGCGAAAGCCCGAATCCTACCGTAGACACATTAGAAAAAATAGCCAAAGCACTCGGCGTGCCGACGGCAGAATTATTTAAATAATACTATGGCAAGAAAAAAAGCTGACAAAAAAATAGAAGTCAAAACATACGACCACAAAGGCGCGAAGAGAAAAAATATTCCGCCGGTTGGTTTGGTCTCCAGTGCGACCGATAAATTGGACGGCAGGACAAAATACGCACACGACCCACACATTGATCCTTTTTTAAGTTGGGCTGGGAAAAAAGAAGGCACGGATTTTGAAGTGCAAAATGTCAGTTTGCATATTCACGAAAGAATTGACTCGAAACGAATCACAAAAGCGTTTTTGAAAAAAGATAACGGACCAAAACAGATTTCTCTTTTTGAACAACCGGACAACGAACCGCCGCTAAACAAAGCGATTGATTTTTACAAACACGAACAGGATTGGACAAATCGCTTGATTGCCGGTGATTCACTCTTGGTAATGAATAGTTTGCTTAATAAAGAAGGAATGGCGGGCAAAGTACAGATGATTTATATTGACCCACCTTACGGAATTAAATATAACTCAAATTTTCAACCATTCGTAGACAAGAAAGATGTAAAAGACAAGGACGAGGATATACCAGCCGAGCCGGAAATGATTCAGGCCTTTCGCGATACTTGGGAACTTGACATCCATAGTTATTTAACTCATTTGCGCGACAGATTATTACTCGCCAAAGAACTACTTCACGAAAGCGGAAGTATTTTTGTCCAAATTAGTGATGAAAACATGCACCACGTAAGAGAAATAATGGATGAAGTGTTTGACAAAAATTTTGTGGGAATAATTACATATCAAACAGCCGCTAATCAAAATACAAAAACAATTCAACGTTTATTTGATCATATTATTTGGTATGCGCGCGATATTAAAAAAGCGAAGGTACATAAATTATTTCGCGAAAGAACAGATATCGAGATTGCCAAAGGATTTTCTCGTACCGATGAGCATGGGAATCACTATCGGCCAGAGGACTTAATTAATTATAATCAAGAAGAACTATCAAAATTAAAAAAGGAAGGCAGGATTACAACTGATGGTAAAAAAGCAAAGATATTTTCCACCGATTTTCCTTATATGGAATTTCATAATGTTTGGCTTGATACGGTTTTTGGCCATCAGAAAGCAACTGAAAAAATTTATGTTGTACAAACTAATAAAAAGGTGATTGAGCGTTGCTTGTTATTAAGTACAGACCCGGGTGACCTCATATTAGATCCTACATGTGGGTCGGGAACATCTGCTTTTGTTGCAGAGGCACGAGGACGTCGCTGGATCACATGTGATACTTCACGGGTGGCAATTACTCTAGCGAAGCAAAGGTTAATGACATCTAGATTTGATTATTATGAATTATCACATAAGGATGAAGGAATTCGTAGTGGTTTTAAAAATAAAGTTGCACCACGCATTACATTAGAATCTATCGCTAAAAACGAACCTCGCCGAGAAGAAACAATTTATTATGAACCTCAAACTATTGAAAACATAGTTAGGGTAACGGGACCATTTACGGTTGAAGCGGTGCCGAGTTTGCGAGTTAAACCGTTTGATGGTAAAGAATTAAAAATTGAAGGAACTGGCAGAGAGTTAGCGCAAACTGGCGAAACCGGAAATCAAACATTATATCGCGACGAATTGAAAGCCACAGGAATTAGAACGGTTGGCAATAAAATTATTTCTTTTTCGCAAATTGAGCCAATGTTGGCGACAAAATTTTTACATGCCAAGGGCGAGATTTTAGAAAAAAACGGCGAGACAAAGAAAGCATACATAAGTTTTGGACCCGATTTTGGACCATTAGAACAAAGACAAGTTGAAGAAGCGGTAAAAGAGGCCAGAGCAATGAAAGAAAAACCTGATTTTATAATTTTTGCGGCCTTTCATTTTGACCCGGAAGCGGCAAAAGATATTGACCAGATGGAATTGCCAAATGTCCAGATTCTTAAAGCGCAAATGAGCGTGGATTTGTTGACGGTTGATTTGCGTAAAAAGCGATCTTCAAATCAGAGCTACTGGCTGATAGGTCAGCCTGATGTGGAAGTTATTAAGCAAAAAGATGGAAATTATAAAGTGTGCGTTAATGGCTTTGATTATTACAATCCAATTAGCGGAGAAATTGAGTCAAAAAGCAATGCTCATATTGCAATGTGGTTTTTGGATACGGATTATGATGAGAGAAGCTTATTGCCCGACCAAGTATTTTTTCCGATGAAAGACAGCTCGCGGGATTGGACAAAATTGGCAAAGGCGCTCAATGGCGAGGTTGATGAAGAATTATTGGAGGCCTTTACCGGCGTTGAATCATTACCGTTTAAAGCGGGACAAGAAAAGAAAATAGCGGTGAAAATTATTGATAATCGCGGTATTGAATCGTTTGTTATAAAAAATCTTGAATAAAAAATATGCCAAATTACACAATTGACAAACTTATAATAAACAACCCGTATGAGGAGCCAAAAGAATATTGGCTTTATCTTCGTGAATCTCAAAGTTTTGAAAAAAAGTCTGGTAGACGAAAATCCGGTTATTGGCGAGCAACTACTCGGAATCGCCAAGATGGCGAAGATCCGGGCGAATTTATTGAGATTCCTTTGGTCAACAAAATTAGGCCGAGAGTAAAAGAATGGAGCGAAAAAGGGTATCCCAATGTGACAGGAGTCACAAAAAAGCTTCTTGATTTTTGGCATAACAAATCGCAAAGAGAATTGCAGCCTTTTTGGTGTCAATTTGAGGCGGTTGAAACGGCAATTTGGCTGGCTGAAGCAAGCCCGGCTGAAAAACAAGGTATTGATATTCCGAAAGATGGCGGCGAATGGGAAAGGCAATGCCTAAAACTTGCAACCGGAACGGGTAAAACTGTTGTTATGGCAATGCTTATTGCTTGGCAGGCGCTAAATAAAATTGCTAATCCAAAAGACGCGCGTTTTTCAAAACATATTTTAGTGATAGCTCCGGGATTAACGGTTCGCGATAGATTACAGGTTCTTTTGCCGGATAATCCAGAAAATTTTTATCAGCAATTTGTACTAGTTGATTCAACGATGTGGCAAGATCTTTTGCAGGCAAAAATTGAAGTCACAAATTGGCACACCCTCGCGCCCTATAACGAAAATTATGGTCCAAAGGTTATAAAAAAAGGACCGGAAAGCGATGAAGCATTTATGCGGCGCGTTATGCCTGATTTTGGGAATGCGACTAACATTTTAATTATCAACGACGAAGCTCATCATTGCCATAGACCGGCTGGAGATGAGGAACAAAGCGAGAAAGAAAAAGCGACAATCTGGGTAAGCGGTATTGATAGAATAAATCGCGCTCGTGGCGTGTTGAAGTCATTTGATTTGACCGCCACACCTTTTAAACCAACTGGCCGAAATAATCAAGGTGAACAGCTTTTCACCTGGATTGTATGTGATTTTGGGTTGAATGATGCAATTGAAAGCGGCCTTGTAAAAACACCGAAAGTTGCAGTTAGAGACGATTCTAAGCTGGACAAGGATTTAAAAACAAGATTTTTCCACATTTACGAACATGTTAGAGACGACTTAAACAGACGCGCAGAAGAGCATGAAGGTTTGCCAGACCTTGTAAGAAACGCCGTTAATATTTTGGGCGCTGATTGGTTGCAGTCAAAAGATGAGTGGGAAAAACAAAAAAGAGAAACTCCGCCGGTTATGATTATGATTACCAATCGCACTGAAACCGCAGCGCGCCTGGAGTATTCTTTAGTGAACGGTTATTTTTCCGTTGATGAGCTTGGCGATAAATCTAAATTAATTAGAATTGACCAAGACGCTTTAGATAAAATTGAATCGGACGAAGAAGAAAAGCTTGATAAATCAAAACGAGAACTTGTTGAAATGAAGCGCGCCGCATTTAATACTGTTGGCAAAAAAGGCAAAACCGGCGAGCAAGTCCAGTGTGTTATTGGAGTGAATATGTTATCGGAGGGTTGGGACGCGAGAACCGTAACACATATTCTTGGACTTCGCGCTTTTACCAGTCAACTTTTGTGTGAGCAGGTGGTTGGAAGAGGTTTGCGTAGAATTTCTTATGATTTGAATGAACAAACAGGCTTATATGATCCCGAGTATGTAACGGTTTTTGGGGTGCCATTTACTTTTTTGCCAGCAGAAGGAAAAGAAAAAATACCTGGCCCGGAAAAACCAAAAACTAAAATCGAACCGATCCAAGAAAGAACGAATCTAAAAATAGATTGGCCACATGTTTTACGAGTTGATTATAAATTAAATTATTTTTTGGATTTGGATTGGGATAAATTAGATACTTTGATTTTATCTGCCGAAGATTGTCCGACCGTTGTAGAAGTTGCCCCAGCAATTGATGGTAGACCGAGATTTGATCAGATTAGTGAAATCAATTTGGAAAAATTGGCAGAAGATAATCGTTTGCAAAAATCAAAATTGCAAGCAGCGGTTAGATTGCATGAAAGATTTGGAAAAAATTGGAAAGGAGATCCCGGTAGCCATATCGGCCAATTAGTACAGATTATTGATAAATTTTTAGAATCAGACAAACTTTTGATGAAAGTGCCAATGTTTGCCGGTACTGAAAAACTAAAAAATATAATCATTGCGTTGAATATTCAAGCGATTGTTAATCATATCGGAAACTTCATACGCAGTTCTAGCAAAGATGCTCCTCTGGCCATTCTTGATCCAGTTCGTCCGAAAAGAAGTACAGCGACCGCAATGACATGGTATACAAGTAAAAAATCTCAGCCGGTCAATAAGAGCCAAATCAGCCATATCGTAGTTGATAGTGGCTGGGAAGGTAGCTTGGCATTTGAGCTTGAAAGAAATAGAATACCAAATTTAGAATCGTGGGTTAAAAATGACCATCTTGGTTTTGAGATTTTTTACTTATGGCAAGGACAAACACACACTTATTATCCGGATTACATAATTAAATTTAAAGACAATAGATTTTTGATCCTCGAGATTAAAGGACAAAAGAAAGAACAAGACAAAGCTAAATGGCAAGCGGCGAAAGAATGGGTTGAAGCGGTAAATGTAAATGGTAATTTTGGAAAATGGGAATTTAAAGTTTTGGACGACCCCAAAAATATATTTGATATTGTTAAATAATTTTTTGGCGGCGCGCCAGTTTCGCTGGCACGAAATTCGGCGGCGGCGGAAAAATCGGAATCGGAAAGCGAGGGCGGGCAAAAATTCCTTCCCCCCAACCCCCTTCCTTTTTGCCCGCCCGAGCGTTCAGTTTCTGCCGCGCGAAGCGCGGCAATCAGTCAGGATTTTGTTCAAAAAAGGTTCGAGCTTCGTTCAGTAATTGCGACCAACTTAAACTTTTTTCAAATTCAGAGGCGATTGGTTGCTCGCTCGCCCCGCCGGAGTTTATCCCGCACGGCGATGCGGGAGCGGGGTAAAAAATCCCCCTTACCCCGCCCGAAAGTTTGGAAATTCTTTTGGGGAAAATTCTTAAGAATTTTCTTGAAAAAAGATTCTAACTTCGTTTCGGAACTTCGACGGTAAATTATTAGAGAAATTTTTAATATGGACGGCAGATCAACAAAACAATACTGGGAACAGATATATCAAACTAAAGATACGGTACGCGAAGTGAGCTGGTATCAGGACACGCCAAAAACTTCAATTAACCTTATTTTATCAACCGGAATAGGCAAGAATGGTAGTATTATTGATGTTGGCGGCGGGGATTCCAAGCTTGTCGATAAACTTTTGGAGCTGAATTTTAAAAATATATTGGTGTTGGATATTTCCGCCAAATCCTTGCAAAACGCAAAAGCAAGACTTAGAGATAAAGCGAAGGCAATCACTTGGATCGAATCGGATGTTTTAGAATTTGAAACCGATACACGTTTTGATGTTTGGCATGATAGAGCCACATTTCATTTTTTAACTAAAAAAGAAGACATTGCTCGTTATGTTGAAAAGGCGGGCAAGTTTTTAAAGCCAAGCGGCTATCTCATCATCTCAACCTTCTCTGTAAATGGACCAAAAAAATGCAGTGGACTTGATATAAGGCAGTACTCGGAGGACTTAATAAAAGAAACTTTTGAAAAGGACTTCAGGCTTGGGCGAAGTTTTGAGGAAACACATACTACGCCATTTAGTACAGAGCAAAATTTTCTATTTAGTATTTTCAAAAGAAAATAAGAATTAACATTTGAAATTATGAAATTTGATTACACCGTCTTCGTTTCGGAACTTCAACCAACTTAAAAAATTAGATTTGACAGGCTTATTTTTTTGGGATAAATTACTACTATGGTCGGGAGCATGAAAACTTATCATTTATGAAAATAAATAAAATTGGAAAATTAAGACAGCCCTTAGGCGCTTTGGAAGCCGATATCATGGAGGCAATGTGGGCCTTAAGCGATGCCTCGGTGCGCCAAGTGTTTGATCGTCTAAGAAAAAAAAGAAAAATCGCCTATACGACGATTATGACGGTCATGTCCCGGTTGCATAATAAAGGGGTTTTAAAGCGCAGATTAAACGATGATGGCGCCTATATTTATCGTCCGGCGCAAGACAAAAAAATTTTTATCGCTGCCATTTCCAAAAAAGCCATTACCGATTTGATTAAGTCGTTTGGCGAGGTGGCAGTCGCCCAGTTTATTGACGAGGTGGAAAACAGCGGTCTGAAAGATCTGGCCAAATGGCAAAAAAAATTAAGAAAAATAAAATAATCACGCATGTTAAGGGGTAATTTTGAAAAAAAAGCGAGCTTCACTTTCTATCAAATACTAATTATCGGGTTAGCCCCATTGGTCTTGATTGCGTTTTTAAGCGCCAGATTATATCCGGAATTATTTTTGTTAGGCAAGTCATTTTTTGGCAGATTAAAGACGATCTGCGGTTGCGCCAATTATTTGTCGTTTACCGATCAGCCGATATTATTCAGTTTGTTAATGTTGCTGGGTTTGGTGTTTACGGTTTTCTTTTGCTTTGCGTTGATTAAAATATTAAGATTCAGGCGGTCGACAACCAAATTCATAAAAATTTATTTAAAGAATAAAAGACAAATCAGATCGCCGCGATTGGACAAGGTCGCCAGAGGCCTGAAGCTGGAGAATAAAATCGTTGAGGTTAAGAGTCAGCGCCCAACCATTTTTTGTTTTGGCCTGATCGGGCCAAAGATTTGCGTCTCATCCGGGCTGATTGAAAAATTTTCGGACAAAGAATTGAAAATCGTCTTGCGCCACGAACAGCATCACCTTAAAAGCAATGAGCCAATCAGAATATTTTTGGTCAGATTGACCGCCGCGATTTTATTCTTTCTGCCGGGGCTTGAATCACTGGTAAAACAATATTCCACCTTTTCCGAATTGGCCGCCGACGAATGGGCCACTGACGGCTTTAAGGACCGGGTCTTTTTAGCCAGCGCTTTGTATAAGGTGATCCGATGGAAAAAACAGGCCATCGCGAAAAACGGCTTGGCGCTGTCGTTTTTTGCCAGCCCGGTCATTGAAGAAAGAGTGAATAAACTGATTGATAACGGCTATAAACCCAAATTTAAAGTTTTTAGTTATAAGTTAAGTTTGGGAATATTTATTTTATTTTTCTTTTTTATTGTTTTAAACGGCCTGTTTTCTTTGACGAATCCGGTGATGGCGGGAGACGGCACCGGTTTTTGTCTAAGCGCGCCAGCCACCAAGTATAGTCAGCAACGCGAGATGCCGCCCGATAAGTCGGTTTGCCACCGCGGCGATGTTCCGGAAACATCTTGGTGCGGCAGCCGGCCTTCGGGAGCCAAGGATATTTGTGGATAACGCCGCTTGACATAAGAAAAAGTACCTACTACACTATGTAGTAGGTACTTGTTTTAATGAATTAATTACTTTAATATTCATCTTTATGGATCTAAAAAAAATTATGAAACCAAAGGCGTTTTTAGCGATTAACTTTTTTTTAATGTTTGTCTTGTTGTTGTCGATGGGGATAAACCAGGTCGTGGTGGCTAAGACATATAACCAGCTGGGAATGAAAAGCGACGTTTTTAAAGCAATCACGGGCGCCGTTATTAAAACAAAACTTTCCGACTCGGGCAATGTCGCTTTGGCGGGCAACGCGACGGCGGACGCGATTAAGTTGGTGATTTCCCAAGGCGTGCCCGAGGTTTACGGGCCGGAGTTAGCCGTATCATATGATGCGGTTCAGCAATCAATGAATGTTTTGTTGCAATATGATCCGACTTACGGCAAGCAAAAGATTGTTTTAACCGGCGACGATTTGAACCGTTATATTGATATCGGCTCAAAAATCGCCTGCGAGTATTGTTGCGGCGCCACCAGTATTGTTTTTAAAGACGGACAGGCGGCTTGCGGCTGCGCTCATTCCCAAGCGATGAGGGGATTGGCCGCGTATTTAATTAAAAATCACGGAGCCGAGTACACCAACGATCAAATTCTGCGCGAACTCGCTCGCTGGAAAGGCATGTTTTTCCCCAAGCAGATGATCCAAAAAATGGCCCAAGCGCTGCAAGACGGCAAATTTAATCCTGACATCGCCGCTTTGGTGATGGGCTTGAAACTGCCTGATTACGGCAGCGGCGGCAAATCAGCTCCCTTGCCTTCGGATATTGAAAATCTGCCCGGCATGGTTGGCGGTTGTTAATAATTTAATAAATTAAAATAAAATTTTATGCAAAAACAAGAGTTGGAACAATTAAAAGAAGAAATTTTAGAAGAGGTGAAACCAAAAGCAAAAAGGAAAAAACTTTCTTGGAACAGCGCGATGATGACCGGAGTGCTTTTGCTGCTTAGCTTGGTTTCAGTGCTCCAAGTTATCCAATCCGCGGCCATTCTTAGCAAGATTAAAAGCGGCGTCATCAAGCCGGCCAATGCCGGCGCTCCCAGTGGCGGGAACTCTTTGCCCAGCGATATAAATAATTTACCGAACATGGTCGGCGGCTGTTAAATTAAGTTTTAGTTTATTAACTTAAATTTTCTAATTATTTTTTTATGGAGCAGAAAAATGGAATCAATATTTGGTTGGGCGGCGCTTTAATTGTTTTTATCGCGCTAAGTTTAATTATCGGCTTGTTTATTTCCTTTGGCGCTAATTTGCTTTTAAATGGAAAGGTGAAAGCCGCCCGTCCGGCTAAGCTTGAAGTGACGATTTTAAAAGACCAAAACTGTCAAGAATGTTTTGACCCGACGCCGTTTATTGAAGCGATTAAAAAAGAGAATATTAAGATTACCCAAGAAAAAAACATTGACATCGCGAGTAATGAAGGCCAAGAATTGATTAAAAAATATAGTATTGCCAAAGCGCCGACCGTAATTATCACGGGTGAAATAGAAAAGAACGAGGCGCTAAAAAACATCTGGCCAAAATTGGGCGAGGTGAAAGACGGTGTTTTTATTTTGCGCAATGCCGGCACCCCTTATGTATTAATTAGTTCCGGCGAGATTAAAGGCAAGGTCAAACTAATTGAGATAGTTGATTCCAAATGCAAGGAATGTTTTGATGTTTCTCAAAATGAAGTGATTTTAAAAAACTATGGCGTTTATTTGGAGGACGTCAAGGCGTTTGATTTAAGCCTGGCCGAAGGCCAAAAACTCGTTAAAGATTATAACATTAATCTTTTGCCGACGATTATTTTAACCGGAGATTTGGGGGATTACGCGGATCTTAACGCGGTTTGGCCGCAGGTCGGAACCATAGAGAAAGACGGCGCTTATGTTCTGCGTCAAGGGGTCAAGCAGATGGGCACTTACAAGGATTTAACCACTGGCAAGATCATCACGCCGGTGGCCACGACTAAAAAATAAAGATAAACATATCTTTTTCAGTAAGATATTTCATAAAAAAGACAAATTTTCGTTAAAACAATTCATCGTCGGCTTGTTGGCCGGGGTCATTTTAGTTTTTGGAACTTTCGGCACCGCCATTATAATTTTAAAAGAGAAAAGCATAAATATCGCCAAAACGGCGCTGGTTCAGCCGGTTTTAGCGGCTGATATTTATCCGGAATTTGTTTGTCCGTGTTGCGGCCAGCCCTTGGACCCGAATAACATTTGTTGCGGCAGCGCCCAAGAAAGGATAGATTATATCAATTCTTTGGTGGTTAAGCCGGGGATGACCAAAGACGAGATTATTCTAACTTACGTCAAAAAATACGGGTTAAATTCTTTCAAGGATAAAGACCAAGCGGAAACATTTAAAAATAAAATCGCTGAATCAGCGCCTCAAGAGCGTCCGATTGTCGCTTTATCTCCGGCCAGTTTCAATTTGGGCGAGGTGAGCCAAAAGAAGGGCGAGGTCTCAACCACTTTTACGGTTAAAAATAACGGCCAGAAAGATTTAGTGATTGATAAATTGGAGACATCTTGCGGCTGCACGACCGCTTCTATTGTTTTTAATGGACAAGAAGGGCCCCGTTTTGGCATGCCGGGCCATGGACTGAATGAGGACATCAAGGACTGGCAGGTGGTGATTCCGCCGGCGGGAGAAGCGAAGCTTAATGTTTATTATGACCCAAAGGTTCATCTTGATTTCCGCGGTTACGCCATTCGTGAAATTTCGATTTTTTCCAATGACCCCGTAAATTTTGAAGAGCGGGTCAAGGTTGAATTAAACCAAGTTGATTAGCTGATGATGAGATGGCGGCAAAACCATATTTACTCTAAATTTGTCCTTTTTGGCTACGACTTCGTCGGGCTGGCGCAAAAAGATTTTCACCGTAGCTACAGCTACGATTCAAATCTTTTTGCTGGCCCTCCTCGTCTCGCTCAAAAAGTCCTAAATTTATAGTTAAAATGGTTTTGCCGCCATCTCTAAATAAATTTTCCCAGAGTTTATGTTTGGTATTATTTTTATCGTGGCTAAGAGGAAAAAATACGCTCTCGTTGCTTTATTGGGCGGTTTAGCCATGGCTCTTTCTTCGTATTATCTTACCGTCATTAATGTTTTTCATAAAAGTATTCTGATTTTTGCCGAGATGAACGGGGTTTATTTTACTCTGCTAACAATCATTTTAAATCTTGCCATCGCGGTTTTATTTGGTTTGTATCTGGCCTTGCTTATTTTCAGAAGGGATGTTATAAAAGCCAGAGCGTTAGCCAATAAGGCGGCTGGCTTTGGCGGGGTCGGGGTCGCTCTTTTGGCTTCCGGCTGTCCCTCGTGCGGGGTGCCGATTTTAGGGCTGGTTGGCTTGCCGCTGGGCCTTTTGTCTTTACCGTTTAAAGGCATTGAATTAAAGCTAATTAGCATCGCTTTTCTGCTTTTATCAATTTATCTGATTGACCGGAACATTAAGAACAGTTTAAAATGCGAAATCCAGATAAAAAAACCGGATTAAATTTAGACGCCGAATAATTATATGAAGAAAAAAATTATTATTTTATTAACGGTCATTATTGTTATTTTGGGAGTCATTGCTTATGGATATTCAAAGGCGATTCCGCCACTCAAAAACGAGGGTCAACCCAGGCCGCAAATCATAATTACTCCTAAAACTTTTGATTTTGGCAATGTTGATTTTGGCCTGGTGGCGAAGTATACTTTTAAAATTAAAAATTCAGGCAATGAGGTTTTGGCGATACAAAGAGTCGCCACCTCCTGCGCCTGCACCAGCGCTAAAGTGAGTCAGGAAAAAATAAATCCGGGCGAGGAGGCGGA
>ERZ1292632.3307-Hain-H43-01um-R2-3307-length-12463-cov-4_pt1 | contig 12463 bp, 23 predicted proteins | sample MGYA00564407_ERZ1292632 | MGnify/ENA primary metagenome ERZ1292632 (study PRJEB36523, sample SAMEA6512637) | groundwater metagenome | collected 2019-01-08 | study: AquaDiva: Metagenomics assemblies of 32 groundwater samples
ATTTACGAAAACCCAGAATTATTGAAGGCAGGCGTAGCAATTGGCAATCAAGAGGTGGGGCAGCTTGCCTGAGAATACAACCGTCCCCCTGGTGAGGGTGAAAAAGCTCTTGAAACGACAAACAGGAGGCACCAGGCTGGGGGGAACGACTATGAAGAGGTATTTAACTAAGTTAATTAGAAAGATTATTAAACAAGAAAAGGCACTTAAAAAATATTTAAAGAAAGGTAAACATGAGAACACAGTTTCAAGACATTGATTGGGTAATCGTTGCAGCTCAAAAAGATTTAAGTAAAAACAAGAATCGTAGAATCTCAGCATTATTTAGAGATCTGCGTAAAAATAAACGCTATAGCCTTTTGGGAGATTACTTCATTCTTTGGTCAATCGCCAAGGCTATGGACAATCTGGGTATGGATAGGGAAAAAAGACAAGATCAGTTCTCAAGAGCAGCAAGACAATCATTGGAATACAAGTTAATAACTAGGAAAGAGAAAAGTGAATGGGTGGCAAGACTTACAAAACCGCGTCTGGCGCAGTGAAATTTTAAGAGGTAAGGCTAAATAAAAAACTAAAAAGGACGATTGGGCATATTAAGCTAGGGTAGCAGCTTGGGGGTATAAATTATGAAAAGAACAAGACGAAATAGACTTTTACGATACAAAATAGCCTTTGCCTTCCAGTGGTTTATTCTGGGAGTAATTACAGTACTTTCAATACTCCTTTACCAGATTGTGAGTGAACAGATGAAACCTAAGTTCATTTCTCCGCTACCAGAGGGACATGTGCCTTCACGTACGATTGTACAGAGGATATATGCAGCTGAACCGGGGAAAAAGTATGCTGATGAGCGATCTAATAAATTGGCTGCATTTCTTAAATCAAAGAATTCTCCACTTGAACCACACGCGAGTCTTATAGTTACTCTGGCTGATAAGTATGATATTGGCTGGACTAAGCTTGTAGCGATCTCAGCAATAGAATCAAACTACGGCAAGATCATGCCACAAGGTTCTCACAATGCGTGGGGACTGGGGGGAGCTAGGTTTATGCACTTCGATAATTGGGAGGAAGGTATTACTTACGCCTCTCAACTAATTGGAAATAACTATCAATGGAATGCAAACAGAGGTATTCAAACTAAGTACTGTCCTGATAGTGATAATTGCAATCCTGCATGGCCCGAAGTAGTAACAAAAGCGTCTAAGGACATTATTTCAATCAAGTAGATATGAAACCAAATCTCTTTGCATTCTTAATACTATGCCTGATGACATTTCATGGCACTGGAGTGGTAGCGGGAATATTAATTAATATAGGCCTCTGTATAAAATTATATGAAAGGATGAGTGTATGAAGAAAATATTAATTGGTTTCATTCTTGGTCTAATATCAATACTGACAGTGAGTAAAGTTGGAGCAGTTACTTGGAATAGACTTGAAAATCTTAATGAATGTATTGGATTACGTTGGGGTGAAGTTTGTATGGTGTATGACAAAATTGAGAAAGTAAATTGTTATGTTTATTACTTTGGTTCAAACACAGCAGGAATGGACTGTATGAAAGCAGAGAAATAACCATGAATAAGCTTATAGCAATACTACTTATATCACCGCTGGTGTGGTTAGTACTTAGTATTCTGATTGGAATTTATTTTGCACACGGAAATACTAGCAAGAAAGCTGCTGAACTTGGCATGACAGGAGCATTTATTCTCACTCTAGCCCTGATCGGCGTACTTATATTACTAGGAGTTATATGACACAAATTATTATCAATCCTGGTAGCGGGCCAGTTGAAGGTGCCACACTCGAAAATGCAATTGAAAATATGAAACATTATTTAACTGATTGTGGACTTGAAAAAGATTTTAGATTTGTACATTTAGCTGATAAAGACGAGGATGGAAGATTTCATTTTATTGTTTTTGAAGATGATTGGAATCGGGGAATACATCACTTTATAGATATGCCCGGATTACCACTTGATAAGGTTAGATATGTACAAGCGAAAGGTCAAAATATATGGAATTATCCACGTTTATATATTGACGGGTCAAGTTGGGTTTGGTGTTTTTCAATGCTTAAAAAAGATGATTTTGATATTGAAAAAATAAATGATGAAAACTAATATGACCACATTTAAAGTCGGACAAAGGGTGAGGATTAAGAAGGATATAAAGTGTCGTTTTACATACATGAGAAGATATGAGGGGCAAGAGACACAAATAGCAGATATTCTTGCGACAGGTTTCTTATTGGATGTTGATAGAGGCGATTGGCTTTGGAGCCAGAGCATGCTTGAGCCAGTGCGTGCAAAGGCAGCTGCAAGGGTTAAAAAGGAGAAAGTTATGAAGAATAAAGAATACTGCTTTTTAATCCTAAAGAGTAGAGATATCGAACATTTTGAAGAATTTACAGGCCATTTTAGAAATGTTTTAAAAAAAGGCTACAAAATAATCTCAGCAGTCTCAGACGGTCTAGGCGGCGTACAGTATATTTTGGAGAAATAAAGAAAGGATATATATGAAATTACAAATGTACTTAAGCATTTTATTCAGAGTATTACTTTTCCCACTAGCTTTACCTGCTTTTTGTGTTTTGTGGATTTTACAACCTATTCCCGGATATTCTTTTATGAGTCTTTTATCAGATTGGTTACAAGGAAATTAACCTATGCAAATACATGAAGTAGTTTGTGACAAGTGTGGGAATATGAAGAGGATTAAAATTCCAGTACATATTGTGATAGGTAAACCAAATTTAGAAGTAAATTATAGACAAACAGATATGGGCATTCTCTGTCCTAAATGCTATAAGCTGTATCAAAAACATATAGAGGAGTTTAAAAAGATATGAAGAAATACTTGCTCATACTATTATTTATTTCACTCATCATATTGTTTTTATCTAAGATTTTATTAATAAAAATACCGATAGGCAATACAATTAAATATTCAGATCAACATGGATACTTTCTCGCTTGTTTTACTTATAGAGATTACACCGAACAATGTCACGGTTGGCAGTTGAATATTATACATATAGATAAAAAGTATTTACGAGAGGATCAATGGTGATTTATGACCACACTCACTGACCATTGCGTATCGCTAGAACTTGCAAAGCAACTAAAAAAATTGGGAGTGCCGCAGAATGCTTTTTGGTCTTGGTATGACACTACTGACAGGGACGATACACCTCGTTTGAATCGTTCAGATGAGCATTGTCCTATTTGCAACCTACCAAAGCAGTCTTTTGAAGAGAAATATAGTGCCTACATCGCGAGTGAGCTTGGTATGTGGCTGCCTGATTACACACCAAAACTAGGAAATTTGCAAATTGGCTATTGTAAGACTGATCATGTTACGTTGGAACCAAATAGCGGAAATAGGAAGTGGTGGAATGTTTCATATTGGACTTGGGAAAATTCTTATACATGTCCCAATCACGATCTTTATTTAGAAAAAGAATCAAAATTATTACAACAAGAAGAATTTTTACCCAATGCGATGGCAAAAATGCTCATTTACCTCATCACCCACAAGCTCTTAGACACCAAAGGCGGGCAGGTATGAGTAAGAAAATTGAGAAGATACATATTTATAACAACCAATATCTACCAAACGATATGTATGAATCAGATGCAGCATTTTTAGCTCGTAAAATCAACGAAATCATTGATGTACTAAATTCCCCACCCGCTTCGCCAAAGCGACGCAAGCCCGCTGAGGAAGGGAAGGAAGTATGAATGAAGCACATGTGACTAGTTTAGAGCTATCTAAGCGTTTAAAAGCGCTTGGAGTGAAGCAGGAGAGTGAGTTCTATTGGATTGCCGGTTGTATTATGGCATGGCCTGATACAACGATAGGTGAATGCTCGGCTTTTCTTGCTTCTGAATTGGGGGAGTTGTTGCCCTTGTATTTAAAAAGGGACGCAAATAAAGGTATTTCTTTTTCAGTTGAAACTGATGGATTACAAATTTATAAAAGCTATGATAATAAAGTGTGGATTGTGAGTTATTCATATAATAGTGAATCTGATAGAAGCTTGGCAAATTGTCTTGCCAAAATGCTTATTTATTTGATCGAAAACAAACTTATAACAATGTAGCCCGTCCCTGATCGGGCGGGGGAAAGGAATAATATGAAAGAAAATATTGATGATGAGGTTTTACAACTTGCAGTTAAATTATATTTCGATTTGCCATTTTACAAAAGATGGAAAATTTATAGCTATTATAATTCCAATAATTGGGATGTTACATATGAATGGAAAAAATGTTGTCATGTTGCTCTTACAATGATTTGCGACATGAAGGACTGGTCAAAAAATGCAATAAAACAAATTAAAGAGGATCTTAAGCCATGATTTCGCGCATTGTCTGCTTTATTTGGGGGCATAAAATAAGAGAATTTATTACTGATGAATTAAACGAGTTTCGTCAACCAGTGAAAGGTCATTGGGTATGGCTCAAGAGATGCACTCGTTGCGGAGCGAAGTTAGTATGAAAAATCTTAAAACCAATAGTAAAACTGAGGATAGAAATATGAAAACTAAGCCAGTAGCGGGGTGGGAAGAAAGACTAAATTCTCTAAAAAAAGAAAGACATACATATTTCGGACATGAACATCTATGCGTGCTTGTTGATGACGTTAAACCATTGATAAAAGACATTATCTCAAATCAGCGTGCTCAGGTCTTGCAGGAGGTGAGGAAGAGAATAACTAGAATGAAAATTAAACTAGGCAAAGACTGTAACGAGTTTAGTCATAACGGTCCATACGAATGTTGCAGAAATGGAACTATTGATACTATTCTCTCTTCTATTGACCCAGAGCCCAACAAGCCAAAGGAAGATTTAACCGAGGGGGTGTATTGAGGATGAAAAACACTATAACTATAGACAAAAAAGCATTAGCTCAATTATTAAATTCATGTTTCAAAAAAGGATATGATACGGCATGGATGACTTTGCGAAGAATTAGAGATACTGCTGGATTTGATCAGAAAGAATTAGAAAAATTATTAAATAGTTTATAAAGTATTTTGATTCCACGGCAGTGGGTGGAAACAGAACCTAACGGCGGGTGAGCAAATACTAAGAGTCCAGCTATCGTAATAGCGTCTTAGTAATACCAATGTACATGGGGGCAAACTTAAATCTCGCTGACAGTAATCGGAGACAAGTGTGCAAGGAATTAACCCAAGACCTTGCCTGCCGTGGAATGAAGATATTTTATGAAAAATAAAATAGTTAAATCACTAGAATTAATAGTATTTTCTATGGTTATTATTTCTTTGATAATTTCGACAACAGTTATACTTTTTGTTGGTATATCTGGATTAAATTCTCAAGCTGTTTGTACTGAATACACAAAGACTAGACTTTTTGCACTCAGAGGATTAAAAATCGTAGGATACAGAAATGATTTTACTTGCACCGATTGGGTGTTTTTAAAACATGATCGGAAAGACAAATTTAGTATTCCAAAGTAGTGGAATCGCCCCAGCGGCGAGTCGAAGGGGTAGTGAGTAGAATTGGAGGTGATGTGCAATGAATATAAATACATGTGAAAAATGTGATGGCTTTCACTCTACTTATCACCATGAGTATGCAGTGAAGCTATCCCAGTAACATCGGGGAATCGCATCCGAGTAAACACGATGTGGAGGGTTGAGGGCGGGGCTAAAATCATATGAAGAGATGTTGTAAGTGTAAACAAATAAAACCATTTTCAGAATTTTCCATGTACATATCCTATCCAAAAACTGGAAAATATTACTATTTCTATAAATGCAAAGAATGTGTGAATCTATACTGCAGGGAACGAAGAAAACTACCGAAAGTTAAGGAAAGAAATTATAAGTATGCTTTAGCTTATATAGAAAAAATGAAAAATAATCCAGAGTTTATATTCAAAACGAAAGTAAGGGATAAAACAAGACAAGCTATAAGATTAGGGAAATTAAAAAGAGAACCTTGCGAAGTTTGTGGAAAAAAGAAAGTAGATGCCCATCACATAGACTATTCTAGGCCATTTGATATTAAATGGCTTTGTCGTGACCATCATGCCAAAGAACATATCATGTTAAGATAAATAGGAGCCCTTCAAGGCTCTGTAACCCTTTGGGTGAGTCTTGCCTAATATAGTGAATAAGCAGGGCACGGTTCTTTAAATAGAATTTGGAAATTGCGCTCGCCCAAGGGGAAACCATTTTATTAACGTCAGTAAATTGGTAAGAAAGGAATTATGAAGAAGATTGATCTACTCTACATACCATTTATCATCGGAGCTGCCCTATTCTGGGGATATGTGGTGTTGGTAGCGGTTTCCTTACTTAAATCACTAGCTATCTAGGTTTCTTCACGTGGGGATGAGCCACACCATTTTCCCACCACACCTTCCCACGCCATCCGGTAAAGTGAGCTAGGTTATCCTGTGCCTGAAAGGTTCTATTTGCGTTCCATGCGGCATCTTGATCATTTACATGCATGATAAGATCAGCTCGTTTTTTCGAGACTTGATAGATCTTAGTATCTTTGAAGTTCTCCATGCCCATATTATTTTTTCAATTCATTAACTTTGCTCATGGTCATGAATGGTGTAACTACTGGAATATCAACATCTGACTCACTTGCCCATTTAAGAGCGGCTGCTATCAAAGCACTTAGTGAGACCGTTATAATGACGTTCCACTGTATCCCATCTGCTGAGTTGATTTGAGCAAGCAGAACTGGTGCTACAGAAATAACCATGTAACGTAAAAATGTCTTGAGGCCTTCGACAAATTCCTTAGGTAAATTCATACTATTTCACCTCCTTAATTTCTTTTGCTATATATAAATCAAAGAATAAATGAGAAATAATTCTTAGTTTCGCTGCTACTAATAATTCTTTTATTTCCTTTTTTAAATCGTCATTCTCTTTCTTGAGTGGTCTTAGTGTGCGCAGTTCTTCATTGAGAGGCTGTATACTCGCTTCTAACGTTTTATATTCTCCTTTAGCCGCAGTTAGTAGATTATTAGCTGCAACGAGTTTCTGGGGCAAATCAGCGGCTCTTAAAGAAGCTATTACGCCTATCATCTCAGCGACTGAGGCAGATGTCCCAAGTGCTTGAGCAATCTTTATCCAATTATCGGAATGTGTCTTGTTCTCTCTTTCAAGGCCCACAATCCGTGGCGCGAGTTCGTCTCTTTTCTCTCTAAACAATACTTCTTTTGCTTCTATTTCTCTTTTTACATCAGCACGACAAGCTATAAGGTCAGGACTCTCTTGTGGGTCAACTGATATATTTTTAGCTTCCCTGATAATTCTATCTATATCTAAAATACCGGGGCACTGTGTAGCACTTACCTCTCGATGTCCCACAATGTGAGCTCGATCTAAAGGGATAGCAAACTTCTTGCAAATCTGTGCGACTAATTCAGCGCTTGATGCATACGTCTCGTCAGTAATGGGAATATCGGGGCCACCTTCGTGTTCTATCCCGATACTACGGCGGTTAAAGGCTAGGTTGCCACAATGATATGCTGTATCTTCATCTTTCACATATTGGTGTACCACCTTATTTCCTACACCATAATGAGCAGAGGCTTGACGTGAGGGTTTTTGAAACTCCGCATCAGCTGCCGCAAGTTTTCCTACGATCCAGTGAAGTACGACTCTATCCACTGTTACCTTGCGTCCCAATTCAAAATTATTACTATGTGCGCCTTTCCAGATTATTTTCATAAGTTTTGAACCTAAAATTTAGAACCAGTAATTCCCGTATGAAAGCCAGAGCATTGAGAACAATAGCCCTATTATCAAAAATTGAACAAATATAATTAACCAAGACATATTATCTTAGTGCTGGAATTGTAGGTAGTGATAACCCTAAGGCTGAAAGTATCCACAACGCAACAACTAATACAACTACCGTAATAATTAAATTTCTCCAGTCACCAGCCATTGCTAGTTTAACACCATATACTATCACCGCGGCGACAACTAACATTAGTAATAATGTAATAAGACTCATATAATCACCCACTCGCTATTTTGTCTGTTTTAATATTGTTTTTATATCTGTTTTCATTTCTCTGTTGTCATTTAGTATTAAATCCAGCTTTGCATTTGTAGTTGCTTTAAAATCAATATAATCAAGTAGATACGGATCTGCGTTTGTATTTCGAGCTTCTATGGCTGTAACTCTAAAAAAGAGATATATAATTGAAATAAATACAGATGCGCCGGTCACGATAATTTGCCAGTTAGATCTAATAATATTTTCTGATTTCCGTTCGTCTTTCATATCTCAAAAGCCATGTTTACACCACCACTACTGCTGAGTAACGTTGGTATAACACTCGACCATGCCGTTGAGTTTCGCAGTGTTGCAGTAAGACCACTGGGAGATGTATCAGCCATAGTAGTGCCGGTTCCCTCTGTTGCCTTGTAGTTTAATATCAGTCCCGTTGTGCTGTTTGGTAAAATCCTATTATAATTCGCGAGTATTTGTGCTGCACTGCGGGCGGTATTCCATGCTCTCAATTGAGTAATCAGTCCATCAAAGTAATTTGTGGCATTATATTGACCAATATTTAATACATTTGTCCCCGCAGGAGAGAGAGCATTAGCCGGAAATGACGCCTCAACTGTTGTACTTACTGGTAAACCGTTGACATAAATGACACCACGATCACCATTAGCAGCTTGAGACCCATCAAAAACAAAGGCAATATGATAATACGTCCCGTTATTGAGTGTTTCTGCAGCAGTGAATGACTTAGTGGCACTCCCATCCAACGCTGTCGCAAGTGCAAAGGTCTGAGCACCTGATGAAATGTGGGTAAGCAGTACATGATTGTCCCCTGCGATCCACTTAGTTAAAATGGGATGTGTAGCAGCTTGAGACTCCGGCTTTATCCATGCCTCAATAGTGATCTTTTGCAGACCATCAAAAAGAGTTGTAGCTGCAGTATCGCAGTAATCAGAGGTAGTAGCTTCAAAATCAAGAGAAAAGGTTGTCATTGAGCCCCCAATTGACTCATAATTTCATCAGGGGAGTTATATCCAATATTCTCAAATCCCTTACTCCTGATAGATCGTTGATCTTCAAGTTTTTTAGTTAGTCTCTTTATCTTGGCTTTAGCAAGGGCGGGAGTATCTGAGATAGTAACCAGGTTCTGTTGATAGAATTTCCGATCATTATCTGATAATTTTCCACCTTCTAAAGCCTTGCCTATAATTTGAGCTACCGTTTGCAGTTCAGCATTAAGCGATTGAGCGTTAGTATCATATGGGTTAGCTGCTCCAAGTCTTCCCTTAATTGGTCCAAAGTTCCCCTTATTATCATCAATAGTTTTATCTAAATCAGTTAGATATTGTTTTGCCGTATCTAGGTCTGATAACTGCTGTGCAGCCGCAGTAGAAAGTGGTTTACTGCCTCCGGGACTTAGAATACCTGCAAGCGTCTTAATCTGCGCTACATTTTTACCCTTGTTTTGAAGTATGTCAAATATAAGTGCCTGCTGTATCATCTGCTGCTGATCTGGTTGCTGTGGTTGTTGTATACTACCTCCAGGAGGTGTATTTTGATTCATTTCTTGGCCGGCTTCATATTGGTTTGGTTGATCCTGTGGATTGGCTCCCTGTGGAATAACTGATCCTAAAAAACCAGGTAATCTACTTGATACCTGTCCCCTTATCTGTGCACCACCACCTAGAACCTTATCCAAGAGCGGACTTGATGATGCTCCTTGAAGTGCACCACCAACAGCAGTCGCCCCTTTTGAACGTGCTGCAGTTACTGCAGGGTTATTAAAGGCATTCACCGCCATAGCTCCACCAATTGCTCCTGCTGGGCCACCCACAATGCTTCCAGCACCAGATCCTAAAAGAGCGGTAATTCCCATTGGAAGACTCCCCTTACCAAGTCCTGACTGCTTCTCTGCTATTTCAGAAAGAGTATATAGTTTTTGTAGTTCTCTACCTGCTTCTTTGGCCGACATGCCGTTTATCTTCATACCTGCTTTGTCAGCAGCACCCTGCACTGTTTCCCTATAAATATCACTTAGAACCTGTAATTTACCCTTGGTGGCATCATCACCTTTAAAATCTTTGACCAGTTTTGCGGCCTCCGTTTTAAGATTACTAATCATATCCGCACCCGCCTCTTCACCAAGATTTTTCTTCTTCAAATTATCTACAATTTTCTTTAAATAGTCCCCCTTTGCCTGTTGTTCAGGTAGAGTTGATTCTGCAAAATCAGCAGCATGTTTTTCAAACGATTTAAAAAGATCATTAGTCTTTATCTTAAGATCCGGACTACGCACTACATCATCAAAAGCACTTTGCCACTGTTGGGTGTGATCAAGTATCTTTTCAGCACTCGCTCCAACTAAACCACGCTTTTGTAAGAATTGACCAAATTTCTCACCTGCCATGCTCTCAAATTCAGTTACTTGTTTAGGTGCGGGTCGTAAAACTTTAGTAGCTAAATTTTCACCCTGTTTAGTTAAACCTTTACCCAATAGTCCTAGACCTCTTTTTGCCAGTTTAGCTACCCCTTCTGTTGCTCCACCAAGAACACCCCCGGTAACCGCTCCACCGAGTATTCTGTTCATCATGTTATCTTTATTGGTTGAGTCTTCTGAAACTGCTTGTAGAGCACCTGTGGCTGCTCCAGGTGCTATTGCTTTAGTAAGAAAATTAGCACCTTTACCAAAGGGCACTGCATATGAAGAGAGGTTAATAGTATCCTTAGCCTGTTGTACTAATTTCTGTTGTGGATTATCCGAGTATCCCTGTAATTCCTGCTCATTGAGTCCTATTGGATTTAAGGCGTTTCTGGCCTGTCCTGCACCCGTTGCCACCCCCCCCAAGATGCTTTGAAGAAATGAAGGTAAGGCTTGATTATTCTTATTCGCAGTTGCGCCAGCTTCTAGAAGAGCTAATGGTGTTTGAGCACCTGCCCCAACAATATTTTTAGCAGTTCTAACTGCGGGCATGGCTATGCTTTTTAATAAATTAAAAGCGCCCTCACCTACTGAATCAGTGAGGCTTTTCTGGGGAGCTATTTCAGCAGCGGGAGACTGTAGGCCATAACTTCCTAAATCATTATCATCGACCTCAATGATCTTACCTGTTTGATTATCGCGTACTTTTCTGATCATATTAACCAACAATTGAATATCTGCTTGTTTGCTGTTTGGTTGCTCCAGCGGGGAGCGGACCTACAAAATTAGATGGGTACACCTTATTAGTTGATTGTGTTTGCTGTGTTTGACCACCACCACCCATTATGGCTGCAATTTGAGCAAGATAGGGGTTTGTGGGTTCAGGCTGTCCTGATTGCTGTAATTTAGCAATCTCTGCCTGTAACTTTTGCAATTCAAGTGGTTGCTGTTGCTGAGCAAAGCCAAGCTGCGCTTCTTTGATTCTGTTTTCAATATCAGACTGTTGTTTTTGCAATGCTAAAGCAGCAGATTGCTGTTGTGCCTGTTGCTGTTGCCCGTATTGAGTTAAAGCATTTTGGATGCCTTGTGAAGCTCCACCTGATTGCAGTTGTGCTATTGCCGCTAATACCTGCTGTTCAGCCTGAGTCTGCTGGATAGGATTTTGCGCTATTTGATTTTGCAGTGCTGCAATAGCTTGTTCCTGTTCAGTGCCCACATTAGAAAGATTACCAGCAATGCGCTGGTTAATAGGGTTTAAAGCCTGATTAACGGTTTGTCCATATAAACCTGATTCAGAGGAAATACCCCGTCTACCAAGCTCACTTGAGGTTGCGGTTGAGGTTCTATTTATCTCTTCCTGTCCCTGTCCTTTAATAGAACTGATTAAATTCTCATATCTCTTATTCAGTGGATCTACCTGTGATTTTAGGTAGTTTCCCTGTTGCTGAAATGATTGCTGAATAGTGGGAATTTGAGATTGTAGAGACTGCACTGCCGGAGCATTAGCTTCCTGACTAAGTTTCATCTGTTGGCGTGCAAGAGTCTCATAATCACTCCCTCCACCTGATCCTGCACCACCACCACGAGGGTTCCATCCACTACCTCCCCACTCATAGGTAACTCCGCCTGAGTCCCACAATGCCCCTGCACCTGTTGAGGGAGCTGAGGGGGCACGCTGGCCGCCTGCCATTTCACCGGGTTGTATTGCCATATACTTTTAGTTTACGAAGACTCGCAGGGGCGTCAAATTACTTACCCAAAACTACATAGTTTAAAGTTCTATTAAACATATAGGCCAACTCTGAAGATATTGAATGCCATTGTAATTTAATAGTATTACTACCAGTTGCTAGAGAATAAATTTTAGAGTAAGAGGTTGTATCATATTTAACAAAATCAGCTGCGCCTGAAGCAATCTGAAAATATGACCCAGGAGGGTAATTTGCTTGAGTTGTGCCATTTATAGCAATTGTCGTTTCCGCGCCATGAAGCAGATTGTTTGTTCCTGCATAACTCATC
>ERZ1292632.3309-Hain-H43-01um-R2-3309-length-12456-cov-6_pt1 | contig 12456 bp, 30 predicted proteins | sample MGYA00564407_ERZ1292632 | MGnify/ENA primary metagenome ERZ1292632 (study PRJEB36523, sample SAMEA6512637) | groundwater metagenome | collected 2019-01-08 | study: AquaDiva: Metagenomics assemblies of 32 groundwater samples
GGCGGTGGCGTTTCTGGACAACAAGATCGTACTGCCGTTCACCCTGTTTGGGATCGACCCCAAGCGGGTTACGGGGGTGTCCGTCAGGGCAACGGATGGGTCGGCGACCAATTTCTGCTACATCGGCTGGTCGCTTTCTCTCAGCGGGCACGGAGCCGCTGCGCCTGCGTTTACCGGAAGGGAGCGCCTGTACGGTGGGCAGTCGGGGGCCAATCGGGACATCTGGAGCAATCCCTACCTGAACAACTCAGGACTGGCGTTCGGCACGGTGTATATCGCCACCGCCGATGTGCTGGCGCAGGGGATTCAGAACATCACGATCAGGATTGAATCCCGGTGATACCGGGCGCCGCCAGACTGGTCGAGCGGGCTGCACCGATGGCGATGTATCTCGTCTTGGCCGCTGGCGGCGCCCTCGCGGGGTCGAACGGGATCAGCCCAACGGACGGCGGGCTGGGCACCGGGGCGACCCTTGCGTGGTGTGTGTGGGTGAGCCGGACGCTGATGCGTCAGGCCACCCGGCTTGATGTGATTTACAGGCGATTGGGAATCCGAGGAGGATAAAAGTGGAACCGCAGAGCGTCGAGCAAGTGAAGGGATGGGTGGACTACGCCAACGTGGTCGTCGCCTTCCTGTCGGGAGTGGCCGGCGTGGGGATCATCCTGAACCTGATCTTGGTTCAGGCCATCGAAGCGTTCGACCATGCGCCGTTCCTGTCGTGGGCCTGCAAGCCGGGGACGCAGGAGATCGGCAAGCCGCAGGCGATTGTGCTGGCGGTGGTGTTCGCCATTCCGCTGACCATGGTGTTCTGTGGGTTCACCCGTGAGGTGGCGGTCCTCGGGCTGGTGGGGTGCCCCATCGGCATCGGGTTCAGCGCGTTCCTCGACTGGAAGGGGTGGAACCTGGACCGGATGTTCGGGCAGACGGTGGAGCCGAAGTGAACTGGGCCGACATCGCATGGCAGGCCGGAGTGTTCGCCGCGCTGCTCGCGTTCGGGTTCATCCTGCTCAACCCATGAAGGCCGCGCTGGCAACGTGGGGGTGGATCAGGGCCCGGTGGTGGCCGGGCTGGGTCGCCGCAGTGGTCCTGTTGGTGCTCCTGCTGCGTTCTGGTGGGCCCATGGAAACCACCGCGCCGGTGATCCGATTCATTGCGGCGCCGTCCGCGGCGGGCACGGCCAGAGCGTCGGGCGGGGAAGTGACCGTACCCACCCCGAACGGCCCCGTCGTCGTGAAGTGCCCTGAATTGGAGTTGACCAACACCTGCACGGCCACGGTGGAGGTGGAGTACCGGGATCTGGTCATCACGGTGCCCGTGCCGCGGTGGCAGGCCGGCGTGGGGGGCGGCATCAGCGCGGAGGGGCCCGTCTACTACTTCCGGGTCGGCTACCGGCTGATCGGACCCCTCGGCATCGACCTGATCGGGCTGTGGCCGCCCGGCGGGATGGCCGGATTGAACGCGGCGTGGTGAAAGCGGCCAAGGGCCTCATGATCGGGGCGGTGTTCGCGGCCGTACTCTGGCTGTTCATGTGGTGGGTCCTGCGCGAGCGTGTGAAGCACATCCCGGAGTTCTTCCGTGGATAACCACTACCTGACCCCACGGCACATCCGGCTGGTGAAGCAGTACCGCCCCGCCTACGAGGACGCCGTGGCCGCGGTGGGGAACATCCAGGGCACGCTCCCGCCGCAGCCGTTCCCGTGGGAGGCCATCGCCACGCTGCATTTCCTCGAGGCTGATCTGCTGGAGCGGGTGAAGGTACCGGGCGGGCCGTTTCAACTCGACCCCGGCCTCAAGGGAGAGGCGCAGGAGGAGGCGATCCGGGTGAAGGTCGCAGAGATTTGCCTGAAGTACGGGTGGCCCTACGGCGACATCGCCACGGACTTCACGACCGCCGTGCGGGTGGCGACGGCGTTCCTGAAGATGAAGGTGGGGCACCACGCGATATTCGAGGAAGACATGGACAGCGACATTCTGCCGGATGCGTTCTGGGGGTACAACGGCCGGTCGAAGTGGCACACGCCGACAGCAGAGGCCGGAGTCGGCAAGGCGTCGTGGGAGTATTCGCCCTACGTCAACAACGACCCCAAGGCCGGGCGATGCCTGATGGTGCGGGCGTCGATTCCCGATGCCACGGTCGAGGGTGGGCGTCGGAAGATATCGCGGCCAGAACTGCACCGGCCCGGCGCGATGATCGTCTACCGTGAACTGAAAGCCAGACACGCCGAAGTGGGGTGATCTGGGCGGCTCATCGAACGCAGCCACAAGCCGCAAGGCGTCATGGCATAAGTCGGATGCGCTGGGCCGTCCTGACCACCCATTGACAAATACCGGGGGTCGTGATAAAGTCACCCATCAACGCCGATGAGTCGGCGGAAAGAAGGGCGACACAAATGAGCAACGAGATGGTGCCGGATTTCCCGACGACGAAGGCGCGGGTGGACGCGATGCTGACCGATCTGGAGGGGAAGGCGACCGCGATGCTGGCGGAGGCCACGGACATCCAGATCACGGATGCCGTGAGCAAGGTGCTTCCGGGGCTGGTCGCGTTCAAGCGAGTGAGCGCCTGATGACCACGAAGGAAGTGACGACGGACGCGGGCAAGAAGGTCGAGATCCTGCTGCTGGGCGAAGTGCCCGAGGAAGATCGGAAGCGGGCGATCAAGGCGATGGATCAGAGCGACGACAAGGTCGTCGTGGAATCGCTGGCGACGGGGAGCGAGGCGGGGGCGTACCTGTACGCCTACAAGCCCAAGCAGGACGAGAATAAGGTGATCGTGGGCCTGTCGCTGCCGGGCTCGCGGGCGCTGTTCGAGAAGGTCCACCACAAGCAGCCCATCCCGAACGTGACCGAGGTCGTGCGGTCGCAGCATCCCAACCCGGAAAAGCCGGACTCGCTGATCCACTACCGGGCGGTCAAGGTGCTGACGCCGGATGGCATCTCGTCGTGGGGTGAGGTCGGCCAGCCGGAATACACCCGCACACGGTCGCAGTCGTGGTTCTACAACGCCCACTGTGTCCCGCAGGCGTTCTCCAAGGCGCTGAGGAACGCGATGCGAAACGCCGTCACGCTCAAGTCGTCCACGGAGTTCCTGAAGAAACTGATCGACGAGTGGGTGTACCAGAAGGACGACGGCGAGGTGGGCAAGCGCAAGGCCCCCCGCAGCATGGGCAAGGTCAAGGTGTTGAACGAGGAGAGCGCGAAGGACCCCGTGGTGGAAACGGATGCGCGGGCGCAGGCGCGGGGGCATCTGTTCCGGCTGGCCGACCAGTCGGGGCTGGACACCAAGAAGAACGAGAAGGACCGCGATGCGGTCATCAAGTACGTCGAGGCGTACCTGGGTAAGGATCTCAGCATCGCCTCCGAGGACGAGATGCGGAAGGCGGGCAGGCACCTCGACGAGATGCTGGGGAGCCCGCCCAACGAGGCCACCCGTGCAGAGTTTCGCAGGAAGGTGGTGGGGGCATGACGCCCAAGGCGAGTAGGTTGGGGTTGGCGCACACGCTGGCATCGCTGTACGCCGGGAGCCATGCAGAGCCGCTGGAGGCCGCGAAGTTCGCGGTGGTGGCCCAGCATGTGATGGACCGCGAGGAACCACTACGGGAGGAAATCGACATGCTCAGAAGGAAGAACGAACTGCTGGCGGCGGTGAACGATGCACTTCGCGGGGAGGCCACCCGTCATGATCGCTGAACTGCTGATCTGCGGGGCCGCGCTGGGGGCGGGCCGCAAGGTGAAGGGAGATCAGAAGCCATGAGCGAGGAGTGGAGGCCGATCTTGGGGTACGAGGGGGCGTACGAGATATCGAGCATGGGGCGAGTGAGGAAGGTGAGTCCGTTGGTGTTGTCGCTGGCGGTACACGGAAAGTATTACACCGTGGGGCTGGCAGGCAGAGGAACGTTGCAGCACCCAAGCAAGACGAAGTTGGTCCACAGGATGGTCCTAGAGGCGTTTCACGGCAAGGCTGCACCGGGCATGGTGGCACGGCACCTGAACGGAAACGGAAGGGACAACCGACTGGAAAACTTGGCGTGGGGCACCCAAAGCGAGAATATGTACGACACGGTGCGCCACGGAACGCACGTGCGGGCGCGACCGAAAGAGCAGATCGAGCAGGCCGTCGCAGCGCTGCGGGCGGGAGAGTCGAGCAAGTCGGTCGCTGCGCGTCTAAGGCTTCACCGGGGTTCCCCGAGAAGGTGGGCAAGCAAGATGGGAGAAAACAGATGAGCCAGATGAAGGATCTTAGCGCGGGCGACCTGGAGGGACTGGCTTGTGGGCCGCGCCACGTTGCCGAGAGGTACTTGGGAATGAGGATTGAATCGGCGGCAATGTCGTTTGGGATAGCGTCCCACAAAATCGCAGAGGCGGTGAACCTGTCGCGGGCGGACGGCAAGGAACCAACCCGTGAGCAGATCATCGCGCTGGTGGGTCAGGCACCAGTGGCGGCGTCACTGAAGGCCGTCAAGGGCGGCATGGAGGAGGCCCTGCTGTGGTGGGCGGAGCAGACCGCGGGAGCCCGCCCGCTGGACGCGGAAAAGCATCGGCGGGTGGAATTGGCCGGCCGCTGGTGGGTCATCAAGCCGGACTGTGTGAGCGTGACGGAGGACGGGGTGCTGCTGGTGGACGACTACAAAAAGGGCTTCGTGCCTCCGGCAGAGGTCGCCCGCAGGAATCCCCGGTTCATGACGTACGCTGCGGCAGCGCGGAAAATCTACGGGTACGAGCGGGTGGAGTCGCGGCTGTGGAACCTGTCGAACAAGTTCATGGTGCGGGTGGTGTGGGAGCCGGAGGAGTTGGACCGCATCGAGCGGTATCTGGCGCCGGAGGCCGAGAAGATCGAGGCCGTCCACGCGATGCTCCAGTCGGTGCCCGAGAAGGAATGGCCGGGGCTGCTGGACCGGATGACCCCCACGTTGAACGACTGGTGCCCATCCTGCCCGCTGGGGCTGAAGGGTCAATGCGGGGTGTTTCGGGATCTGCTGCGGACGGGGCAGGTGGAGCCGGGCGCGGACCAGATCCAGACCTACGAGATCGTGAAGATGGCCGCCCGTGCGGTGTCGAAGGTGGCGGACACGCTGGGAGAGGCGCTGACCGCTGCGGCGATGGAAACGGGGGAACTGGCTCTGCTGGAGGACAAGAAGGGCGAGGCGTACACGGCGCACACGCTGCGGGTGGCTGACCGCGAGGCCGTGGTCAAGACCACCCGTTTCAAGATCGGGGAATTCACCGAAAAACATGAGTTGTTGAAGGACGTATTCGCCAAGGGTGAGCGGGAGGAGGTCGTGAAGCGGGGCAAGACGTTCGCGGTGCGGAGCCTGGACCTTGGGGATGGCCTCACCGTGAGCCACCAATGCAACGTGGACAAGGAACCGAAGGCGGCGGAGAACGCGAAAGAAGGGCAGCGCCAGTCGCTGTCCGTCAGGAGGGCGCTGTCGTGAGAAAGAAATACGGAGTATTCCGCCGGGACGGGAAGAATTACGCCCGCGAGATCGCAGATGGAGAAATCTTCGATTACCAACTGGACGGCACGCTGATCGCGTCTGGAGTTCTGGAGGGAACGCGCCCGAGCCCGCCCGCCGTGGAAGTCAATGGAACGGTGATGTGGTCGGGATACGACGGGCGGATCGTGGTTGTCGCCGATCAGGTCACGGCGGAAGTGGCGGCGAAGGCATTTCGGAACGACTTCACCGTGGAGGGCCTGCGGATGCTGCTGAAGCAGGAGACGGAGGAGAAGGTGCGGAGGGGCTTGGCGCTGGCGGACAAGGACGACGAGATCGCCCGCCTGACTGATGAGGTCGCCAGCCTGAAGCAGCACAACGCGACGACGATGCTGGAGGCGCTGGAGAAACGGGCGGAGTGCCGCGACAAGAACGAGAGGTTGATGCTGGAAGTGACCCGATTGCGGGGGGCGCTGGAGGAAATACTGATTGTCGCTGCACGGGGCGGAATGTCGCTCTACGCCACCCCGGAATACAACGAGATCGCGGTGAAGTGTTCCGTCGCGCTGCGGGGTGGCAAGTGAGCGCCCCCGTGACGCAGGCTGAGTTCATCGCGGAGGTGGAGGCGCGGCTGAAGGAGGGCGGCAACGATGCCATGGAGAACGAGGAGCCGTGAGCGCCAAGGCCGCGTTTGCGAAACTGCGCGACGAGCGCCGCAAGAGGAAGGGGCAGAAGGTGGTGAACGGTCGGGTGCCCATCAAGCAGATCGGGAAGACCGCCATCGAGTATGAACGGGACGCCCGGCAACCGTTCCTTGAGAATCTGTGGCTGGGTGGCGAGGTGACCGCCCATGAGGATGTGAAGTTGCTGCTGTCGGGGGCGACGATGACGGAGCGGTGCCTGCCGAAGTACGCCGGCACGGGGACGGTCGAGATCAGGAAGTGCAGCCCGATTGAGGCCCCCCGTGAGTTCAAGGGGGTGGCCCTGGCGCGTCGGGTCTGGTTCGTCACATCGGGCGACGTACAGCATGAGGAGCGACGGGGAAGCCACCCGGACAAGCGCAATGACATGGACAATCTGGTGCTGCTGAATCGGCACTATCATCGAACGGAGGTTCACAAGTGAGCAAGGAAAAGCAGTCGTTCGCGGCGTGGCTTGAGGCCGCCCGCAACCGGAAGGGCTGGTCGCAGAACGAGTTGGGCCGCCGTGCGGGGTTGGGCGAGGCGACGGTGTACCGGCTGGAGATGGGGAAGCGCAAGCCGCACAGCCAGACGCGGAAGGCCATCGAGGCCGCGCTGGGGGAGGTATACGGAGAATGAAACGCCCATACTGCACGGTCGCGGCCCCCAGTGGCAAGTTGGTTCGGCACGACATGGCCACGGCGCAGATACTGGAGGGGAATCTGGTGGTGCTGGAGTGCGAGGAGGACGCGGGGAAGATCTCGATCAAGAAGGGCGGGCAGAAGTGGGTGTACGGCCCCCGTGGGTGGCTGTCCGTGTTCCAGAGCGCAGAGGAGCGGGCCGATGCGTGACCCGAGACAGGACGCGGTGGACGCTGCGCTGCGGGATGCACGGCGCGGGGGGCCTCTGTCGGACCGGCCCAAGGCCACCCTGAGCAGGACCGACGAAACCGCGTTCATCCGCCGCGGCATCGGTGAACCGTACTGGGTGTTCCCGCGCACGCAGGAGCCCGAGGTGATCGCGGAGGTGCGCCGTGGGCGGTGAGGACCGGCGGGCCATCAATGAAGTGTTGAGTGTCAGGGCGCAGGTCATCGTCATGGGCGGCGGTCGGCGTGTCGGCAAGACCCGTGCCCTGGCGGAGTGGGCGTTCGAGAGGGCACACGAACCACAGAACAACAGCCGGCAGGGGGACGGGAAGCGGGTGGTCTACCTTGCTTCCGCCTTGGGGTGGAAGTGGTGGGAGCGGATCATGCTGCCGTATCTGCGGCGGATGCCGTGGACCAAGGGCACCAAGATCAGGGCGAAGTACATCGCGCTCCCATCGGGGGTGCGCGTGGAGCCGTGGTTCCCGCCCGTCGCGTATGCGATTGGAGTGGACGAAGCGGGTCACGGGCCGCTCTGGATGTTCGCGGGAACCCCCACAGACAGGAATCTGGGGTGGTACAAGGCGTACTCCGCGCTGGAGTACGGCGGGTTCACACCAGAGCAGATCGAGAGATTCAAGCGGGATATGTCGGAGCCGCTGTTCGCACGGGAGTTCGAGGCGAAGACCGATGCCCGGTGAACTGGGACCCGCCCATCACTGGTACAATGAGGCTGTCGGGGTAGCTCCCCGATGACTCAGGTGAGTCAGCCGACCGTCGCCTCCCGGCACGGCGGCTACTCACCCGCAACCGGGAGGTGCGAGATGGTACACGTTTACTGCTGGGTATGCGGCGGGAACCTGCTGGTTCACAGGTATCGCGCTTCGGGGCGACACTGGTGTCCCCCGTGCAGGGGCGCGGGGATAGCCAAGGTGAGAGAGGAATCGAAGCCCACCGCACAGAGGTTCTGGGAAAAGGTGAATAAGACGGAAACCTGCTGGAACTGGACGGCATCGACCGCGCCAGGCGGATACGGGGAACTGGGCATCGGGTCGGCGTCCCCGTACTTTCAGTACGCCAACAAGAGCATGAAGATCCGGGCGCCGCGATTGAGTTGGATCATGCACAGCGGAGCGGCGATCCCTGCGGGCATGGACGTTTGCCACACCTGCGACAATCCGCGCTGCGTTCGCCCCGACCACCTATTCCTTGGAACGCCCGCAGAGAACATGGCGGACGCTGCTGCGAAGCGTAGATTTCCGCACGGAGAGGAGAACCACATGACAAGGTTGACCCTAGCGCAGGTCAGGGAGATGAAGCAGGAGTATTCGCGTGGAGTAACGCAACGAGACATCGCCAGAAAGTACGGAATCAGCGGGTCGAGCACAAGCCGGATCATCAGCGGCATCGACTGGAAATACGCATGAACGAAACACTGACAGCCGTAGAGCGATGGCTGCTTGATTTCATGGACCGCAACTGCAAGGGCCTGTCGAACGCCAAGACGCGGGACATAATCCATCAGGAGATGGTCCGCGCCGGCCATCGAGTAACAGACAGCGTGTTCCGCGTGGCGAAGGAGCGGTGCATCGAGAAGGGTTATCTGATCTGCTCTACGCCCGAAGACGGGTACTGGCGTCCGATCAACTGGGGGGAAGTGGTGCTGGACACCCGCCAGAAGTGGCTTCGCATCGCCGACCTGAAACACAAGGCGATCCTGATGGAGAAGGTGGCGGCGGAAGTGTTTGGCCCCCAAGTAACGCTCCCCGGGATGCCGCCCGCCGCGGGTGAGGCCGCCCCGAAAGGGTACGGGGTGCCGTGAGGGACCTGGTACTGGCTGGTCATGTGCGTGACGCCGTGAGCCGGTGGGTGGAGCAGCGGACGGGTGACGAGATGCTGGGGGCGAACATTCGATTCCTGACTCCGGCCTCGCTGCTGGTGGAGTTCGCCCGCAGAGCGGAGCGGAGAAAGCGGAAGCCCGAGGACCCCCGCGAGAAGGATGTACGGAAACTGCTGCGGGGCTTGAAGGGGCGGGAAAAGGTTTCACGCCAAACGTCCACTGGTGGTCACGGTGGCAAGTAGGCCGTTCGATGCGAAGGGGTCCACCCGCAAGGCGCTCCTCAAGCAGGGCTACCTCATGGCGGAGGATGTCGAAACGTACCGGGGCGGGTTCAAGTACGATCTGCTGGGGTTCGGGGATCTGCTGGCGTATGCCCCCGACAAGGGCCTGCTGCTCATTCAGGCGACCGTGGCGGAGCATCAGGCCGCCCACATCAAGAAGGCGTTCGCAGAGCCACGGCTGGCGCAATGGCTTGGCTGGGGGTTTCGTGCCGAGATGTGGGTGTGGCCGAGCAGGGCGGACCGGGAGGACGGGGACATGGAGCCGGTGGTGATCGACATGAGGCCACCCATTGACAAAGCAGGTCCCGCACGATAGAGTCGGATGTCGGGCAGGAAGGCCCGAGGACGAAAGGAGAACAGCATGGACGGCATGAAGCAGATCATGGTCGAGGGGATGGAGGCATCGGAGAACATCGGCTATCGCCGGGGGCTTCTGGCCGCTGCCCGCGTGGTGACGGATCGGATGTGCAAACTGGATGGCTCGACGGCGACGGACGCGCTGCTCGACATCGAGAAGTTGATGAGCGAGGCCACCCCGTATGAGATTGCCGCGCAGCGTGTCGAGGGGGCATCGGGCGGGGACCCGGACCCGTCATGAGCCTCTGGGTGAAGAAGCCGGTGGTGGTTGAGGCGTTCTGCTGGACCGGGGGGCCTGACCAGACCGAGGACCCGGAGTGGGCAATCGAGGCGATCAACAAGAAGCGGATCATGTTCACGGAATCGCTCCCGCGCCAGATGGTGATTGACACGCTGGAAGGTCGGATGAAGGCGGACCAGGGCGACTGGATCATCCGGGGCGTGAAGGGTGAAATCTACCCGTGCAAGCCGGACATCTTCGCGCTGACCTACGAGGCAGCGCCATGACGGGCCATGTGGCGGGCTGCCGGAGCGATGACGGAGAGTACGACCAGGAGTGCCCGGCCTGCATGGTGGCGCTGGCCGAGCAGCAGGCGGACGCGCTGGCGTCGTACCAGACTGAGGGGCGGTACGCACTGGCGGCCGGCCGTGCGCTGGACGACGCGCAGGCGCGGGGCGTGGACGTGAGCGACCCCGGCAACGTGAACCGAGTTCTCAAGGGGAGGCTGTGATGCTGGACGGAAACGCGGTGGCGCTGGAGCGGTATCTGTCGGGGCCTGACGTGAGCGCCCCCGAGTGCGAGTGTGGATACGGTCCACTGGGGACGTGGCTGGACGACGCCGACGAGGGCGGCAAGGTGATGGTTCTGGCCGAGCAGTCGTGTCCCGAGTGCGGGAAGCACATCGCGGAGCGCGTGCTGTGATCGAAACCGTGACGACGGACGCGGAAATCGAGAACCTCTACAAGGGGGGCATCAATGCTCCCTACAGGAAAGTGCAGGACGGACATGGGTATTACGGCGTGCTGATCTCCGACAAGAACACCGGGAAACTGCATTGCCACATCTGCGGTAAGTGGTTCAAGCATTTGGGAGCCCATGCCGCCATCGGCCACCAAGTCAAGGCGAAAGACTACAAGGAGAAGTACGGATTCACGAAACGGCAGCCGCTGTGTTCCAACGGAATATCGGGAGCGCGGCGCGGGCTGGCGCTCAAGAACGAGAAGTTCCTGAACAGTGCATCCAAGAGACTGAAGGGAAAGGCGGCGTGGAACCGTGGACAGAAGCGCGGCAAGGGGTGGAAGTCGAGGAGCGAGTCGTTCATCAACAGCCGCGCCATGTGCGACGAGCAGATCAGGGAACGGTACGTTGCAGTGTCCGACAAGGTGGGGCACCCGGCCTCGTCTGGCGATCTACGGAGACACGATGGAGCATTGCGGCTCATCCTTCAGCGGAAGTACGGGACCTTCAACGAGTTCTGCAAGAAGACGGGAATGAGAGTGCCGCAGAAGCCATCGGGACCGGGCCGAAAGGTCAGCAAGCCGGAGATTCTCTTGGGCGTGCGCGAATGTTACCGGGCCATCGGCCACACACCCAGCACGGTCGAGTATCGGAAGTATCACGAAAAGAGAATCAGCAAGACCTATTCTGACGTGACAGTGTTCAGGCATTTCGGGTCATGGAATCGGTGCTTGGCGGCGGCGGGGCTGCGGTGAGTACCCCCATCGAGATCAACGCCTACGGTGAGTGCGCCCGCTGCAAGGGGCCGGTGATCGAGCAGGGCGGGGTCATCGTGGACAGGTCGCCGGTCGAAGTCATCGAAGGCCCCCGGTACGGGCTGGTGGGGTTCATCCACTGGCCGATGCCGGCGGGGCTGCGGCTGGTGGTGGGGGGCCGGGAGGTCGAGGCCGCCCCTGGGATGACGGGGCACCGCCCGCACGAGGACACCTGTTGCGTGCCGTTCAGGGACGCCGAGTGATGGACACCACGGACCTACGGGGGAAGGTGGAGGCGGCGATGCGGAAAGCCACCGGATCATCCGTCGAGGTGATGTGGCCCCATGAAAGAATGATCGCAGATTCCATCGTGGCGCTGATCCTGTCGGAGAAGGCCGAGGCGTGGGATGCGGCAAAGAAAAGCATACTGGACTTCTATGGACTAACCGCACGAGGGAGGGATTTTCCAGTGAATCCGCATAGGGAGGTCAAGCCATGACGACGCCGTGGAAGGATTGCCCGACGTGCAAGGGGACAGGGTGGGTTTTCTGGAATGGGAATGCGACGTTCTCAATGGAGCGTCCGACTGAACCGCCAGCGATCATCGGAGCCGATGGACCATGCCCGACCTGTGCAGCGGTGGAGCGTGAGGTCGCGGCGGCGGTGGGGGAAGTGCAACGCGAACTGGAAACCGAGAGGGGAAACCGGAAGTACCAGACCGAGGAATTGGAAAAGGCCGAGGCCGAGGTGGCCCGCCTGACGGCGCAGGGGAAGGAACTGCGGGACGCGCTGGTCCGTGTCATGGAAACGCTTGAACATGAACCGATGCTGGACTTCGCCAACGTGGACATAACGACGGCGCGAGCCTGGGAGGAAGCAGCCGAACTACTCTCCACCCCCGCCGGGTCGGACGATCCGCTGCGGAGGGTCAGGGCGGAGGCGCTACGGGAGGCATCGCAGGGATTCGGGTTGAGGGTGCGCGACATCTTCGAGTCACCACCGAAAGAGTCGTACAGCGAAAACGACGGAACATGGTTCATCGGCTACAAGGTGAAATTGATCAGCACTGTGGCGGCCTTCGTGTCCCACTGGCTGAATGGTCGAGCCTCCGCCATCGAGCGCGGCGGGGAAGGGGATTCAAACAACAAGGAGGATCTGACATGAAGAACGTGATCGTTCGGACGTACAGCGCGGGGTGTTTCTACGGCCAGATGGTGAAGCGGTCTGGCAAGGAAGTGACGCTCAAGAGCGCCCGTCGCCTGTGGATGTGGAGCGGTGCGGCGTCCC
>ERZ1292632.3312-Hain-H43-01um-R2-3312-length-12452-cov-5_pt1 | contig 12452 bp, 19 predicted proteins | sample MGYA00564407_ERZ1292632 | MGnify/ENA primary metagenome ERZ1292632 (study PRJEB36523, sample SAMEA6512637) | groundwater metagenome | collected 2019-01-08 | study: AquaDiva: Metagenomics assemblies of 32 groundwater samples
CAACATTTTGAGTAGATGTCGTGTTGTTAGCAAGAGCCATGTTTCCAAAGGCGGCGTTGTTATGTCCATCAACATTTTGTTGTAAGGACCGTCTCCCGAAACCACTATTCCTAAAACCTGTGGTGTTCGCACCTAATGACCCGTCGCCGAGAGCTGCATTAAATACACCATCAGTGTTTGCAGCTAGGGCTCCATTACCAACAGCCACCATACCCTCTCCTGTAGTGTTTGCCCCAAGAGCATCAGACCCAATTCCCACATTGTTTGAACCAGTGGTATTTGCATCCAAGGTTCTCGGCCCGACTGCGGTGTTGTCGGTTCCTGTAGTGTTTGCGGCCAATGCATTCAGACCTACTCCAGTATTATTAGCACCAGTGGTATTAGTCTGTAAAGACCCAGCTCCGATTGCTGTGTTAGAGCCACCAGAGGTGTTTGAATTGAGAGCAGCACGACCGAAAGCTGAGTTGTTGTTTCCTGAAGTTATAGCTGGAAGTGCTAGTGAACCTACTGAGGTGTTTCGGAGACCAGTGAGAGTTAGATTACCAGACGCCCCAAAGAAGTAGTTTTCGTCGGCCGTTACACCGTAAGCGATGATTGCCCCGTTATATCGGTAGGCCGAACCAGTAACCACATTCACATCTCCATTCACATCTAATTTATAACTTGGTGTGGAATCACCAATTCCCACCAAACCCTCTGCAGTAACTCTTAATCTCTCTGCAAGAGTTCCAGCAGCATTTGTGGCATTGAAAATCATATCTACAGTAGAGAATCCACCAGTTACATTAGAGGTGGCAACCCCACTTAGGAATGACATTGTCTGCCAAGTTAAGGAACCGACAGCATCACCAGCATTTAGAGTGAAACTAGCACTCCTTTTTCTTACTAAAAGAACCTGGTCTTCTGTGTTTGCAGTAGTGGAATCAACATCAAGTCTAAATCTTTTCTGGGTTGTTGATTCAAAGTAAAAACCATTTGCTGCATCTGGATTTGTGACGTTACTGAAAGAGCTTCCAATAAATCCACCAGAAGATGTAAGAATATTCGTACTTGCATCGTATGTTAATGCTGAGTCAGTGGCAGGAGAAAGATTGCCTGTGGCAGCAGTTCCAAGAGCTACAAAAGTAGTGGTATCAGAGCCAGCATCTATAAAGGTGACAGTTGCAGCATTACCCACTATATCAGCAGACCAGGTGGAGACACCACTCCCATTAGTAGTTAGGGTATACCCATTAGTACCACCTGTGGTTGGAAGAGTTAGACTCCATGTTCCAGCAGCAGCGGCAGGTTGGATAGTTACAAGACCTGACGTATTGCCTGCTAACCCTAAAGTACCCTTAGTAGTTCCGGCTAAGCCCAAATGTAACAGAGTCGAAGGTGCTGTTGTCCCAATTCCCAACCTATTATTCGTATCATCCCAAAAAAAGTTAGAGTTATCCTGTGCAAACACTGGACCGGCTCCAACAAATAAAACTGACCCAGTGGTTCCACCAGTAATGGTCCCACCAATAGAAGGAGGAGCAACTGGAATCCAACTTCTTGTCCCTGTATCTGTCGATGTCAAAATATATCCTGTAACAGAAGGAAGACCTAGATATTTCTCTAAAAGATAAGTACTCATGTTACATCAGTTACTTGCAAAGATCCTGTAGCTGAGTCAGTGCTTATATCTGTAATTCTAATATCCGGAGAGGTAGGTCTTGAGAATGAAATATCAATCCAATCACTACTTCGTCTTTGATAAATCACATCTGTATCTGTAGCGTAATAAAAAGCAAGACCACCTCCGTTAGCAGGTTTTGCAGCATCATTTCCTGATGAAATCAAACTACTATTAATTGTTTCAGTGATAGTACCGATGACTACATTGGCACCCGGACCTTTCTTATGAACCATGTTTCGAATAAGCATTTTCATAACCATCAGAAGGCAATCATATCTTTCCTTCAAAATATCAATTTGTTTTTCGACAGGTTTATTCTTTAATGAAATACACCACCAACAATAACCCTCCTGTCCGTGTTCACAGGTCATTAACAGTCTATTTAGTTTTTGTTGTTTAGCTGACATATTTTATGAAAAAGGAAGTCCGAAGACCTCCTTGTGTTTTTATTCACCCCCGAAAGGGCTGATGCGAAGAACTTTACCCTTCTCCACCGCATCGGCAGTAGAGCGGCAATTACCACAGCAGTAGAAATACCCTTGGTCTTTCACTGCCTTGTTTTCTGGCACCCGCTTCCGACAAATTCGGTTACGGCAGTTTACTAAACGATATGCACTCATTTTTGACTCACTTTCACTGAAAGAAGTTGAAACCTATCATTCCTAAGTAGTCGCACTCGCATTACCGAGACTCGACTCGAAGGCCTTTTATACGAGACCACCTTTACCACTTTCCAGTTAGGAGGCGTTCTCATTGGTCTGACACTCCTGTTGTTTGTTTTCTTGCCAATCTTGGAGACACTGAGTGTCGCAAAATTGACCGTATCCCGTGATGATTGCCTCGAAGTTAATCGGGGCGTTGCAACAGAGACATTTCATAACTCAATTCATTTCTGCCTTGGTCATTAGTTTCTTGAAGTCAATCTTTTTAATTTCATTGTCTTCAACCGATAGGGTGAGCTGGACACGAATGTCCTGCCTACCCTCGCGTTGCAGGGTCATTTCTACGATAACTTGGTCTTGCATAATATCCTCGGTTATGGAGTAATATAGTTTTAACAGCCTATGTTACGAAGCATTAAGCAATCAAAAATTACTCCATCATCGAAGATACTATGTAAGAAAAGCTGGATACTGGAGACAAGGGGTCGATAATTTAGATGTGATTTATTTCTATCTCTATTTCTTGTAGACCATCTGATAATTCATCAGAGTGAACCTTGATATAACTCTCATCATCTGCTTTTCTACTGTCAATCCTAGGGAGTCTGTAAATAATAAAGTAATCATTCAGTGCTTCCTCCCCTTCATTTTTTTCTATATCTTCAACCGTTTTTGTAAGATAATGAACACAAAGTTCCATTTGTCTTAAAAATTTTTTAATATCTTTTCCACTTGTGTCATTGGGCTTCGGCAAACTAATTTTTATATCCATAGGGCTTTTTTATTAGTGCTTATCCTTGACTCCAGTTTCCAGCTTTCCTTACTGACAAAGAACTATTCAGACTCCCCCTCCCTCCAACACAAGGTGTTAGAGAGGATTGAGTACATCCAATGTTTCCATTGGAGAGAAGAAGAGCCTTTCTAAACACATCTTATCACATTTTCTCTAAATAAAAAGAGAATCACTTATTTTTAAGTATTTGTTTCGGTTGAGTATAGAAACCTTCGGCTTTTGCTAATGCCTGAGAAACTCTGGTCATCGGAAGATCTTTTATTTTAGTACGAGAACTTAAACTTGGAATAGTTCCATCTTTCTTTAAATCCCAAAGTTCATCAATAACATTATACGTCAGAGTTTTTGAATTATTCTCATCACCTGGACTTCTAACATTAATCAACTCACCAAGTGTCATGTCGGGGTTTCTTTTTAACTTTATTTCATTATCTCGACTCATTGCTTTTAAACCAGAATCTATATCTTTAAACTTTGCCCAGTAAACCCCGGGACTTTTTTCTTCACCTTTTTCAGCACCTTCCTGACCAACATATACAAGATTACCGGGATTATTATGACGTTGAGCAATATTTCCAAGTATTGGTTTTTCCTCGACTGTTTCCTTAAGAATAGGTTCAGCTGTATATGTTTCACCTTTACCAGGTAGGAAAGGAGCAGCAACGGCTGCAGACGCAGCAGCACCACCAAGAATTGATTTTAACTTTTTACCTACGTTTTTAGTGCTTCCAATCCCAACTGATAGGGTAGTATCTATAATCTTTTCAGGTGAACCAAAAAGCTTTTCATTAGCTTCTTTCATTGCGTCTTTAAACGATAAGGGCTCGGTTTCTTTGAAGAGTCCTGCAACACCACGTCCGGCAACTAATTTATTAATCTGACCTGGAACAGCTTGAACAGCATCCTTTAGAAATTGAAGTGACTTGGAAGATTTCTCTTTAAACAAGGAATCACCAGTAGATGTAAATTGTTCTAGATCTTTACTCGGCGATGGTAATTTCAACCCCAAGACTGGAGGTATTTGTAACTTTAGCTGACTTTCTTCTTTTTTGAGGATAGGTAAAACCTCCTTGTCGAACATCGGAGTCGTCGTCTTTGTTTGTGGGTTCTGGTTGAATAAGTCTAATGCCATGCCTATATAATATATCATGCCTATTCTTTTCTCGCTGTACATACTCCTTATAACTCAATGGGAAATTCTTTTCATGTACTGGCCAACCAATAAAAGGAACTTGAGTAAATGCACTTTTTATTTTCTCACCCTTATCATTATGGAAATTCAGTAAAGAATTTGGATTGAGATTCTCTACCTTTTTCATATCAACGGAAGCCTTTTTCCATTTGATATAAACCCCGGCTTTCTTTAAATGGTAACGAACTGAAGAATGGTGAACCTGATAGATTCTGGTAATTGCAGAAATACTAACACCATTGGAATATAGTTGAGTAACAATCTGTCTTTGGGCAAAGTTTAATCTATTTACCCAATCAGACATTTGCCGTTTATTCTTTATCTCGTTTGGTGTCATCATCGAGTGATGTAATTAATCCAACCAGTCCACTTATTTCCCCTGAATGCTCAATTGTTTCTTTTGGCTTACCAAGTACATGTTCCGTAATGAATTTAGCTGCAAGAGTATTTGGTCCTTCCTCAACATAGTACAACTCCCCTTTCTTTCGATCAAACTTTTCTGTTGTAACACCAATTGCAGAATCCATTTGAGCTTCTAGCATTGGCTTAAATCTTTTGTGAAGAGTCTCAACCATTATCTTTCTCATTTGTTCAGTAAGCAAAGTATGCGGAGCTTTTTTACGGCCAGCTCCTTCCCTTTTACCACCGTTAGAATGCTTGATAGGTATTATGTCCATATTGTTCTTAAGAAAATTCAGGGATTCAGTGTACAAAGTTCTACTTCTGTTTTATCATTTGGCAACATATATGTATCTCCACTAACATGATAATGATTACCAAGATCTGGGCAGCCTTTACATGATTGAATCTTAATTGTTTTCATATAATTCATCACATTAGAGTACTAGTATTCCTAAAAGAGTCCACCAGTCACTAATGTTGGGAGAGAATAGCACTATGAGGATGAATATGAGTGCAGCTAGAGTTTTCATGTTATCTCTTGAATAGTCTCTTAAAAAATGATTCTTTGACCTTCTCTCTGTCATCGGGCGAAAAGAAGTTTGATACTGTTACGGTCTCCTTTTCAATAACTAGGCAATATCCCCATGCATCTGCTTTATCTTGAGCATCTTTTGCTGATAGCTTCTCATGGTTCACAAAATAACTGATGACCCCACTACGTCCATCATTTTTAAAGATCTCATTGAGAGTTTTTCTATATTCAGTGTGGCTCATTGGAGATGTATCTTATTTATAATTCTCTTAAGTGTCTTCTGGTCTTTAGGGTCTGATATGAAGTTATCAACAGTGTACAGGATGTTTGAGATGAATTCTGATTTAACGAGTTTTTTCTGGTCCGAAACTATTGGTTGAACTTGGGGTGGTTTAACCTTACCAATAACTTCTCCTACATCTAAGGTTCCTAGGAGATTAAATTCATTCTGTTGAGACATCAACGAACTCATACTTTCATCAACTGTATATGCTAAATTGGCTACTAAGGAGTTTACCTTATCTTTGTAGATAAAGATCTTAAGAGGTTGAGCGGAGTTTTTTACTAATTCAAATTGCATATATACTCAAGTAGCCATTGTTTCTTTAGTCGACAACGAATCTCTCGATAGTCTCGGTTCGTATATCCACCAAATTGGATTTTCTTTTCGTAGGTCATTTAACCATAGCCGGTAACCGGCGGCATTTCAGCCGAGGAGCTGGTCAAGCAGTACCCTCTACTAACCTTAGTATACCATACTTTTCTAAGAACACTGTACAATCTCTTTTTCTAAAGAAGCTACAAGACTAGAAAAATGATCGTAATACGCAACAAACTCTTCATCACCAGATTGCTGATGCAATTTTACAACAAGAATCAGTATTTGTAAATACTTAGATTTTAGCTCCAAACACCAATTCTTTCTTTCAATATCTTTTAACATGTTAGAAATTATCAGACGCAGAATTAGATTGAGTCGACCAGTCCTTTTCATAAAACTTTCCGTTATCATAGGTCATCTTTACATTTCCAGTTGTTCCAGTTCTACGATTTGCTTGCACTGAAACATTTACATTGTTTGAAATCTCAACCTGTCCAGATACTTTACGCATCTCTCTCCAGAGTAGAATTACAGTATCAGATTCCTGGGCAATGGAAGAACTACCCCTAAGATCTTCTAGAGTCGGTTGGCTTTCCATTCGAGTCTTAACTAGGTGACAAACTATAAAAATAACAATGTTCCACTTTTTTGCTAATCCTTTCAGATCTCTCATAGCTTGACCCATTCTTAAAGCATGATTATCCATCCCAAATGGAATAATAAAATCAAGATGGTCAACGATTACAACTTTCGTATTGTATTTTGCAATAGACTCCACAATCTTAGTCTCCAACCAATTCATTGTGATTTGTTTGACAGACAGAGGAGTAATAAAATGCGGTGGCTCTTCTCCTCTTTCTAGATATTTACGAATCAACTCCTCAGCAGATTCTTCAAAAGGAAACCAGGTTGGGTTGAATTCTTTAATCTTAGTAGTGAAATCCATTAAGAAAGAAGTTTTACCACTCTTAGTTGCAGCCGAGACTGTAACAAGTTGCTGTAACCGAAATCCTTTTAAGATCTTATCGAAATTATCCCAACCAGTTAGAATCCTAAACTCATCCACCTCCCTCCTTAGTTTTTCTATAATCCCCTGAGTTGTTACCATCTCATCAGAACCTTTGTAGACTAAACCAATAGCTTTCAATCTTTCTAGACTTTCGGTACGTTCTAAACTATCATGAGTTTGCTCCAACTCAGACTGGAGATTCTTCATCAAGACTTCAAAGTTGGGAATCATAGGTTTTTATTTACGACTGATGAAATCGACTTAACAACGTTGGATAGTTTCCAATCATAATCGAATTTTGAATCTCGTTGTTGTTTATCACAAAAATCCATAGTTTTACGGAGTTGTTCAGAATTATAACCAAGTAATTCCTTTGCAGAACGAATATTCTTATTCATCTCTAAATCCCATTGTTCCCAATTTTCGAACTTCAAACCTTTATAATTCAAATACAACGCTAAAATCTTAAACATCTTATTCGGTCCTTCTTTCCATTTCTTCATTTCATCTTCTTGGATAAATGGAATTGAGTGAGTTTTTGTTTTTTTCAATGTAACAGTCTTTTCTGTATTATTAGTCTCCTTCTGTATTATATATGTGTTCCCTTTCGGCACAGTGCCCAAACGGTACTCTGGCCCCCCCTGCCTAAGTTCCCTTTCGGTACTCTGGCTATTTGTGTATTTTAAGATATATTCCATTTTGCCATTGGGTAATTTGTTTCTTTTTAGATAACCACTCTCTTCTAGTTCTGTCAACATTCCCATAATCGCCTTTCGTCCATCTGTCGTTTCTAGAACCATTCGAGTACTTGAAAAGTCCCACTTATCTGGTTTTGAAAAAAGATAAGCATATAACCCTTTTGCCTTAAAAGACAGGTTTTTGTCCTTTAGTACTTCATTTGCTACCATAGTGAATGGTATATTTTCTTTAAGTAATTGCATACATTTACAATACAAAAAGGGTCGCCCACTGGAAAGGCCCGCAAAAGCCTATAAATGAGCAACCCTCTTTGTATAATAAATTATTAAAATGAATTTGCGGTTTATCCATATCGACCATACTAACACATCTACAGATCTTATGTTGAGAATCATTGTTTTTGATGATTCTTAAACTATGTTACAAATGTATTAAGTTGTAAAATGACAGATATATCGTATCCTGTATATCTAATCTGACACCAACTACACTATGATACATAATTGGCCTCTTGTACCTGTACATATTGTACACAATAGAGTATAATGTTTAGGTAATTGAGAAGCACGAATCCACATAAATATAATTTTTGGGATATTCAAGCTGATTACAATTACACCCTTGCTCCCTAGTGGAACTTATAGCGTTCTTTCGGCACCGTAAAATAGCCGATATAGATTGTTCATTGAAAACTGAATACTAAAATATGAATCAGGTCCAATGACAAAACATTTTTCTGGCTGTTATCTGCAGATAATGGGAATGTGGCGGCGAAGATAGGACTGAATTCACAAAACCAGAAGTATTCAGTATCCAGTGAACAATCACAGGTCGAGTACATTATAAATAACCTTGCGTCCTTCAATCTCTTTTTCTAACTCGCAAGGGTAGAGAAAGAGAGATTAAAGGAAAAAATATGGAAAACATAATTGAAGAAAATCACGACTGTTGGGAATGTAAAGATGAAAAGTTTATAGACATTGGAGAGTTCGATGATGTAAGACGAATCAACTGTCCATTCTGTAATCCAAAGATCTCAATCGAAGAAGCAATGGATGATAATAGTTAACACTAATAAAATGAGTAATTCATTAAATATCGATCTAAAAGGAAAGGTTGTATTAGTTCAAGTAGAAACAGGTGAAGTTCGATCATTTCTCTGTGAAGATGGTTTCGGTTGTAGTCCTAACACAAACGGTAGAAAGATCTTTGGTAAAGATTATATATCAGGAGAAAGAGGAATAATTAGCGGTGACGATGTAATAAAATTAGCTCACGGAGAATAAATAAACAATATGAAAAATCTAAAATTCGATAACCTACCTTTCACGTTATCAGCAGATAGAAAAGTACTTGATGTATTGTCAGAGATGAAAGTAAAAGATCGATATTATCTACAACAAGCTTTAGTTAATGAATTCGAAGAAATTGAAGCAATTGACCACCAATATATGACACTTGCAGATGTTAATAGGGTACTAAAAATTCTTAATCTAAAATGAAAACACAAAACTTTTTCGGAGCCTTCTTAATGACCATCTCCCTGTTCTTTATACTCTACTTTTTTGTTCTAAGTTTAGGTTGGTCAATGTCGAAGAATGAAATTACTGAATGTCGAAAATGGCAAGAACAGTCAGCCCAATACTCTGGATTCTACCTAGTACGATGGCAGAAAGAACAGTGTGATGCTCAGAACATTATCATTGATGCAATTGTAAAATAATATGGATATCGAAAAAATGATTATAGGTGTAGTTGTGGCCATTACTATTATCGGAGCATTCATACTTGTACCCATTGGGGCATATTTTGAAGCACGAACATTTAATAAGTTTAGCGATAAGAAAGCAAATACTTTTGATGCATTATTTGCAGACCTTCGTGTAGAAGCATGCCGGAATAATTAATTAAATAAATATATGCAAACAGAAAAATCAAAAGAAATTGTAGTGTTAGAAAAGAAGGTCAATAAATTAGCCGAGAGTATCATAGACATTGTAGTAACAAACGACGAGGAAATGCTTAAGGCTGGAGAAATTCGTAAAGAAATTAAACAATATGCAAAGGAAGCAAAGATCTCTAAAGAAGAAGCTACAAAACCACTCAATGGTGTTCTAAAAACAATACGAGAATGGTTTGCACCTATCGAAAATAAATGTGATGCTGCAATTGCACATATTGAGATTCAAATGAATAAGTATCAAAGAATTGTTAATGAAAATCGGAGAAAGGCTGAAGTAGAAGCTCAGAGAAAGATCGATGAAGCTAATGCAAAACTAGAAGCAGGTAAGATTACTGAAAAACAAGCTGAAAGAATTGTCGAGAAAGTTGAAGCCAAGATCGAAAAGGTTCCAGAAGTTATTACCAAGTCTGATTCATTCCATACTAGAGTCAATCGTAAGGTAAACTTCTCAAGTTTGAATACTCTTAAGAAAGATGAGATAATGTTCCTTGCACTTAATGGATACATATTCTGGAACGAGGTGAAGGCACGTAAAGATGCACTAGCTGGTATAGTCGTACCTGGTACTGAGATCTACGAAGAGAAAACATTTATTTAATAGTCTGACCGAAATGTCTCTAAACTAGGTCGAAGAATAAAATAATAAAAATATGACAAAATTCAAAATCGGAGATAGAATTAGAGTAAAAGAAGAAAGTGGACAGGTTCCTCCAGGTATTGTGAATGAACATGTAATTAAATGTATAGATAAAGAATATGCATATGTCTTTGACACCTCAGAATGTCGAGGGTCACTGTGTGATTGCGGAAAGAAACATTCATGGTGTCTAAGAGAGGAACAAATGGAATTAATAGAAGAAGTTAAACCAATAAAAATAATGAAGAAATTAGGAAACATGATGAAGAAGCTACTTGATTCAGATACTCAAGTACTTGTTGAAGCAGGGTATATTAATGGAGATCTTGAAATTACCTCAGATGGTTCAAAGGTCCTTCAGGAAATCTCATTTGACACTTTCAAGAAGACTTTTGTAGAACTTGCAAAGAAAAAGGTTGAGGAAGAGAAGAAGGAATCAGAAAAATAACATGCCAGTACAGCGAAAATACACATTCATTGCAGAAAACCAATTGAATTCTTTTGAAGAAAGTTCAGAGTATTCTGTCACAATTACAAAAACTGGATCGATCTACTTTAATACATTTATTTGTAAAATGTTTGAATTAGACAAAAAGTTTGTTCGGTTATACGCTGATATTGAAAAGAAAACAATTGCATGGAGGGAAATTAAGGACGGAAGTATCGAGACAATAAAAGGTCTACGACAACTCAAAGTCAATAAAGATAATGAGAACTGTATGTTAATGGTTAACAAACTTCTTGAGAAAATAGGAATCACTAAAGAAATGCTACCAATCAAAAAGATTCCAGTTACTAAATACCAAGACTATCTCGAAAAAACAGAGTACAATGTAATTGATTTGAAAGAATATGTCAAAAATAAACCAAAAGAATAAACCTCAAAAACTATTACCAAACTTGTCTGGACTCGAACAAGCATTCCGAGACAAACATGGAAAGGTTGTAATTCTAAAAAACTTTTTGACAAAAGAAGATTGGTGGGAAATGAAAGGACGAAAGGGTAGTAAGGTCATCCTGACTCATGACGCAGTTAAGAAAATTGCAGACCAGGCAGGAATCAAGACTGACCCAGAATATACAATATTGACGCAACCAAATTATCAGAACAACTATCAGTACCTTATCCAAGTAAAGATCTGCGATGCTGCTAACGTTTGTACTACTGAGATGGGTGAATCCAACAGGAGTAACCTATCATCAAGAGGAAGGGGCAATCCTGCGAATATGGCGCAAAAAAGAGCATACGATAGAGCAGTATTCCGTCATGTTAGTATTACAGGTCTACTTGGAGAGGATGAACTGGAAGATACTGAACCACCAAAAGATATGGATAGACTTACAGACGAAGAACAACAAGCAATAGTCCCTTACATAAATGAATTACTTGCAGCAAAAAAGAAACCAGACTTTGTAAAGTTCCAGGGAGTAATGAAAAAGCAAGCAAAAACATTGAACCCAAATCAGTTGGACTACTTAAGAAAACTATTTAAGAAGAAACTCGCTGAAATATCTAAATCTTTTTAGACATGATTAAGAAGATTCACGGAAATGTAGGTAAGATTAGAACTCAAGACATGAAAGAAAAAATGTCTAAATCAATCTCTGAATACATGCATTCTCATCCAGGACATCCGTTTCTAAATTACTGGAAAGGACGAAAAATGAAAGTACAGTCAAAATTAAAGATGTCAAATTCTCATAAAAAGAGATGGGAAAATAAAAAGTTTAGAAATTCCCAATTAGGAGAAAACAGTAAAAACTGGAAAGGAGACACTCTCAGTAAAGGAGGAATTCATTCGTGGATGAAGAGAACTTATGGTTCTCCTAGAAAATGTGATGAATGTGGAATAACAAATGCTAAAAGATTTGATTGGGCAAGTATCGACCATACGTATCTACGAAATAGAAGTAAATGGAGAAGATTATGCAGGAGTTGTCATAGAAAATATGACTATCGTAATAAAAACAAATATGTCAAAACTAGGAATCAATAGAATAACTCCGAGTATGCTTACAGAATATGAATCTTGCCCGAAGTTATTCTACTATAGAAGTTTCTTAGGTCTTAAACTCCCACAAACTCAAGTTCATTTTGTTTTCGGAAATGCAGTACATCTTGCAATAGGAAACATTTACGAGCAAATGGATGAACATGATTTGTGGAAACATGCAGAGATTAGAATAGCAAAAGAGCAATTCATAAAAACATTTACTTTAGAAGCTCTAGATAAAGATGAATTGGCCTTCAACGATGAGTTGAAATATCCAACTGAAGAAGAAAGAATCAAGAAGTTCG
>ERZ1292632.581-Hain-H43-01um-R2-581-length-40424-cov-31_pt3 | contig 12451 bp, 27 predicted proteins | sample MGYA00564407_ERZ1292632 | MGnify/ENA primary metagenome ERZ1292632 (study PRJEB36523, sample SAMEA6512637) | groundwater metagenome | collected 2019-01-08 | study: AquaDiva: Metagenomics assemblies of 32 groundwater samples
GAGGCAATAGCACTACACATGCCGGAATTACTTGCGCTCCACACAGAGATGTGCCCAGACTGTCCGTGGGACGGAAAAACCATCTTCACCCGCCGGGATAGTAACGGCGAGTGGTATTAGGCGCAGGGACCAGACACAAGGCCCCGGCCGGAGGGAGAAGATGATGGACAGTTTGACGCCAGACCAGATAGCCAAATTCGTCGCAGCGATTGACAGAGAGATAGACCGCTTAATGCGAAGAGTGCCGCTAGGCCCCCATGCCAGAATCGGGAGTGGTCCCCTTGAAGGACTATGCAGATATTCTACAGGACAAAGTGAAGGAAATGAATAACAAAAGCATCCGAGCCAATGGGAGCCTATTGGTAGGGACAGGCAAGGCACTGAACCTACTGCGTTGAGGCGGGACTTGGCAACGTTGAAGGTTGAGGACGTGTAACCATGAGGGGAGTAGGAAAGGAGAAAGTAATGAGCAAGCGATTGAAACTGATCGGGCGGGAAAATATCGAGAGTTTCAAGCATCCGGTCCCCTGTCGGTGGACGAGAAATGAGGGCGACGGAAGGCCCGGAGTATATCTAGTAGAGGGTCGAACCGGTACTCGTTACCTGATCTGTCAGGAATGTGCAGCAGAGGAAGGCCTCGTCGCCAAGGCTGCTATCGCCAAAGTGGAGGCCCCCCGATGAGCCACAAATACCAATTCGTCAGCCCCGATCAGCGCATCGAAGACCTGGAAATGCAGGTCGAACGGCTGGTAGATGCCTGCCAAATCGCTATAGTTGTAATCGGAGAGATGCACTCTGCCCTTGAACCTGCGTGCCTGGGTGGGTGCCCTGACCTCGTGGCTATCCAACAACTACGGGAGGCCATCGCCAGTGACAGCCACGCCTAAAACCTACTACAAAAATAATGGGAAGTTACGATGGACGAAGGGGCGCTTCATCGGCCTAAGCGAGCCGACTGGGGTGTTTGGGTTCATCTACGCGGGATACGAAAAGCCCAGCGGCGACATTCTCTGGATACCAAAACACCTAGTCAAGGGTCCCGTCAACCCCACCAAAGAGGCCCAGCCATGACGCTCTACACCACCTCCCAGATTGCGGCCCTACTCGGCATCTCCCGCGAGCGGATACGGCAACTGGCGCAGCTCCGCGGAGTGGGCCAGATGTACGGCCACGCGCGGTTGTTCACAGAGCGCGACCTAGCAAACCTTCGGGTAAAAGGGGGGGTAGGCGGCAGACCACGGACAATAAGCCAAGGCCCTGCGGGGTGTGAGTAGGAGAAGGAGAGAATACGATGAACGAAGATTTAGAGGCAATATGGGCAGACGGGAGAACCGCGTGCAAACGTTGCGGTATCCCGTGTCGGCCAGGGGAATCCAGTAATCCCAATGCGGCGCAGACTGGTCTGTGTGTGAACTGCGGTATCACTCAGTTTATCAGGAGTACCGAGACCCTGATGCGGTCCCTGGAAGGAGCTGGCCCAGGGGTCCTACTTCTATCCCATGTCCAGAAGAAGATCGCGGTCCTTCTGCGAGGCGGGGAAGCAGATGCTTCGCCAGATGAAATTAACTGGCAGACCGTAGTGGATAATTGGGTCATGCCATGAGCGAACCACGAGTAACAAAAGAAGGAGAAGGGCAATGACTAACGAGGAACTCAAAGCCGTATTGGAGGCTCACCGCCGATGGCTCACAGTTGGGACAGGCACGCGGGCCGACCTGAGCAGTGCTGACCTGAGCAGTGCTGACCTGAGCAGGGCCACCCTGAGCAGGGCCACCCTGAGCAGGGCCACCCTGAGCAGTGCCAACCTGAGCAGGGCCACCCTGAGCAGTGCTGACCTGAGCAGGGCCACCCTGAGCAGGGCCACCCTGAGCAGGGCCAACCTGCGCAGTGCTGACCTGAGCAGGGCCAACCTGCGCAGTGCCAACCTGAGCAGGGCCACCCTGAGCAGTGCCGACCTGAGCGAGGCTGACCTGAGCAGTGCCGACCTGAGCGAGGCTGACCTGAGCGAGGCCAACCTGAGCGAGGCTGACCTGAGCAGGGCCAACCTGAGCGAGGCCAACCTGAGCAGTGCCAACCTGAGCAGTGCCAACCTGAGCAGTGCCAACCTGAGCAGTGCCAACCTGAGCAGTGCCAACCTGCGCAGGGCCAACCTGAGCGAGGCCACCCTGAGCAGGGCCAACCTGAGCAGTGCCGTGGGAATCCTCGATCCCATCAAGTGGCTAGAGACAAATCTCACCGCCACGGCCGATGGGATCATCTGTTACAAATCGTTCGGCTCGCGTTATCCTCCAAACCAGGACTGGGTACTCGTCCCTGGCAGCGTATTATCCGAGATCGTGGGGCCATGCCCAACGGACGATTGCGCCTGCGGCATCAATGTGGCAACGCTGAAATGGTGCCAGAGAAACAACCCTACGAAGCTCCCTATCTGGCGCTGCCTGATCCGGTGGTCCTGGCTGGTATCGGCAGTAATCCCCTATCACACCGACGGGAAATTCCGCGTCGGACGGCTGGAACTCGTGGAGGAGGCACAGCCATGAGGACCCGTCGTAGTCCACGTATGGCTACGCGCGCATGTTCACCGAGCGCGACCTAGCGGGCCTTCGGGGGAAGGGGCGACCCGGACGACCGCGGAAAGTTAGCCAAGGCCCTGAGGGGCTAACCACAACTTTTAGGGATGAGAGATGAAACATACGCGCGTATTCCTAACCCCGGAAGAGACCGCCGAGATGAAAACGCTGGCGGAGAGAGCCGCGACGACACCCGCGTTCGGGCTGTCAAGCGAGCAGATGCTGTTAGGGAATGACTTCGCGGCGATGGCGTACAAGGAGATGTTCGCTCGCCTGACCGTGCTGGCAAAAGCGCACGGGCTACCAGACATCCCCGGAGAGTACGGTCTCACTCGCGATGGCGAGTTGTTGACAATGTGACGCCGGGCATGGACGTGGCGGGGAAGCCGGCCAGCCCTGCTACAGAACCAGCTTTTCCCAATAGACGGCAGGCGAGGCCGCAGATAGACCGGCAAGATGTGCTGGCACGGCGTCCCATCTAATCCAATATCGGCTAGGGCCCCCGGCTAATCACCGGGGGCTTTATCGCGTCTAGTGCCTACTGCTGGCGCATCTGCTGTATGACATTTGACATCATCGGCCCCATGATTTTGGCGAACATCTCGCCGGCGTTCTCTACGATCAGTTTCCGAAGCTGCTCGCTCACAATGTATTCGCCGTTCTGCCACTGACCTGTAGTGTACGTTTCCAGCACCTGCCTCACCTTTACCCTAGCAATATCTTCCAGAATACCTTGACAAAAGAGTGAAAACTTGCTCCGGTAATATTTTGGAGATGAGTAGTCCCTGTCCCGTCCCTCGGCAAACCAGTCGTCTATCTCGTGTTTGATTAGCCGATCCCATTCCGCATCCGGTATCATCGAGACGAACGTGGCCTTGATCTTGTCTCTGACCCCGTCCATCACCGACGCGGGGTTCCATTTCTCTATCGCTTGATCTGCCATATCCTACTCCTCTTCGTTAACCAACAATTCTCTGATTTCGACCTCTAACACCCCCGGCCCAAGGCCCTGCGGGGCGCGAGACGGTATCCGGCTTGCGAAAGGCCATGACATCCAGGACTGTCTCCCCTGGGTTGGAATATTTTTCGATCATCTCCTGCCACAGGAAAATATTCCCTTTTGCGGGATGAGCCATGCTTTCCGGTACAAATAGGTGGCGACGCATATCAGCATCGTTCTTGAACCTAATGGTATCCATGCTCTGCATAGGGGTCCTCAGTGATTGCTGTTGTGCTCAAGGGCTTCTCCTCTTTGCGCCGCTGCGCACAGCGCCGCGACAAATATCCCAATCATTGTCCCAACGAAAAGCCCGCTGACGAACACCGGCACGTACCATGCCCATGGCGCCATGGCTATCCTCCTTCCTTTATTTCCATCCCGCCCTCCGGTTCAATATCCGGCAAAATCCAATTAGCCTTGCCGACGAATGTGGCCCTGCCAAAAAGGATTATTTTCAAGGCCAACCGCAGCCTTTTGAGGAAACGCTGATATTCCAGCGTTATCGTGCAGTTGATAGATTCAGTCTTTATTCTAACACCTGTATCTCCACTTGCCCTACACCTATCGCCAGGTCCCCTACGAGTACTTGAAACATGGCCTCGGAGACATCCAATTGCGGGGGACTAACCCTAAGCATCCCCGTGTCCGATACTATGGCGCCAATACACCGCCGAGTGGGTCCGCATAGCTCCAACCAAGCGCCAAGGGGGTACGCCGTCGCCGCCACCGGCCCAATAGCCTGCGGATCGTACCTCGTCACCCCGTCCGCCATGAGATCCCCCGCAAGGTCCGGATGCACCCAAGTCAGCGTCCCCTGAAAAACCAACCCAGAATTGTCTGGACTGCCAGCACTACTAGCGCCAGAAATAGCCACACCGGGATCGCCATGCCCTGATTCACCCACTCCATCGCTTGCCTCCTTACTTCTATCGCTGGCCTCTCTGAGAGCCGATTCTACAGTAGGGATTGTACCGTCCGCGCTGTTGCCCCCGCTATTTTGCCATTCTACAAGGCTGTACGGCGATTCTGACATGGCCACGGTGGGGGACTCGGCCTGTTTAGCTCCGTCCCCTAACGTGGCGTCTGCCCCGGCAGGCATATCGCCGCCACGATAAGGCATCCTAAACCCGTTGTCCGACCAAGGCACTAGAGCATCTACGAATGGCAATGCTAGGATTAGCAGCAGCACGCCGATGCTGGATAATCTATTCACCGCCACAGCACTCCCGTCCCTTGGCAAACTTTGCACGGCGCCATGTAATATCCAGAGGGTATCTCCTGTCGCCCGCCACAGACGGGACAAGCGTAAACCGCCTCTGGGTGACAACATGCCCGCGGTTCCCGTGATTCCCCATCTAGTAATTCAGGCAATGACATATCGAGAGTCGTGGCAATTCGCTTGAGCGTGCTAAGCCGAACATCCCCACCATTACGGATGCGCCACAGATTAGAATGAGATATGCCGGATTTTAGCTCGACACTCCGATAACTGCCCCCCCGCTTCGCTATGGCAGTTTCTAAAAAGTTTAACATTCTATTTCTCCTTATATCCCTTGCCAAGACATCACTCCTCCTCCTTCGCCAGCATCATATCCGCCTGCTGGCAGAGAGTACACTGACACAGCGGGGCGTTCCCATACCGTCCGGTTCCCGTGTAGCCTTTCCGCAAAGCTATCAGTGTTTTTGTCAGTCGATCAATTCGAGCCCCCGCCTTCTCTAACTCTTCCAACAAATCCACCGCGGCATCTCCGCCATCCTGCTCCAGTGGATCGAACGCTGCCTCTCCAAACAGCTTGTGAAACTGGCGGTCGAAACACGCCAGCGCACTTCCGGCTATGCGCTTAACCAGAGAGCCATGCAGTTCACGATTAAGGACAAGCCCGCCGTGGATATTTTCATAATCCTTGATGCCAGCCATTACTGCTCGCCGGAGTCCCAGCCGTAATCCAAGGCGATTATACCGCTCCCTCGGTGATTTGGTGGAGGTATCGGGATTCGAACCCGAATCTTCCGGTTGCAAGCCGAGTGCTCTACCAGATTGAGCTATGCCCCCAGGAGGAAATATCCCAGTCCCATTGCATAAGCAACAAGGCACCGATGGTGGTATCATCCCCTCACACACGCCTACGCCAATAAAAGGCATAATGTTTTCAAGTTACTCCTCCTTCGCCAGCGGTCGCCGCATGAATCTCCCCCGTGCATCCCTGCCGTCCCGGGCGTAGTAGTCCTCTACTCTCTCAATGTATTCGAGAGTTAGCCACAAGGGTAGCTTCAGAATAGTGATCGGTATCTGACACTCACCATTTGGCCCGGTGGCAATGTAGGAGTGAGGCCAGTCGTAGACCCTCCCGCAGGTGCTGCAAATATAGTGCACCGCCATACCCTCATAGTCGCAAAAGTGGTGAAGGGCGAGATGCCGTATCGCTCCTTTGCACTTGGGGCAAATCTTCTGTCTCAGTAATTTAGCCCACCGCACGGGCTTCTGGTTAGATGCCTTGAAATCGCAGATTGCACTCTTCCTCCTCACAGCAACACTAAAAAGCACGACGATTTTCTTCGGAAAAAAATCTGATGCGCTTGCCCAAGCTCGCAGCATAGCTGACTTCACGCGTCGTTGATTCTCCGATGTAACCACCAATGTCGAGTACTAAAATCTCGTCGCATAAATCTATTTTCCGAAGATGTAACTCATCCAGCATCGGTTTGAAATGTGCCAACGCCTGAGATCGAGCTACGTCCTTAGTATTACAACCGATTGTGAGCACGATTTTCCCGGCTAGGGTCTCTCGAAACTCAGCATCCTCAAATGCTTCCCTGAATCTGCCCGATCCACAAAGACATACTATCGTTGGTTTTTCAATCATAGCTCCTCCATCATTCCTCCTTCGCATCCCACCTGTGCCCGCAGTATCTCAGGCGAAGTTCCCCCTTCGCCAGCACGTTAGACATGGCATATGGACCTTCCGACATATCGCACACCAGACTTTCACAAGCCCACCCGCATCGTGTGCCCGAAAGATTTCAGCACGTTTACGACTTCCTCCAAACTCTCACACACGGCAACGTTCCCCCCCGCTCTACGCAACTCATAAGCCCCTCGCCTCTCTAATCTCAATTACCAGCCTCGGCTCTTCGGGAAACTTGACATAATGCTTGTGAATATGCGCGTCCACTATCCTGGAGTCGTCATCATAGGCAAGCGAATTCAAGGCATCCGAAACGAGTTTACCGCAGTTGTCCCAATCCGGCTTAACCGTAGGCCGTTGGCGCTTTTTGGGCGCAGAAGGAGGCTTTGGCAAATAGAGCTCAATCGTCATCTCCAATGCCGTCTCCGGCGGGAAGGGCTCTTGGTGGCTCTCCTGCCAGTACCACCGGATAACAGCCTCAGCCGTTTTAGTTTTCTCCGGCGTGACGCTCCGAACCCTACCGTTAGCCCTGAGATACGTTCGCGCCCGCTGTTTTCCCATTGGGACGCCAAGCACTACAAGCCGAATCACGCGATGTCTAGTCTCGCTCTGTCGGAGGTCTGCCTTGGTGTGATATTGCGCTCGCTGTTCTATCATATCTTCCACTCCCCTGAGAATTCCCACAGGCCCAAACTCCCCTTCGCAGGCACAGGCGTCATCGGCACCACTTCCGCAAATTCCCAGGCAAAGCGGCCGGCTGCCCAATCGCCAAATGCCACCTCATTCGCCGTTAGTTTCCCAGCACGCCTTACCGTGCCCGTTTCGTAACAAGTTACCAGCCGCGTCATGGCAATGACCATGCCACGCGGCAGGTCAATCAGTCGCCAGATGCCTCCTGCCTGTAATGCGCTACGAAATGGCTCAGTTAGGGCAAGGTCTTTGGCCCATACTGGAAATCCCTTGCTGGCATGTATGGCCAGCGGGCCGCGGTATCCCGTACTCCAGCTGCGCGTTTCGTAACGTTTCGCCCCTATCGCCACTAACGTGGCCCACGGCTGTGTTAGGCTAAGTGCTTTCATGGTATTCTCCTTTCATCCCGCTCCTCCCATCGGCAACCGTACTCCGCCGCGCACCATCGGCAGTAGGGTCTCCCCAGTACGCCAGGCGCAGTGCAGACAGTAAGGCCCTTCACCATCGCGCACCAACGACCGGCATCCGCATCTAGGACACACATTACCCCGCAGTAGCGCCACAACTGTCTGGACCGACTGCTCAGCGGCCTCCGGTTCGACTGGCCCCTTGTACCGCTTGATAGCTTGGAACGCAGCCCGCCGATCAGAATAGCCCGCAACCCGCGCTATCTCCGCATAGGTCAAGCCCGTTGCCCGTAGCCGCACAGCCTCACGCGCTCGGTCTGTCATACCCCTAATGATCGCTTCCACGCCGCCAGCTCCCGCGCCCCGACAAACGGAGCGTATGCCCATTGTTGGAAGGCCCGCAGGAGATCATCTGGAGCGCCCGATAGTTTTAGCAACACCGCTACCAGCTCTGGCGGGATCGGACGTATGGGAATCTCGTACTTGTAGGGCTTCATGCGAGACGCTAACTCGTTTATTAGCTCATCTACACTCACCTGCTCCAAGTCGGAATCTACGAATTGCTGTGCCATCATCCCACCTCCTACTTCGTCACGCCGGCAGCAGCCAACTCGGCCTCGTATTGGCGTAAGAGTTTCTCCCACTCCCGATACCACCGATCATATTGCTCTCCCGTGTTCCAGGCTTGCTCCATCGAAAATAGCAGATCGAAGCCTTTGCTGATCCGCAGGCCCAAGTCGGTTATCTCTTGCCGATCCATTCGTAATCCATGACCTGTTACCTGTTACCCTCCCCTAGTAACTGTAAAAGGTAACAGTTACTTGTGTTACCATTGTGTTACCATTGTGTTACCGTAACACCAAAAGGTAACACAATCCTTAGAAGGGAAGAACTTCATCTTCTTGATCTCTTTTCAGGCCGTACATTGCTTCCCGCCCATCACGGCCCAAACTAACAAATAATTCACTCGTATTAAGAAAGAGACTAACCTTTGAGCGTGGCACTTTAGTCATCTCGGCGATCTTTGTTGCACTAGCCTTACCTACCTCAGCCAGATAAGCACAGACCTTATCCGTATTGCTCTGCTTCTTCGCTTCTATCAGCTTGGGAAACTCCTTGATACTGGCTCGCCGGATAGTTTGAAGACCATCTTTGTTAAAAACTAGGCCAATGTAAGCTATAGGTGGTTTTGCCATATCGTTGGCCTTAACTACCTCCATGCTTATTCCCAGGGTTCCATCGGGCTTATCATCACGCGATAACTTCACGCCTACATCTTCTCCTGCGTCAAAGTGGATGCTACCGAATATATGATCACTATCTGCCCTAGGCGTATGGCCTATTGCTATCCATGTTCCATACCCATTTAGATAATCTATTATCTTATTCGCCACTTCGTCTTCGTTGAGACTGCCATATCCTGCCCTGCTGATAGAGTCCACTGCTAGGATGCCCTGCGGATGATCTACTTTCCACCGGGTTATCTTTCTAGCAATCGAAGTAAAGGGCATCCCCTTGGCTTGGAGAAATTCTAGTTGATGATTTTTCCCTTTGATCCCAAGGGCCGCCGCCACCATCTTGAATCGGCGCCTCATACTGACTGCGGACCTCTCAATATTGACGTATAGTACATCGCGCCGTTCGACTTCCCATATATTGCAATTGCCCGTGGCGACTGCACCTGCTATTGCCATGAGGGTATAAGACTTTCCAGAATCGGGTGGAGCAAAAATTATAGTACCGGCCCCCTCTAGGACGAGATTGCGGACAATCTCTTTGACCTTTGGCACATCTTCATCTGCATCATAATGGCAAAGTTCAAACCGACCCTCATCATATAATTCCTCTAGGGCTTGGCAGAATTCATCCAAGTCGTGCTTCATAAAGTCCAATGGATATTCAGATTCAAGGCCGTTCCTAAATTGTCCGTGTGCACTGCGGGCCAATCGCGTCCGATCTTCTTGGCGCGTGACATTAAAGGTGTCATACGCTAAGCCTCCATTGTTAATACGAAGCCTTACCTGTGCGTGGATTCCAGTTCGCTCACGCCGTACGTCCCGGGCCACGATATGCAAGGTATGGGTTTCGGTCAAGACCCTCTCCCAAACAAAAGAATTGTCCGCGTTGGTAGTCAGCTCCAATACTTTTTATTCCTCGTATGTGGGCTTGAGTTTTGACTTTACCTTGCCCTCATATCCGGCCTGAACCTGTTTTAACCCCTCCTCTATCGCTCGTCTCCGCTCTGCCATTTCCCGCACGAGTTCGGCGTAATACTTTGCATGGAAGGGCGTAGCGGCTGCGCCTATCAAATGAGCGAGATATGCCCACCCGCCAATGGCATCTAGCCGCCCCACCCGCCTTAGCTCTGCGGCTACCAATATCGTGTCTACCGCCTTGGCTTTCATCATCGCTTCCAGAACCCAACCGTTCCTCTCTCGGTAAAAGTCGGTTGGGTTTAATCTAGCATCCGAGGGTATCTCGAATCCCAGGAAACAGCAGGAAAGGTAGGCTTCCTCGGCTTCAATATTATGGGGTAAGAGTGCAATCTCTCCTGCCACGGTTAGCCCGCCTTCTGTGCTAGTTGTCCCCTGATTCTTCGGAGTTTCGTTATCCAGTATGGATGAGGCTTTACCTCATTGCGCTCCCATCGCCGAACGGTATTAGCGCTCACGCCAACCCGTCCGGCAAACTGGTCAAAGGTCTCATTCAGGTTTTCTCGGAGTCGTGTTATCTCTGCGGCTTCCATGACCTTACTTTACACCGTATGTAGCCATCTGTCAAGCCTCTTATCCACAATCGGGCACTGGCACCTCACCGCGCAAATACCAGGCACGTCTCCATCTGGCTCCAGGGAGCATCCGGTACGAGTGCCAGGGCGATTGATAGTAATTGATCGAAATGGACGCGCCTCGCCTCGCTGTAGACGCGCTCCGCCTCGATGAATGGCGCTGGCAAAAGGGCTTCAGGCACGTAGACGATGCACCGATTGCGGGTTGCCCTTTCGTGCTTAGGCTTGTTGCTGGCAATGAATTCTAGCCTCTCGGCGATATTCCCCGACCACTCAATGGGCCAGTCATGGTGAATGAAAGTGAAGAACCCCTCCTGCGGGTCCCCCTCGCGTACTGTCATCTTCCTTCTCCTTTCCCATTTCTCCTCTTGGGCTGGCCGGAACGTGTGCCAATGACTGTTTCCAAGCAGCCTGTTAACTCGTTCCAGCCATCCCATCGTGGAACCCTCGCGGGACACGTTATCGGCACAATCGCTCCAATTTGCCTGCCGGCCCAGGCGCTTCCTTCCTGGCTGACCCCTCCTACCGCCGGCAGGCTTCATCTAATTTGGACTTGTTTTAGCGCCAGTTCATACCCCTGCCCTATTTCTGGCGATATTACCATTGGCTTCCACAATGCCTATTTCGAGCCGCTGCCCGATGTAGAGGTAGAGGCGCTTGGCATCCCCAATCGGCACGTCGAACGTGATGGTTCCGAGGGTGCTGCCCGATCCATAGCCAGCCGTGACCCGCACCATATTAGCCTCATCGCCCCGGCAGTTGGCCTCCAGGCTGTTGATGTGAGCAATGATGGCAGCAAGCATATCCTACCCCTCCTCCGTCGGTTCCTTGTAAATATAAACTGCGTGCTTTATATCTTTTTCCTTGAGCAAGAGGACGCCGCGCTTTCGTAGGGCCGTCCAGATGCTCATTCGTACCAGTTGATGCTCTGGCTCGCCAACCTTAATCAGGTAGGCATATGTGCAAAGGCGGTATCCGCAATGTAATTCCCACCCGTCGCGCAGGAGGATGAGGGCTTGGTCTAGGTTGGTATACAGTCTCATCCTACACCACCTCAGCCAACACTGCCCTGGCCAATACCAGCCTCTCATTCGGCGTCATGTCTATAACCGCCTTGAGGCGGTGTCCCAAACGCTCTTTCACGGCGGCGTACAGAGTGCGGTTCTTCTTCTGCAACTCTGTGAGCATCTGGGCCTGTTCAATGTGGTTCATGGCGAGGAAGTCGGGCTCATTCAGTATCGGCTTCTCTGCCTTGGGGACACCAGCAGGCTCCGACGGGAAAGCCTGGTCCAGGTCTTCGGGGGGAACCTGTGGAGGTGCCATTGCGGGCCTGGGAGGGTCGAAGCGCTTGGAATCGGGAGCCCGCAACTTCGGGGCCTCAATGATCTCGCTTATGTCGGCGTACACTCCGTCAATCACGTTTTCCACAGGGGCCGGCAACTCGGCATCCGGCATGATCCGCTTGAGAGCGTTACGCTCCGCCCTGTAGGAGGCCATATTGAACTTGGTGTTCCCCTTATCGGCGCCGTAGGGCTCTGTTCCCTTGGGCCAGAAGCCGTAGCCGGGGAAAATGGCCCCCGCGGGGGTTTCCAGCACGCAGATAACGCCGACCTTCTCCTTGGGGTTCTCGCCAACGTCCTCCATCTCTTGCGCCGTCAGGGGGCGCGGCCCATCTTTGTAGCTGTACGGCGTCCGACGCCTGGCCATCTTGCGGTTGGCCTCGATCCCCAAGACTACGGCCTCAGAGATCGAACCGTCCTTGCTCTTGAATGGCACAATGTAGAGCTCATGATTCAGGGGGTTCAAATTCTCCTGAACCGCCAAGAGCATCGCATGTCCCGCGGCCACGGGCCCTGCCTTGGGCCAGAGTCGTGCGATAATACACTCCGCAGCCCCCTGGGTAATCGGCAGCCGTTCGCTACCATACACCGCTAATTCCCGGTTTTCGGGTTCCATAGCTTCCTCCTTCTTTCGTTCCAATCTAGCACTTACAAACGGGTCTACCGCGTCCCCGTCCCGAACCATCTGCGTGAGACTCCGGCGCTTGCGGTAGCCCCGATGGCCATCATATCCAGGACATAGGATAGTGG
>ERZ1292632.3315-Hain-H43-01um-R2-3315-length-12445-cov-4_pt1 | contig 12445 bp, 28 predicted proteins | sample MGYA00564407_ERZ1292632 | MGnify/ENA primary metagenome ERZ1292632 (study PRJEB36523, sample SAMEA6512637) | groundwater metagenome | collected 2019-01-08 | study: AquaDiva: Metagenomics assemblies of 32 groundwater samples
ATGGGCGGGAAAGTTGCGGAGAGAAGTGTGAAGCTATCCGAATGACGGAATAGGTATTTCTCACTTAACTCAGGCGATAGCCAAGTTGGCCGGAATATGATTTGACCTTGCCTTGAACCACTGCGTGGAGCTTCTTCATATAGCCACTGATCGTTCATATTGTTCAGGAATATATTGCACCGTTCAATGATGTGGGTAAAATGCTCAAGCTCTTTCATCTTGCGGAGCTTTTGTTCTTCATCGTAATCGCCCATTGATTCGATTTCTTTTTCTAATTTTGTTGCTATGCCGATTGAACGTTGTAATGCTTCTTGACCAAAGTCGCGCCAACTGGATAGGCCATCCTTAGAACCAGCGGTCTTACGTTTCGGGCCACCTTCCAAGCCAAGCTGAAATAGGGTACGCTCCCCGAAGCTTAGAGAAACATTAGAAGATAATATATTTTCCAAGCTATCTGCCTCATCAATCACCGTGAACTGGTTGCCGGAAAACCTGCCAGCGTAAGAAGTTTCAGCGATGAAATAACTGAAGTTGAAAACGCGGTACGATGCTTCAATGGCTTTTTCTTTAGCTATGTAGTATAGGCATTTACTTTTCGCATCGCATGGATTTGTCTTGGTAGCCAAGCATTGGTCGCAATTCTTGGAAGGGTCAACAACGCACAGATAATTCCCACGGCCAAAAACCGACACAATTTCCGGGAAGTCATTCGTGATCTGGACTTGTAGGAATTTACTCTGAACGAGGTAAGTAAGATCGCCAGCCATTACACCACAGACCATAGCAATGAGAGATTTGCCCGCTCCGGTCTTGGCCTTGACTACTTTTATCCGTTTCTCACTCCCCATTACCCAGTCGATTGCTTCGCGCTGATGGAGTCTAAACGGTTTATCCTTGAAATTCGAGAGTCTATCCTTGGCCGCCTGAGCCGTGTAAATTGTGTGCATTTAATCCCCTTCCTTAAATTAACACTTCATCAATAAGCAATAACGGTACACCAACGCACGTTCCTATGGTTCGTATTCCTCGCCGCCCCTTTGCTGCCTTAATTCCATCGCTATTTTTTCGAGTTCCAAAGATATTTTGTTCAAACATTTCCGGCAAATTACCTTTGATGGCGGGCACACTTTGTTCCCGTCGCCATTCGCGCAATATTCTAGTGATTTAAACTTGCTCATACCCACCTCCTTTTCACCTTTTCTGTTCAGTTTCGGAAGTTACCATTTCATTTCCATAAAATTGTTGTAGTCAATCCAACAGTTTGGTTATCATACATTTCTTGATTATGAAGAGTAAAGTAAATATCATGATCTATTTTCTTAATTATTGAAGTTAGACATTCTTCACTATCGCCATCAAGATCAATTTGTATTTCATATTTCCATTTCATATTAATCTTCCATTCCGTAATTTACCTTCTCGACCTCTTGAAACGATTTCTACCTTTCCGTGTCACTTTCTACCTGTTTGGTATATTAACGCGCCTACGGTGCTTTAGAATTGATTTGGCGGTAGGTTTTGAATGAACGCTTATCCCACATCCGGCGCATAAATTTCCAAGGACTATTTTTAACCTGTTCATTAAAATTTTATCCATTCCTTCCTCAATTTCCGGCTGCAATGGTTTTGTGAAATCTTCTGGGGTGAATGGTCGGCACATATCTTTGGTGATCTGTCGCATTGTTATTTCTCCTTGTACTCATACATCTCAAATGCTTGCTTATCAGCTAACCTTGACCATTCCCAAAATGACACCAGTTTCCTAATAGCGGATTCCGTTACCTCGAACCTATCCGCCCCGCCTTTCTGAGTATCCCATGCACCAACTAATTTCCGAATCCGCAAGTAAGCATCGGAGATTTCCTTTTCAGCTACCCGCCATTTCTCGATTTCCTTGGCGTGATCGGATTCAAGAACAACTTTGGTTTTATTGGTCAGCGTCCCGGCATCGTAAATAATCATTTTTAATCCTCCTACCAAGATTACAAGTTAAAGTTATCCAAAATCAAACACCGAGCCATTACTTACCAACTATCTTTACCTTTCTACCAACCAGAATTTTTTTAATTTCATTTTCCGGCCCCCACCAACATTCACACCCCCAAACTATTTCACCATTATCTAAGGTAATGCGTGGATTAGGAAACCCCAAATATGGATGGTCTATATCACCATCATATTTACCGTATCCAAGAAAATTAACAATTTCACTATTAGAACTTAGAATTGCGCCTACACGATCACCTATTTGCATGTTAAAATCTCCATTTCCGATTCAGTTCATAAAAGTTAGTTAAAATCAAACACCGACTGGGCTAAACGCTTGGCGGCTATCTCGCAATACTTTTCTTCAATTTCGATGCCGATTGCTTTACGGACTAACTGTTTGGCTGCAAGCAATGATGTTCCCGTGCCACTAAAGGGGTCAATTATTGATGATTTTGATAAGAGATCGCAAGCCTTAGCCATAATCGGATAAGGAGTGTACCCAGGGTGTCCGTAGGTTTTTTCACGGAAGAAATAGCCCTCCCCCTTCAACCGGATAGAATCCCATAAATCGGATACGCATCGGGAAGGCTTGCCAATAGATAACGCAATTTCAAATTGGTCAGACCAGCCACCACGGAAATGGCCGGTAGCTCCGCGCCGAATAACAATCAAATGATAATCGGGAATGAGTTTTGACCATAACGGCAACTGATAACGAGGTGAAACCCAAAATTGGTTAGGGGCAACCACTCTTGATAAATTAACGACCATTTCCATAAATTTATAATACTCATCAGTAGGTAGGTTGTCTTTATACGTTCCATAATCCTTGCCACAATTGTAAGGTGGATCGGTGAGAACCAAATCCACCGGCTCAAGCATCGGCAATATTTCCCGGCAATCTGCATTGTAAATTGTAATTCCATCCGATTCATAATAAGGCTTCATGCTAACTCCTAACTCCTACCACTTTATGCACACATCAAAGAAACCAATAACGTCTGGAACCTCGCCAGAGATAGTTTTTGGTTCTTGAAAAACCAAAGGGCAACTATGTTCTCTTTCTAACCATTTGGCTACTTGAAAAACTAAATTGCTATGGTTCATCCTGATACCTCTTGCTGAAATCTAATAAGTTATAGTTTCTCTTTGATTATAAGGAAGCTGTGCAGGCAAACAGCCCCCACACAAACACACTATCACGCAATCACGCTCACACATTCCCCTATACTGCACAGCCCCCACGCAATCACACAATCACACTTCCACGTTATCACGCTTCCGTGTCCACACACTATCACGCAATCACGCTCACACATAATCACACCACCGAAAGCATTAAAAAGATTACTCATTTTCTCCATTGACCACTTTTAGGCCAGATAACTTAGCCCGAATTTTCTGCATCCGTAGCCTATTATTAGATTTAAGTAGTTCTGATTCATCATTCAGAATTGAGCTGGAAACGCTATCGAACCATTTCTTCGTATCAGCATCGACGATTGAATCCTTCATCTTGTTCCAAGTTATTTGAAACTCATCTGGCAATAATTGGGAATTCACGAGTTGGTCATAGCAAATCTTAAACTTTTCCAGCATTCTTTCTCTCTCGACCCCACGCTTCATTTCGGTTTCAGCAACCTCCAAAAAGGTGTCGATATCTTGCTTTTTCCTGTTTTTGCAATGCTTCTTTCTTAGTAAATACATGCCAAGATAATGAGCGTTACGATGAACATCTCCGGTATGTTTGAAAACATAGGAAGCCTCTTTAATTTCCAACGCCATATCCTGAAGGTTGGCGTATCCAAAAAAGTCTATTCGCTTTCCTCCTTTTGGCCGAGGAGCATAAGGTAGCCGGTCTATTGGAATCTCTTTCCACCATTCTTCCTTGAGCAATGCTTCGTTTTCTTCTTGGTCTTCTATTGTCCATTCACCACGATCTCTACCCGTTGCCTTCATCTTTATTAACCTCCCATACGAAAATTGTTTAATTACAAGAATACCTTTTTAGCGCGTAGAATCCATTTCCATTTCCATTTTCAGTGTCAGTATTCCCATAAGGGAGGTTATTCTTTGCTATCTGCTTTTTGCTTTTTTAACATTTCCATAAGAAGTTTTGTTCCCAGCATCATTGCTTGTTGGATAGAAACAATATGACCAGATTCTTCAAGTCTTCTAAGTTCTTTCCAGGTGGACAATGGTATCCTGATCGTTGTACTTTTTATTTCCTTAGCTTTTTTTGCTGCCTTCATGCTTAGTCTCCTTTTTCTTCTGTGATGTCATGCTATCATGGTTACATTATGGTGTCAACATTTATTTTCATTTTTCTTCAAACTATTTTCATTTATTCCTATCCCCTACCCTTAAATCCTCACCACATTCCGCCTTACGTGCATCCCGTAACCTTGCTCAACAATAAAGTCGTCATCGGCAGCAGCTATTACCAATTCAGCTTCGGCCTTTTGGCGTTCTGCTATCTTACGGTAGGTGGCTATCATTTCGGCACGGGATTTATATCCCCAATCCATAAAGCCTTGTGTGCCGGGTAGGGTGATTGATGTCATTTTTTCACTCATAATTTATCCTCCAAATTGGAATACCCTGCATAATTAGACCACCCCCCGCCACAAGTCACCTGCCTGCTTTTACTCATCTCAGCTGGAACAGGTAATAGGTGGCATGATTACTTACCTCTGAATATTACCACCGCCGACGGAAACGGTGCAGAATCCTTATGACCGCCAAATTTCAGTCTACCACGGATGAATCTAATTTCACCTTTCATTGCGTAATCATGCCACCACTTTGTATCTGTACGAGCTGGTACTAAACAGACAACGATAGCATCGCCATGAACGCTTGAATTGTAAGCCTTTCTCATCCATTGACCAATCACCCTACCGTAAGGCGGATTCATCCAACAGACACCATTCCATGCGCACCATAATCCGTCATTTCCTTCTTCAATAGAATAGTATTTTTTGCATTTAGCATTCTCGACAGTAGCGCATACATCTAAGGTAAAGTGAAATTCATCATTCAACTTATCAAAGAAATCCTGTGGCGTTGACCATAGACCCGTCTTACTGGAAAACATTAGGTCAGTGTTCATTTATTCACCCCCCCCACCAGCTTATATAAATACCCATTATCCTTCGACTTGGTCGGATCTTAAAATGTCCATTATTCATCCTCCTTTTCATCTTCTGGTGTATCCTCATCTTCTCCATCTTCATCACGATAGCCACAGACAGCACAATTTCCAAACTTACTCTTTTCTGCATCTGTCATATTTGACCAATTCTCTACTTCCGGCCACCAATAGATTAATTCACTCCAACATATTGGACACCTAAAACCTTCGGGATGGCGAGTAACGGGGATCATTCAGCACCTCCAATGTCAGGTTCATCATCGCAACCGTCATCACAATCAATATCCGGTTCATCTTCCTCATCTTCCGGGTTCACCCATACATAATCGCCTCTATTATTCCTGATGCGGTGGACGGTGTAGCCTTGAGCCGGGCCACATGATGGACAGTCGATAGCTCCACAATAACATGGCATAGTTAGACATTTTTCCATTTAATACTATCCATAGGCACATCAATAATCGTAGGATAAGAATAATAACCATAATCCTCGGTTTTTACTAGCCTACCAATTCGTTCGCTCGGTTTGGATGATTTTAAGATAATCCCGTAATAGCTAAATTTACCTTTCCACTTTTCCTCGAAATCAACAATTTCAATTAGTAAATATTCCCTATTTTTACATTCAAGAAGAAGAACAACATTGTCTCCTATCTTATATTTAGGCATAGGGATTGTCTTATCCTTCTTACTTTTATGCTTGTTCACATATTCATCTTGTGCCTTGGCACGTACATCACGAAACTTAGCTGAATGAATAGGGACAACACCTAAAGTTGTGTCGGTGATTGGTGATTTCATACCTCCTCCACGTTCGAGTAAAGCTTATAATTGCGAACCCGCCACTTAATCAGCGCGACATCTTCATCTACCTCTTCAGCGTATCTGAAACAGGCATTAGACAAAGCTAATTCTGACGTGAATGCGAACGTGATGAAAGTGCTATCCTCGATCACAACCTCGTACTGTATCTTCTCCCTTTGCGGATTGGATGGGGATGTGGGCTTGAATTTCATATCATAACTCCTTCATCTTTTCATAATACGATAACGACATATCCAATATCCATCTGGCTGCACCTTCCCGATTATTAGCGAAGTGGACATGAACTCCGAAATGGACGGCAAACTTCTTTAATGCGCCACGAACGCATTCAGGCGTGACTTTGGTATGTTCTTGCCACTTGAATACGTCTGAGTACCGTTCTTCAATTACGAGGCCAATCCATCCACCAGCAGCAATCATCCGCTTGAACCGTTCCATCTTGGGATATGTTTTGAAATCCATTTCGCTTGAACAATAGGTAAATAAATCTCCGCAGTATTTTTTCTCAATTGCGAATGCGGGGAACCCTTTGATTCCATAATCACCCGCTCGTAACGTGTCCCGCATAACCATCAATCCCTTCGGCGGTTTGTCTAAGAACAGTGGCGAGTGTTGTTCCCTCGTATCAACAATCAGGCAAAATCCATCCGGGAATATATAATCCTTGAACTTGAATGGAGTAAGGTATTTCGGGTTGGTTTGGATAACTCCGCATGGTCGGGGGCTGGCTTTCATCATTTACCACCCAATTCCTATCCCAACATTCAAATTATTCCCAACATTATATCCGTGTTCTACGCACCATAAACTCAACCAAATCTTTCTCCATTTAGATGGTAAAATGTGGGCAACAGTTATTTGCGTTATGGCAGCAGCAGCAAAAATAAGATTTACTTCTCTATTGGAAGGATGCCTACTTAACAGCGGATTTTTCTCATACAAATAAGTAGGATTATCCGATATATGAATAGTTTGCCTCCAATCAATTAATTGAAGCGATAAAACAATAGATTCTAAAGCAATGTCTGTTTTATCCCACTTATCAAGGGCAAGTACGGGTGTTGTTAAAAGCAGTATTAGTAAAATTGCTACCTTTTTCACGCATTCTCCTTCCTTTATTATCCCCATTCCTTTTCCTACTTTATCCAGAATTCATTGTTTCCATTTCCACGCCCCTGTTCATAGCCTACCCAAGCAAGAATGGCATCGTTGCTATCAATAAAATATATTCTTTCCACGATTGATGAAAAGATGATTTTATACACTCCCTTTAATCTGTGGTTCTTGGCGAAATAGGTGGCCTTTTTTACTAAATTCATATTAACTGTGGCCATTTAAATTTCTCCGATTATATATTTATTGCGAATAGCAAATGGAGTTAGAAGTATGTCCACCTCACAATCACCACCAAATACACAGGATTGAAGCAAAATATTGCTCTTGCCATTATCATGTTCGATATATACCGGCTTGCCACACTTTAGACAGGTGCCGAGCTTAATTATCCCTGATGACATGATTAACCTCCATTTAAGTGTAATCCGTCTCCGGTAAATAGAGAATCTTGTTTCTGTGCTTGCTCTATTCGCTTACAAGCAATCTTGAAATATTGTTTGTCAATTTCAATGCCAATGAATTTTAATCCAAGTTCATGTGCTGCAATGCCTGTTGTGCCACTTCCCATATATGGGTCAAGTATTGTTCCTGATACACCAGTTTGTAGAATACTCCACTTCATCACAGATATCGGCTTTTGAGTAGGATGCTCACGGGGAATATTTCTTTCAGAGGCTTTCATCATGCCATCCCAATGATGACGAAACACTCTTGCAACGCCACCACTTGATGACCACGCCAATTCACAATCTGCAAAATCATTCGTATGGTGCGATGCAGCCCGTTTATCCCACACAAGCCAACTTGATTTTGCAGGAAGTTTATCGGCATAATGATTCGCACCCCACAAAATAACGACAGGGAAAGATAATAACGGTATCGGATCAAATGGCTTATCATCCCCAATTATCTCTTGGCCTGCAAATTTGGTTGCATAGCGACCCTTGCCAATACCAGAATTATCATTACCACCATGAGCAAAGCCAATACCATATGGGGGATCAGTTACTACTGCAGCAATCGGGGGAAGATGTGGTATAATTTCAGAACAATCTCCATAATATAAGATTGCATTCCCAATTACAACCGGTTCAATTGACAATTCTTCCCCCTATCCTCTTACTCAATTCCCAATCCAACCTTTGATAGTCCTGTTCATCCTGTAATGTTAACTCATCCCCGTTAGCCTCTACAGCAGCTATATTGAATAGCGCGTTGAGGATGGCGGTGTCGGACATGCTTGATAAGTTTTCCATATTAGCTCCTTTCTGATGATTTAATTAACGCCCAACCATTATCTATCCTTGTTCGTATTTCGTCTATGCTTATAATATCTAACTTCGACACACCAACTGGACAATGGTTAGCATAAAATCTATGATTCACACATTGTTCTGGCCGATGTTCGTAATCACCACAAAAATAGAATGTACCTTCTTGCACTAACTTTGGACATGGTTCATGTTCTGAATTAGTCAACGGTGACATTCTTAAACAACAATCACCACAATACAAGCAATTCATATTCTCACCAATCCGGTTCAGTTACAGGGTTAGGGGTTGCCGGTGCTGATTTACCTTTGAATGCGGGCTTGGTAGATGGCTCGTCAATTTCACATTCCTCAATGACCCCATCACCCTCGGCAACCCCTTCTGTAATATAGATACCCATCTTGCCTGACTTATCATATTCATCCTTGCTCTGAACTTTTTCCAGAAAGAGTTGATACCCCTTATCCTTCACCATCTTGCTGAGTATCGCTAAGTTGTTTGAATCTAAGAGGGAACCGTCTTTTATGCGTAACACCCTCAACGTAGGATTCAAAGCCATTGATATAGCCATTGACACCATTAACTTCTCGCCATCTGAACATTGTTTAAGCGGGATGGAATTATACAGCAACCCGTCATCGCTAAATGATAGATTGGGTATGGGCAAATTAGCCGACTGAATAGCTGCTTGCCGATGTTCACGGATTGATTCTACTTTACTATCAAGATTGTTGTATACTGCCTGGACTAATTTAAGTGTTTTTGATTCGGCGGCATAAAGAACGTTGGCGCGGATTTTCTTGTTGGTTTCCTCAATGCTATGGATGTCGAGGTTAATATCGTCAATATCAATTGGTTCCAGCAAGGCAATCTCGGTTTTCTCGTCTTTGTAATTCTTGACAGTAGCCGCCAACCCTTCTTCTAATTCAGCCAATCTTAATTTTAGTGATTCAATTTCATCTTTAATCTTTAACCCGGTTGCCTTAACTCGTTCATTGGCAGTGTTCCGGTCTGTGATTGATTGGTTGTGCTTCATTGCTACTTGAAGTTTACCCGACAATTCAGCGAAGTTGGTTTCCTCTGTTTGTTTGATGTCAGGATAACAGGTTAACGCATCAACTTTAATCCGTGCCGCCTTGAGTTCCCTCCCCTTTTCAGTACGCTCATCAAATGCTATCTTCTCATCTTGGTCATATTTATTAATATCAACTCCAACCAAAGCGGCCAGGGTATTCCGTTGATCCTTCTCGGCCTTGTTCATGAACTCCAAAGGGTCAAAACTGATATGTCCGATGAGTTTATCAAGGAATGACCAGGGTGTTTCACCTTTGAGTAATGATACAGGTTCGATGATGGTTTCTATTTTATCATTGGTAACTTTGGATTTAATCTTAAATGGTGGAATCCCGGAAGCCACATCACCATCTAAAGTAATTTCAATGTCACCCTTCTTTTTCCCTCTTGTAATCGGCTCTTTTGGCGCACCTTTTTTACCCTCAAATCCTATGACAAAGATGTCCAACAGGGAGCTTTTGCCAGCTCCATTCAGGCCCTTAACCTCATTTACATCTCCTTTTGGAACCAAGTGTATTGCATTGATACGAAGGATATTGGACGCAACCAATTCAATTATTTTCATGTTCATTCCCCTTTCATTTCAATAGTTCGATTACATTCTCTAACGCTAAACAGTCCTTACACTCGGTTCTACTCTCCGGTGGCTTATCCATTTCGTAAATCTCACGGGTAAGTGTAAGGCTTTTTCTCACCATCCCTTTATCTACTTCTACCGGCACCACTTTAGCATTGAAACACATTGAGAATCCCGTAGCGATAATATTATTACACGCCGAAGCCGCTGCGGTATCCGGTTCCATGTAGACAAGGAACAGTTTGGCATCAACTTTGGTATCCTGCGTCATAAGGATATTGTAGACGTTTGACTGTACAGCATAGAGGCTAAAGAGCTTATCTTGATTGTCCGTCCAACGCTGTGTCTTGTAGTCCGGGATAGCCAACGTGCCATCAGCCAATATTAGCAAGTCATCCGGTGCGCCAGTCAAGGTAATATTAGACTTCGGATCGAAAAACGTATTCTTGCTGTAATGCGGTACTGGATTCCATTTTGCCACGTTGCCAATTTCCATCATCCACGGGGGTGTTGGCCCATTGTCAATCATGTAATGGATACAGTGCTTGGTAAAGGAATCTATTGAGCTAAAAATACCGGGGAACGTCTGCCAAGGGAGTCGATGTGAGGTGCGAATCTTAATCCAATAACACCGTGGGCAGAAGTCGGCAAGCGCAGTGTATCCGAGGTTTTTCGCCGAAATCTTCAAGTTATTCATATTTCACCTTTCCTTATTAATCATCCTCGTTTTCATCTTCATTCTCAGGACAATGCCGTTCGTGGTCGCTGATACACCGGTTACAATATTCATCTTCACAATGTCGGCATAGTTGAATTGAGCTTTCATCGTGTAGTTCAGCATCACAATTTTGGCACCATTTCAAGAAGTGCGGCATAGCTAATCCTCCATGTCATACCGATCTTGAAGTTCGCTAAGAAGATCACCCGCATCGCTGATACACACTGAATACCTATTCTTATCATTAAGAGGGCAATCGTAAAGAGCTTTTAACACAGCGTAAAGTTTAGGTCCCTCTATAGCCCATTTAATTTGTTTCCCCGTTCCCACATCCTTCTTGGTAGCTTTTGACCTTCCTTCACCTTTAGCTTTCTTAACTGCACTCTGTAATTTCTCAGTAGCGCTGTTTCCATCTTCCCGCATAACTTGGGTAGCCAAAGTAGCCGCCACTTCACCTTTCTTAACCATGTCAATTATCGAATCAGGAGCATCGTGAAGGGCTATCAGGTTATTCACGGTACTTAATGACCAGCCAGTACGTTTGGCTATCTCCTGCGGCGTCCACATGAACGATTGGAGACGTTTAACCGCCTTGGACTTCTCGATAGCGGTGAGGGGGAGACCATCATTGGATGATAGGATTGATAACGCTAAATCTTCCGGCTTCTTGCGCTGTACATTCAGACATAATATTCCCTTAACCGGCGCACCTTCTTCCATCGCAAGGATATGTGCTCTACGCCTACACCAACCGGCCATGACGTAAATATTCTCGCCTTCTTGGTAAATAGTTATAGGCGGGAATAAATCATTGCCATTGTCCTTGATAGCGTTTGCCATTTCGCGGATATGGGTGATGGTGGATTCCGAGGACATGTCACGAGTGTTGTCGGATGGGTTTTCGTGGATTAATAGGGGGTCGAAGATTAAGGTACTTGCCCCTCTGCTTAACGCTAAGTCTCTTACGGCCATATTTTATACCTTTTCCTTTCTATCGTTAATATATTCTTTTGCTTTTTTAATAAGCCAATTATAATCAGAGGAAGATACCCGCACTGCCCGACCTATGCCGGGGACAAAACAATGCTCTGATTGATATTTTATTACTCTCAGTCTATCAATTTCGTTTTGCAATACCCCACGGGATAATGCTAAGTCACGTACCGCCATGTTAAATTTCCCCTTTCAGTTAGTTATTTCTTTGTCATAATCGTTGTACAAATTGCTAATGTCCAGATAGCAAATGCTGATCCGTGGTTCCCCATCCCATAGCAAGCCAATCCAATTAAAACCATAAACACCATAAAAAAATATTCTACTGGGTTACTTACCCACTTCATAATCATTCTCCCTTTTCCTTGACTAATTTCTTAATTTCAGCCTCGGTTTCTTTAATTGATTCATTGGCATCTTTGCAGTATTCTTTTTTCTCCCGCTTCAAATCAAGCAACCTACGTGTCAATGTTACGAGTTCAGTGTTTTCCATTTCATTCCCCTTTCAATTCTTACTTCCCACCTAATAGCGCAGGTTCGGGTTCCGTTATCCCTGCTTTTATAGTCACCCCTCAAGCTGCTTCGCTGCTATCAAGTGAAAAAGTGTTAATAGTTAAAGGTGGAGTGGGATTCGATACCCACATTTTATAGAGCTTAGCAGCATTAATAAATCTGGCCGCACTTTAGACATGGTTATGACCTCTGTTACCCATGAATGGTAGGTGTT